>Ga0316201_10001694_pt1 | contig 15098 bp, 13 predicted proteins | sample CS6wburrow_MG_FD_204516 | JGI IMG/M metagenome (GOLD analysis project Ga0316201, IMG submission 204516) | Coastal sediment microbial communities from Delaware Bay, Delaware, United States - CS-6 worm burrow | ecosystem: Environmental > Aquatic > Marine > Coastal > Sediment | place: USA... | reverse complement strand
CCAGCATTTTATCTACCCATTCAGCCCTTTCTCTGACGGGCATAATCCAGGATGGATCGACTTGAGCATTTGCATGCAAATGCATTACTACAAAAAATACTATGGTATAAAATCTCATCTCTTTTGATTTAAAATCGAAATATAAGTCACCATAAATGAAATGCTGGTCTATCCGATTGTTTTTTTCATTAATATTGCGGGAGCATGGACGATCAGATCATATATGGACGCAACCCGGTCAATGAAGCACTAAAACAAGGTGTTGATATTGCCAAAATATACATGAATCGAGAATTGACGGGTGAATACGAAATCACCATCCGCAAGTGGTGCAAAGAGAACAACATCCCACTTTCCAAAGTCCCCGTCTCTAAGCTGGACCAAATGGCAAAGCGTCAAATCCATCAGGGAATTGTAGCTCAGGTAGCAGCCATTTCAATCAAAGAAATTGAGGATATTTTTACTGAAGAACCTCAGGACGATGATATGGTTGTCATCCTGGATGGAGTTTCGGATATCCGGAATTTGGGAGCTATTGCACGGTCAGCCCTCGCATTTGGCTGTAAAGCCATCATCATGTCTACCAAAGGTAGTGCCTCTCTCAATATGGATGCTGTAAAGTCTTCCTCGGGAGCTCTTCTTAAAATTCCAGTATGTCGCGAAAAGAATGTCATGGTGGCCATCGAGAAACTGCAGCAAATCGGATATACAGTCTGGGCCAGCAACCTTAAGGCTAAACTTTATTTACACGAATTACCAAAACCCGGACCTCTTGCACTGGTAATGGGATCAGAAGACAGAGGTGTAAGCCGGGAAGCACTTAAAGTAGCAGATGATCAATTTAAATTTATCCAGGAAAATACGATTGACTCACTCAACGTTTCAGTTGCAACTGGTATTTGTCTGTATGATCTGTATCTGCGTCGAAACCATTAAACAATTTCCCCGATTTTCCATTGATTCAAGGTACAATTGATGTTTAATAAAAATAATACTATGCATATCAAGAATTATATATCCTACTTCCTGATGCTGTTTGTAGCAGCATTTCTAATCAGTTTTTCAGCTTGTAAATCAACCAAAGACATAAATGATCAAGCTGAAGAAACGGCGATGATGAACCCTGAAAAACTGGACAAGGCATTGCTTTGGAAGGTGGAAGGAAACGGAATTGCCCAACCTTCCTACGTCTATGGAACGATACACATCATAGGCAAAGATGACTTCTTCTTACCTGAAGGCACCTTGGGTGCCATTGAAGCAAGTGACAAAATGGTATTTGAAATTGATATGTCTGAGATGAGTGATATCTCAAAGCAGATGGGATTACTGAAGGAGGTATTTATGAAAGACAATATGTCTCTAAAAGATCTCTTGAGTGATGAAGAATACACCATGGTTAAGAACCATTTCCAAAAAATGGGGCTTCCGATCATGATGTTTGAAAGGATGAAGCCTATGTTCCTTACAGTATTTGCGGGTGAGGGAATGGATATCAATGGCCTGCAGACTGGATCTATGAAATCATACGAGATGGAATTTTACGAAATGGCACAACAATCTGATAAAGGAGTTGGAGGATTGGAAACTATGGAATATCAGATGAGTATGTTTGATTCTATCCCTTACCAGGTCCAGGCAGATATGTTGATCGAGACCATTAAAAGCAGTGATGAGGGATCTGACCAATTCAAAATGATGATTGATATGTACAAGTCTCAGGATATCAACTCTATGGTATCTATGATCAGCGATGAAGATAGTGGCATGCAGGGGTTCGAAACATTACTGGTAGATCAGCGCAACATGAACTGGATTCCATTGATGAAGGATATGATGGTGGAGGGACCCGTATTCTTTGCAGTTGGTGCAGGACACCTGGCGGGTAAAAATGGTGTTATTCCATTATTGATGAAGGAAGGATACACATTGACACCACTAAGCAAAGTATCAGCAACCAAGAAGATCTGATCACTGATCGAACCACAATTCACCGGCATCATCCGGGTCACCATGGTAATTGATTGTGATTTCTTCGCCTACTTCAATGTCTTTGACTGCAAATATGTCAAGGGTATGATTAACTAAATCCATTAGGAAACTTGCATTGGAATGATCAGAGTGGTTATACAAGGATCCGAATCCGAGTACTATGACACAACGGTCATGTTTTTCTCCCCATAGGAAGTAATAGTCATGAAGTGTGGTCTTATGGATAATGGGCAATTCCTCAGGTGGAAGTTCAATGACCTGGCAGATTTCAATGGTATCCCCCTTTTTAAGATCAACAGCTGTAAATACACCTCTGCCTTTGTCTCCAACAGGAGCTACATATAATCCAGGAATTTGTTGCATAAAAATAAGATACGTAATTTATGTGCAACAGGCAAATGAAGTTTGGCTGTTTTAGTTTTGGTTTTTACGTATCAGCACCACTCCCATCAATATCATTCCCATCCCAAGAAAATGATAGACCCCCAAATTCTCTCCATCTACCCATCCCCAGAAAAGGGCTATAATCGGTATGGTGAATGCCACAGAGCTGGCAAATATTGCATTGCTCATCTGAACTAACCTGTAGAATATGATTGTAGAAATTACAGTTCCTACCAGCGATAACAGCAATACTGCTCCCAATGAATACCAGGCATGCTCATGCGTCATCATGACCTCCCCGAAATCAGTGAAGAAAAGATAACCTATTGCAGGAGGACCAATCATAAAAAAGGATGCAGCACTCACCAGGATAGAACGTATATCCTGAAAGTATTCTTTGACCACGTTGACACTGGTACCATAACACAAGGTTCCAACAACAATGAACAACCCATACCAGGGGTTTCCTCCGATCTGAATACTGCTTCCAGCCACCATTAATAATGAAGCTCCCAGAAATCCAAGAACTACACCCGATACCTTGCCTGCATTGAGGCTTACCTTGAAGAATAATGCCCCGATGATCAGGGCAAAGATCGGTGAAAGGCTATTTAGCAACCCTGATACTGATGAATCTACCTCTGTCTGTGCAATAGCATACATAAATGATGGTATACCACTTCCCGTCAACCCTACAACAGCAAAAACCTTCCACAACTTCCACGGAATCTGCTTTCGATAATAAATAATAAAGGGAAAAAATGCGATTGATGAAACACTGACCCTAAGAGCACCAAGAACTAAAGGATCAAATGCGATCAATGCTTTTTTTATCAATATGAAACTAGATCCCCAGACAATGCTCAGGAGCGCCAATACCAAAAAAGCGTAGGTCGAGGGCTTCATTTATTTTGATTCATTCTAATAATGGGGCGAAAATAACGGTATTTATGTCCTAGTATTTAGTCTTGATGATATTCTTTTTATTTTCGCAGATGTATTGTACAACCAACCTAAAAGATGCAAGACGTAAAATTATTCTCCGGAACCAATTCTAGATATTTATCTGAAAATATTGCAGACTACTATGGCTACAGCCTTGGTGATTGTGAAGTGACCCAATTCAGCGATGGTGAAATGCAGGTCGTCATCAATGAATCAGTACGTGGAGCTTATGTATTCTTTATACAATCCACCTTCGGGCCTGCAGAGAACATACTTGAATTGCTGCTCATGATGGACAGTGCCAGACGAGCCTCAGCCGGTTACATCACAGCAGTGATGCCATACTTTGGTTACGCAAGACAGGATCGTAAAGACAAGCCAAGAGTACCGATTTCTGCAAAATTGATGGCCAATATATTACAGGCTGCAGGTGCTGACAGAGTTGTAACTATGGATCTTCATGCTGATCAGATCCAGGGATTCTTTGACATTCCGGTTGATCATCTTAAAAGTGAGGCCATCTTCATTCCTTACCTCAGTAAGCAGAAACTCGATAATGTAATTTTTGCTTCACCTGATGTAGGAGGTGTAAAAAGAGCCCGAGCTTATGCTCAACACTTTGACAAAGATCTGGTGATCTGTGACAAAGAAAGAAGAAAAGCCAACGAAGTAAGAAATATTACAGTCATCGGGGATGTTAAAGGTGCTGATGTGATCTTGGTTGATGACCTGGTAGATACTGCGGGAACCCTCTGTAAGGCTGGTGACGCCCTCCTGGAAAAAGGTGCTAAAAGTGTCCGTGCAATGTGTACACATCCGGTTCTTTCTGGTAAAGCCTATGAGAATATTGAAAAATCACAACTGACTGAACTAATCACAACGGATACCATTCCACTCACTAAAAAGTCCTCTAAGATAAAGGTGCTTTCATGTGCCAAGTTATTTGCAAGAGCCATCAGGAATACTCATGAATACAAGTCTATTGCGGCTTTATTCGTTAATGAGTAGATCTATTTAGAAATTGTTGCAGCTGATCAATTGTATGGTTGTTGTCTGTATGCAATATGGATTTGACTCCATTTTTTTGAGCAGAAATAATCTTCATAGGTGAGTCATCCACAAATACCATTTGATCTATCGGGTCATTCAATTCTGATATTAGTTTCTGAAAGAATATTTCATCTTCTTTTACTGATCCCAGATCATAAGAATAGAATTGCTTTTCTGCCCACGAATCAAGCCCATACTTTTGATTGATGAATTGTATGTTTTCCCTGTAATTATCGCTGACTATAAAGATCCGGAAGTGTGCTTTTGCAAATGAGACCAACTCTTCATTAAAAGCAATTGTAGAGAATAGATTATCTAAAAATTCATTTCCATCAAGTCCCTCATCTGTCTTCTGATTGTAAGCATTAAGAAAATCAGGGAAAACATCTTTGCCCAAATTAAGATCGTGAGCATACACCTCATTCAATTCATTAATGATATGCCAATCAATCTTTGAATTATATGATCCAGAAGCTGTAAAAACAACTCCTCCAAGATCCAGAAGCAAAATGGGCTTCTTATTCATCTTTAGGCATGATACTCAAGGCAAATCCACCTCCGGGAGCAAGATTTACTTTCATAGTGGATTGATCATTTAACTCCATCGTTTCAATAACATAAGCCTCTGGATTGGTATCCCAGTGACTGTCATCTGCATCTTTATATATAGTTCCTGTATAAACTTTATCAGTTTCAAGGAAATCGAGTGAGATCTCTATTTCCCGGGCATTTTCATCCGTAATACTGCCTACAAACCACTTTTCACTTCCCTTTTCTTTTCTTGCAATGGTGACAAAATCACCCACCTCGCCATTCAACACCTTGCTTTCACTCCAGTCTACTCCCACATCCCTGATAAATTGAAAAGCAGGATTCCCTTCATAATTTTTCAACAAATCACAGGCCATCTGTATGGGGCTGTATATGACCACATATAAAGCAAGTTGATGAGCAATGGTGGTGTTGATTTGACTTACATTTTCTCCGGGTCGGTCAGTCATCTTCATATTGAATACACCTGGAGTAAAATCTATAGGTCCTGCCAACATTCTTGTAAAGGCTACGATTGGAAGGTGTTCCGGTGGATTTCCTCTTTCAACCGACCAGGCATTAAATTCCTGCCCTCTCAACCCTTCTCGAGATATAGCATTGGGATAAGTTCTTCGTATTCCGGTTGCTTTGATTGGTTCATGTGCATTGATGGCAATATCATATTGAGCAGCAGTTTCCAGAGCTCGACGATAATGATTGACCATCCATTGTCCATGATGGTATTCTCCTTCTGGAATAATCTTTCCTACATATCCGGTTTTAACAGAATGTATATCATGTTTTTGCATCAATTGATATGCAGTATCCATTTGTTGGTCATAAGTCCTTGGTGCTGCTGAGGTTTCATGATGCATGATGATTTCAACACCTTTGCTTTTGGCGTAAGCTGTAACTTCATCCAGGTCATAGTCTGGGTAAGGTGTCACAAAATCAAATACACCTTCCCTATCCGGAAATCCGATCCATCTTTCCCATCCTGTATTCCAGCCCTCAACCAGAACGCCTCTGATTCCATTGGCAGCAGCAAAATCAATATGCCTCCTGGCATTTTCAGTAGTTGCGCCATGTCGCCCGCTGGCTAAATCCCAGGATGATACGCCCATGTGCATTTCCCACCAAATCCCAACGTATTTCATAGGTTTAAACCAGGAAACATCTCCAAGTTTATTAGGCTCATTAAGATTGAGGATCATGGTTGACTCAATCAATCCTGGAGCGTCATCAGACAATTGAATGGTTCTCCATGGAGTATTAAAAGGCAAGGCTCTTTTCACTTTATATCCTCTAAGGTCTGAACCTACGAGATTACTGGTCATTTTTAAGTTTTCGGCGTCAATTTTCAAGGTCATTCCAGCATAATCAGTCAAAGCAGCTTCATGAAAACTCATATGAAGGCCATTATCGTCCCTCATTGTAACAGGAGTATTCACGGCATTCTCAGGAATATTGGTTTGTGCAAGATTGGGATGATCTCTTTTTGAGATGGCATCAATCTCAGAAAACTTAGAGGTATTATACAAATGTTCATATATATCCCAGTCTCCGGGAATCCACCAACAATTAGGGTCACTTGTCAGGTTAAACTCAGTCAATTCATCCATAATGGTTAAAGAATCTACTCCCTCCTGCCCTGGAAACTCATGCCTGAAACCTATTCCATCATCAAATGCCCTAAATCTAATGATCCATTGTCGGTTATTCTGATCAGGATCCTCGAGAGTTACAGACAACTCACCATATTCATTGCTAACCTGTTCTCTCTCACCCCATGGCATATCCCAGGTCTCATTGAAAGTTGTTGTAGATGCAGAAACCAATTGTAGTCCGTTCCTTAAAGCTGATTGATTCTTAAATTCGAATCCTAACAAAGATCTATCCAAGACCATCTTACCTTCTCTGTGCAAGGTATAGTAAGGAGCTCCGGAATCATCCAGATTAAACTCAACTACATTCTTACCGTCAGGTGAGCTGACATTATAAGTATTTTCTTTTTGACAACTGTGTAGGAATATAAACAGAAAAAATAATCCGGCGGCTTTTAATGATCTTGACATAATTATGAAATTTCTCAAAATCATAAAAATACAAGTAACTACTCAGGTATGTGCTTTAAGAATAAAAAATCAGGATTTTTTTTATTAGCCAAAGCTTCAGTCTGAATTAATTGCGGAGCTACTGGCAAATAATATAATTTCCTAATTGAAATGAATATTACCTGAGAATTTACAAATACATAATAGTACATTGCAAGAACCATCCCTGGTCATTATTTTAAATGATTTTGCATTTAAATTTATCTATTTCGTTTCTGAACTTCTCTTATCTACGTGTGTCTTTAACCAATGTGCACATTCATCGAAATTATCAAAGCACAACTCTTCAGGTATTAATCCGGGAACAACACTAAATGCTTCCAGAATATCTTCCGGCTGCCCGTGTAGATCTACAAATCCAACAAGTATACCTTGCGCTTGCAGATCCATTATTGCATCTTCCAAAGCATAGACACCTGACTGATCAATATAAGGAACCTTATCCATTCTGAGTATAACCACCTCAATTTCGGGTAAAGCAGTTACCATTTCCCCAAATCTTGAGGCAAAGCCAAAGAACAACGGTCCATCAAGGTGCTTAATGTATACCTTATCTTCCATAGATTTGTAGATTTCTTCTTCACCCACCCACGGAATTTCTCTGGAAAACTCCCTCAATGGAGAAGACACAGTCCTGTGATCAATTACATCTGAAATGGTCTTCATAAATAGGATACTGGATAAGATCAAACCGATTACAACCGCTTCGATCAATCCTACAAAGACAGTTAATACAAGCACAAGTATCATTACACCTACCTCCGCTTTAGGAAGTTGACCGATGTGTCCAAGACCTTTGTAATCCATTACACCAATTCCAACGGTTATCAAGATCCCGGCAAGTACTGCTGCAGGTATCTGTGATGCTAATGGCCCAAGTGATAATAAGATTATCAAAAGTAAGACACCGGCAATCATCCCTGACAACTTGGTTTTTCCACCTGCATCAATATTGACGATGGTACGTATGGTAGCACCTGCACCAGGTATTCCACCAAATAAGGCTGCTATTGAATTACCAATCCCCTGGCCTACGAGTTCCTTATCAGGGTTATGTTTGATTTTCGTTTTATTATCTGCCACGATTGAGGTGAGGAGCGAATCTATTGCTCCAAGAGCAGCCAGTGAAGCTGCGGTAAATATATATGGAGCAATCTGTCCTAAACTGAATCCAGAAAAAATCTCCAACCTCAGTATGGGAAATCCACTAGGGATATTTCCTATTGTCCTATATTCAGGAATAAAGAAATAAGCGACCCCGCTGACGACCAGTAAAGCCACCAGGGTACTGGGAATGGCTTTTGTTATCCGTTTAAATCCATAAATTATAAAAATGGTTACCAATCCAAGGATTAAATCAATCCAATTGAGTTTATTAAATGCTCTTCCAGCAACCCTTAGAGAGCCAATTACTCCAGAAGATGCAATGGAAGCAAGAGCCCTTGCTTCATCCATAATCTCCTGCTGTGTAATCATTCCCGCCCTCCGTACAGTCTCTTTAAAATCTTCAAGTACAAGTATATCCTCAGCAGCTTCTTCTCTGAGAATCCTTTCTAATAGAACTTCTTCCGCTTCGGGTAAAAACTCATTGGTGTAAGTAAGGTCTTCTTTAGGATAATATCCCAATAATGGGAGAATCTGCGTAATGATAATGATCACACCGATTCCTGTCATAAATCCAGAAACAACAGGATATGGAATATACCGGATGTACTGCCCCAGCTTAAAAACCCCCATTAATACCTGTATCAATCCAGCCAGTATAAATACCATTAGAATTGCTGGCAATGCTCTTTCAAGGCTGCCTTCATTAGCACCTATGATTCCTGCAATAACTACCATACTTACAGCAGTCATTGGAGCTGTTGGGCCTGAAATTTGGGTATTGGTTCCTCCAAATAAGGCTGCAAAGAAACTGATAAAAATTGCACCGTATAAACCGGCAGTAGCTCCAAGCCCGGATTGTAATCCAAATGCAAGTGCCAGTGGAAGGGCTACAATGCCTGCTGTAATTCCTCCAAAAATATCTCCCTTGAAATGAGTAAAATCAAATCCTAACTTCTTAAGCATCTATAATCCTGTTTTATTTTCGTGAATTCATCTCAACCATTGAAGTAATGGATGGATTAAATCAATAATAATGATAAGTCTCATTGATTTTCTTAAAAATATAATTTTATCCCAAAAGATAAACATTGTCAGGTCATTCAATTTAAACTTTATTCAATTTAAGTGACGTCCTATTAGAGTAGAATTTGGCAAGTAGGAAGCTTTAAATAACAGAAGCAATAATTATTTTACCAATAGTCTATGATTGAGCAAGTTATAAAATGAAAAAAGTATCCATTTTTTTATCTCAACGCTTCCACAATTCCAATAAGTCATTATCTTTGCAGTCCTTTTTAAAAAAGAAGTCAAATTATGCAAGTTGTTAATATAAACGGAGAGGTTAGACAAGGATCTGGAAAATCTGCCAATAAAGCTTTAAGAAAAGAAGGTAAAGTTCCAGCTGTCATATACGGAGGTAAAGAGAATATTCACTTTACTACAACTCCCAAAGCCCTCAAAACATTGGTATATACTCCTGATTTCAAACTCGCTGAAGTTGAGGTTGATGGACAGAAATATAAAACCATACTAAAAGATATTCAATTTCATCCTGTTTCAGATGAGATCGTACACGTAGACTTCCAGGAGCTGGTTCCTGACCATAAGGTCAATGTTTCTGTTCCAGTACGATTTAAGGGAGTTTCACCCGGTGTTAAAAATGGTGGTAAGTTGATCCAGTCAATGAGAAAGGTGAAAATTAAAGTTACACCTGAACAGATTGTTGATGAGCTTATCGCTGACATTTCAAAATTAGAACTGGGAAGTGCCATCAGAGTAAGGGATCTTATTGTGGGAGAAGGTATTGAAATAATGACCACTAGTGCAACCCCACTTGCCTCTGTTGAAGTTCCAAGAGCTCTTAAAAGTGCTGACATGGAAGATGGAGAAGATGAAGCTGATGTTGCAGAAGGAGAAGAAGGAGCAGAAGGAGAAGCTGAAGCTTAAAAATAAACTGATATTTATCAGATATTTGAAATGGTCTGCTATACGGCAGGCCATTTTTTTTGTTGCTGACCCTATTTATTACATTAATTCTTCCCTGACTGACGCTTTTCCATCCATAAGGACCAGAAGGATTCTACGATAGTCTTGGGAAACATACACTATTGTCTAGCTTACGGTGTTGCTGCTTAATAAATGGAGGAAGAAAGGCTCAAGGCAAAAGCCATCCATGAAATCCAATCTAAATAATCTGATCAACTATTCTTTTAGTTGTTGTAGCATCACCCATTGTATAGTAATGCAGGCAGGGTACACCAGCTTCTTTTAACTCTTTAGATTGTGCTACACACCATTCAATTCCTACCTCAAGGACATCTTCTTTGGATTGGGTTTTCATGATGGCTGTGATCAGGTCATCTGGCATATTAACATAAAACTTCCTGGGAATAGAATTGACCTGGTATTTTCTGGTAAGTGGTTTTAATCCTGGTATAATGGGTACATCTATTCCTTTTGCTCTACATGCATCGACAAATGCAAAGTATTTAGAGTTATCAAAAAACATCTGGGTTACGATGTAACTGGCTCCGGCATCAACTTTTTCCTTTAAATAGTTCAGATCCATATCCAAATTGGGAGATTCAAAATGCTTCTCCGGATAACCTGCTACACCAATACAAAAATCAGTGCTGGCTCCTCCTTCTATGTTGGAGTCCAGGTAAATTCCATTATTCATTTTGCTGATCTGCTTTACAAGATCAACAGCATATTTATGTCCTTCAGGATCAGGTATAAATTTATCCTCAAACCTTCTTGCATCCCCTCTCAAAGCCAATACATTATTGATGCCCAGGAAATGCAGGTCAATTAAGGCGTTCTCAGTCTCTTCTTTTGAGAATCCACCACATATAAGGTGTGGCACAGCATCAACTCCATATCTATGAATGATAGAAGCACATATCCCTACTGTACCTGGTCGCTTTCTGATCGCAAACTTTTCATAATAACCTGATGGCTGTTGCTTGTATATGTATTCTTCTCTATGATAGGTAACGTCAATGAAAGGCGGCTTATATTCCATCAAAGGATCTAGCAAATTAAAAATATCCTGCATGGTTCCCCCTTTTAAAGGAGGTAGCACTTCAAATGAAACCAAAGTACTCCCTTGTGCCCTATTAAAATATTCAACAGCTTTCATCTTACAATTCTTCTTGATTATCGGCAAAGATAAATTTATCGGGAAATATATGAGGAAACGCCAGAAAGATTGAAGGAATCAATATCCTCGACTCTTTTTTTTCTTTTTATTTTTAAAGTCTCCTCTTTTCCAGGCATCAATGAATTGCTTCCATGCAAGAGGATTAAAAATATTTTGAGGTTTGATTTGGCCTTCGTAGCGATAATTCTCAATACTTTGACGCAGGTAGATATTAGTAGCTTCGCGGCCATCAGCAGGTAGGGTTTCTCTGATATTGGCTAATAACTGTTCGTCAAGATATTCTATATACTGAAGTTCCATTTCTTCAGTAATATCCATTGCCAATAACTCGATCTTAAAATGCTCTTTACTAGGGAATGGCCTGATTACTGCTTCAGGGAGAAGGATATTATCCCGGGACATTATCTGTATCCAGAAATAAAGATCATTGTCGAGAGAATCAGGAATTTCATACTCAACTGTCTTATAACCCACATTAGAAAAAACAATGACATCACCTTTCCTGGCTACCAATGAAAAGAAACCATCAATTGCAGCAACTGTCCCCCGGGTTGTTCCCTTAATGGCAACATTGGTGTACGGGAGCGGCACCACCTTACCGTCATCTCCTTCAGTCACTATGTTACCCGAAAACTGTATGTAAATAAAAGAATCCTGTTTTTGAGCCTGGATTTCATCTATCCAGGAAAATCCTAAGATCAGCAGGAGTATGGGTATTATTCGTTTCACGGGTTAAATTTAAGCTAAGTTATTCACATTTTTCACTCAATAAACGTGTATGCTGTTCATTGTGACTAATCTGCACATTAATTAACATAGGTTTAACCCAATGTGTTTTTTAAAAGCTAACGATATTTAAAGCATTATGGAGAACTTCATCCATACTTTCTACATAAATGAAATTCATGTCCTTGATAAAATCTGTTTTTATTTGTGACACGTCTTTTTCATTGTCTTTACACAACATTACGTGAGTGATACCAGAACGTTTAGCTGCAAGGATTTTTTCCTTGATGCCTCCTACCGGCAATACTTTTCCTCTTAATGTGATCTCCCCTGTCATTGCAAGATGTGACTTTATTGTCTTCTTCTTAATAATAGAAGTAAGAGCAGTAAGTATGGTAATACCGGCACTCGGTCCATCTTTAGGAATACCACCTTCCGGCACATGAATATGTATATCATTTGTTTCAAAGAAATCATCAGGAATCTCAAGACTTTCTGCTCTAGCTTTTATATAACTTAAGCCTGTTGTAGCCGATTCTTTCATGACATCACCCAGATTTCCTGTTAATGTCAGTTTGCCCTTTCCTTTACTTACACTGGCTTCAATAAATAGAATGTCTCCACCTACCCTTGTCCATGCAAGGCCTACTGCTACTCCCGGGATATCTGTCCTGGCGTATATATCCTTGTTGTATTTAGAAGGACCGAGGATGTCTTTCAACTCAGAAGTTTTAATCCGCGGATTATATTCCTCCTCCATGGCCACACTTTTAGCTACATACCTCATCACTCCCGCAAGCTGTCTATCCAGGCCTCTTACACCAGATTCCCTGGTATAACCCTGGATCAGTGCCTCAATTGTTGGAACAGGAAAAGTCACTTGTTTACCATTGACACCATGTGCTTCACGTTGCTTAGGAATAAGATGACGCTTGGCAATTTCAATTTTTTCTTCAGTAGAATATCCGCTTAATTGGATGATCTCCATCCTATCCAGCAGAGCAGGTTGAATTGTGCTTAGGGAGTTGGCTGTTGCAATAAACAATACTTTTGAGAGATCATATTCCATCTCAAGGTAATTATCATAAAAGGCATTATTCTGTTCAGGATCGAGTACTTCAAGTAGTGCAGAAGAGGGATCTCCTCTGAAATCTTTACCTATTTTATCAATCTCATCAAGTATGAAGACAGGATTTGAGGAACCTGCTTTCTTTACCGATTGAATAATTCTTCCTGGAAGTGCACCAATATAGGTCTTTCTATGGCCTCTTATCTCTGATTCATCATGCAGTCCACCAAGTGACATCCTGATAAATTTTCTCTTTAATGCCCTGGCAACAGATTTTCCAAGACTGGTTTTTCCAACACCAGGAGGGCCTACCAGACATAATATAGGTGCCTTCATATCACCTTTCAATTTCAATACAGCAAGGTGTTCCAGTATTCTGTCTTTTACGTCATCAAGACCATAATGATCCTTGTCCAATACCTTTCTGGCATTTACCAGGTTGAAATTATCCTCGGTATATTCTTCCCATGGAAGGTCGAGCAGGGTTTCCAGGTAGTTTAAAGTCACTGAGTATTCAGCCATCTGGGGGTTTATCCTACCGGCCTTATTCAACTCCTTATCAAATGCTTTCGATACATCTTCAGGCCATTTTTTCTTCTTAGCCTTGGCTGCCAGTTCTTTGAGCTCCTCCTGCTGAGGATTCTGCCCTAGTTCTTCCTGAATGGTTTTAAGTTGTTGATTGAGGAAATAATCCCGCTGTTGTTTTTCTATATCCCCTCTTACTTTACTCTGTATCTGATTCTTCAGTTCCATCATCTGCAACTCGTTATCCATCAACGACAGGATGGCCTCAGATTTTTCTTTCAGGTCACTGATTTCCAGGATATTCTGTTTTTTCTTGGTTTCTGCTGTAATATTGGAAGTAATGAAGTTGAGCAAAAACCCTTTGCTCTTGATATTTTGTATCATTAGATTAGCCTCCATGGGAATATTAGGAGACAACTCTATCATCCTTTTGGCCATATCCTTGATGGAAGAAATGGTTGCTTGCAGCGTTATATCATTCTCACTGTATTGATCTTCATAAACAGCGATTTTACCTACTAGGTAAGGATCTTCAGCAACGAATTCCCTTACCTCAAACCTTTTCCTTCCCTGGATGATTGCTGTGGTACTTCCATCAGGCATGGTCAATAACTTCAATATCTTGGCTATGGTACCTATTCTGAAAAGATCGTCAATGGTCGGGTCTTCTATTTTCCCATCCATTTGCGAAAGCACACCTACAAATTTATCCGTATTATCAGAAGCCTTTACAGCCGCTATTGATTTAGGTCTACCAATATTTATGGGGATAACCACACCAGGGAACAGTACTGTATTCCTTAAAGCGATGATTGGTATTTCTTCTGAATACTTATCTCCGATGGCTGGATCCTCTTCATCCGTTAATGAAAACATCGGAACCGTGTCCGCGTCATCTATATTACTTATAAAAAAATTGTCCATCATAAAATCACTAGTTTATGCCATTATGGCAATGAATATTCCTTTCTCTACGATGAACATATGTAGACAAGATGTATACCATTGCCCTAAAACAAGATAAATTGGCTTTAATTCGTGAAAGACACTTTAATGTGAGACAAAAAGTCAGATTATTATATTTCTTCAGTCACTTCAGGGATGTCAGTAGACTCAAGATCTATAACCGCTTTTTCCTCATCGATTTCATCTACTTCAACTTTTAGATTATCGATAATAAATCGCTGCCGGTCAGGTGTATTCTTACCCATATAGTAGGATAGGATATCATCTATCTTGGTTTTTTCCTGGAGGATGACAGGTTCCAACCTGATGTCTTCACCGATGAAGTCCTCAAATTCATTGGGGGAGATCTCTCCCAATCCCTTAAATCTTGTTATCTCCGCCTTCCCTCGCAACTTACTTATGGCTTCTTGCTTTTCCTGCTCGCTATAACAATAAAAGGTCTGCTTTTTATCGCGTACTCTGAATAAAGGAGTATCAAGAATGTAAAGGTGTCCATTCCTTACCAGGTCAGGAAAGAATTGGAGGA
>Ga0316201_10001693_pt1 | contig 15099 bp, 13 predicted proteins | sample CS6wburrow_MG_FD_204516 | JGI IMG/M metagenome (GOLD analysis project Ga0316201, IMG submission 204516) | Coastal sediment microbial communities from Delaware Bay, Delaware, United States - CS-6 worm burrow | ecosystem: Environmental > Aquatic > Marine > Coastal > Sediment | place: USA... | reverse complement strand
CGGCACTGACTTTTTTAAGTTCAGCTGTTTGTTTGGTTGTATCGAGAAAATAACCGGCCACACCTAAGGCAATACATAAAACAACAATAATCGCTATTTTAACGGGTAATGGTGCTGTGCCGATCCTCTTAAGATCGTTGATATCTATATCATCTAGTTTAATTTCGGAGAGATCCATTAGCCTTCTTCTCCTTTGGTTTGATCTTTTTTGTCAGCAGGTAAAGTCTGAGATGTGTTTAATGTGAAGTCACTGCTTCTCAAGGTGCCTTTTTTGGTTTCAATCACCTTAAGCTTTGGTGTAGCCATCCACTGCGAAGCATCAATGTTTCTCATGTATGCTGATACCCGTCCATTGGATTCAGCTACACCTTTGATGGTTAACAGCTCACCTTCCTGTTTTATCATTGTTAAATATATACCTTCCGGTACCGTGCGCACAAAATCGTCGAATAAATGTACAATTTGTGGCCGACGTTGTTGCAGCGACTGAATGACGTCCATCCGAGCCAGTAATTGCTCTTTGGTCTCTTCCAGCGTCTCAATCTGTTTCAAGGATTCATCTAAGGTCTTAATTTCGTCCTGGAGTATTTTGTTGCGGAACTTTTGATGATCAATCTGATTATTGAATGATACGTGAACCATAAAAATAATCGCACCGGTTAAGACCATAGAAAGTACAGCGACGGTTGCAAATTGCCGGGTCTGTTCCTGGCGCTGCTCTTCGCGCCACGGTAGTAAATTAATATGAGCCATTAGTCAAAACTCCTCATGGCAAGGCCACAGGCGATCATTAATGATGGCGCATCATTACTTAAGGCCTGCGGATTAACTTTGGGAGACAGTGACATTTCTGCAAATGGGTTTGCGATCACCGTTGGAGTGTCAAGATGAGACTCGACGAGTTCATCAATGCCTGGAATTGACGCACAACCACCGGCAAGTACAATTAAATCAACTGCGTTGTGCTGCCCAGAAGTGTAAAAGAATTGCAGAAAGCGACTTACCTGCTGAGCAATGGTTTCCTTGAAAGGTTCAAGTACCTCAGGGATGTAATTGTCGGGTAATCCGCCTTCTTTTTTCAGGCGACCTGCTTCGTCGTAGGCTAGTCCGTATCGGCGCATGATCTCTTCAGTGAGTTGTTTGCCACCAAAGCTTTGTTCACGCGTATATATAAGGTGATTATTTTCAACGACATTTAGACTGGTCATTGTGGCGCCGATATCAATCACTGCGATGACCTTGTCTTCACTGCCATCTTCTATATGATGAGTAATTAATTTTGAAGAATTTTCAATGGTATAAGCTTCAACATCAACAATTTTTGGTGTTAGGCCGCCAAGCGACAATGCGGCTGAACGTAATTCGATATTTTCGCTTCGAGAGGCGGCAAGCAGGACATCAACAGTTTCAGGGTTGTTTTCTGATGCACCGATTACTTCAAAATCAAGATTGATTTCTTCCAGCGGATAAGGAATGTACTGATCAGCTTCCATTTCAATTTGTGTTTCGAGTTCGTCGTCACTTAAACCGGCAGGCATAGTAATAATTTTTGTGATGACAGCAGAACCAGCGACGGCAACAGCTGCATCTTTGGCCTTGGTGCCTGAGCGTTTAACGGCTTTTTGAATGGTGTTGCCAACAGCTTCAACATCCTGAATGTTTTTTTCGACTACAGCGTTGTCTGGCAGTGGTTCCACCGCAAGACTTTGTACACGGTATTTATCGCCATCCTGTGTTAACTCGAGTAATTTTACCGACGTCGAGCTAATATCCAGACCTAATATGGCTGGCTTTTTGCGTTTTAGCAGGCCCAAGCTATTCCCCTAATTTATATATTTTAAAGCTAGTTATAGAATATATTATAATTTTTGCATTAAATATTATCGGTAAGTATAGAAAAATGCTAGATGATTTATAACAATGTCGAAAATTTGTCATTAAACCTTGTATACTTTCCCGCCTAAATCATTTTTTATATCGCAGGTAATGGAACGGTGCGCTTTTTAAATATATTTAAATTTCTGCTTATCATCACTCTGGTGATGACCTCGCTTGTTGCTGCGATTGTTGCAGGCGGTTATTTCTACCTTAACCCCAAGTTACCCTCAATTGAGGGACTTAGTAATGTGCAACTTCAAGTTCCACTCCGTATATATAGCAGTGATGGTGCATTAATGGGTGAATTTGGTGAGAAAAGACGGACACCAAAAAAACTCGAAGAGATTCCAGCGTTAATGCGGCAGGCATTTTTATCTGCGGAAGATGATCGTTTTTTTGAGCATCCAGGTGTTGACTATCAGGGGATTTTACGCGCGGTAATTAATTTAATTCTGACGGGTGAACGTGGCCAGGGTGGTAGCACTATTACCATGCAGCTGGCACGCAACTTTTATTTAAGTAGTGAAAAAACCTATTTACGTAAACTAAATGAAATTCTGCTGGCATTAAAAATTGAACGTGAGCTTGATAAAGAAAAAATCCTTGAGTTGTATTTAAATAAAATTTATCTGGGTAATCGTTCCTATGGTGTTGCTGCCGCAGCGCAAATTTATTACGGTGCCGAGCTGGAAGAGTTATCACTCGCCCAGATTGCAATGATTGCAGGTTTGCCAAAAGCACCATCAAACTACAACCCTATAATTAATCCGGAACGTGCGACTATCCGCCGTGATTACGTATTATCTCGGATGCGTCAACTGGAATACATCACCGAGGCGCAATATGAGGCGATGATAAATGAGCCGGTGACAGCAGTACGTCATCGCAGTGCGCTGGGCGTTTATGCACCCTATGTTAACGAGATGGCGCGGGCTGAAATTGTAAAACAGTTTGGTGATGAAGCTTATGTGCGTGGTTTAAATGTTTATACAACAATTAACAAACGTTTACAGCAGGCAGCTAATGACAGTTTATGGAATGGGCTGGTGGCCTATGATAAACGCCACGGTTATCGTGGTGTTATACGCCATGTGGATTTAAATTCTGATAAGGCAGCAGCGTCAGATGAAGAACAACCGGATTTGACCACAATATTGAAGGATGATGACAATTACGGCCGTTTTATGCCGGCACTGATATTGTCAGTGAATGACGATATCTCTGTGGACGCAAATGCCGGCGTTAAGTCTGCTGATAAAACGGGGGCAGCAGCTGGTGACATACCTGAAGATTATCGTTCTGCTATTGCCCTGCTGAAAGATGGTAATCAGGTGCGTATTCCGTGGAGCGGTATTCAATGGGCGCGCGCATATGTTAGTGTTAATCGTATAGGCAAAGAGCTGCAAACGGTTTCCGAGGTCATTAAACCAGGTGACGTGGTCTGGCTTGCGCATGCACCGGTTAAAGGCTGGAGTCTGGCACAAATCCCTGAAGTTCAGGGCGCGTTGGTTTCAGTCAATCCCAATACTGGCGCGATACAGGCGTTAAACGGTGGTTTTGATTTTGCACACAGTAAATTCAATCGTGTGGTACAGGCGAAAAGACAGGCGGGTTCCGGCTTTAAACCCATTGTTTATGCTGCTGCACTGGATAAACAATACACGCCGGCAAGTTTAATTAATGATGCTCCCGTTGTGTTTGAAGATGCCGCACTGGAGGGCTCGTGGCGCCCGGAAAATTACAGTGGTAAAACTTTTGGTCCAACACGCCTTCGCATGGCGTTATATAAGTCTCGAAACCTGGTTTCAATCCGTCTTTTGCGTTCTATTGGTATCAAACATGCAACACAATTTGCACGTAACTTTGGCTTAGAGAGTGATGAATTGCCTTATGATTTATCGTTGGCCTTAGGTAGTGCTGAGCTAAGTCCATTGCAGCTCGCGCGTGTGTATTCTGTTTTTGCTAATGGCGGGTATTTGACTGAGCCCTATCTGATAAAACGTATTGAGGATGCAGATGGTAGTGTTTTATATGAAGCGGATCCTGCGGTGGCCTGCGTATCCTGTGTGATAGCTGAAGAAAAATGGTCAACAGATATTATTGAAGAAGATTCCCTGGCGAAGTTACCAAAACAGGCGGATCGCACCTTAGAGCCACGACTGGCTTTCCAGATGAATTCTATATTACAGGATGTGGTATTACGAGGAACCGGGCGCCGCGCTATGGCATTGGGCAGAAAAGATCTTGCCGGTAAAACGGGCACCACCAATGATCAGCGGGATGCCTGGTTTAATGGGTATAACCCGGATTTGGTAACAACAACATGGGTCGGGTTTGATCAGCTCAAACCATTGGGCAATAAAGAAACGGCAGCTCAGGCGGCCTTGCCTATCTGGATAGATTTTATGAAGGCGGCTTTAGCTGGCAAACCTGAAAAGCAGTTAGCCAGACCGGATGGCCTGGTCACCATGAAAATTAATGCAGAAACAGGATTGGCGGCATCGGATGCTGATACCGATACGGTGTTTGAGATCTTCAGGAAGGAAAGAGTACCCGCGGCAGGCAGTGCGCAGCCGGTTGAATTACCGAAAAATGGTGATGATAACGTAGCAATTCCTGAGCAGTTATTTTAGCAAGCGGTTAATCGTCGAGAAATGTTTGTCCAAGGTTTAGGTAGAGTGCTTTATCGCCATTATCGTTTAAGCCAATAGCGATATATAAAGGACCAAAAATAGTGTTGGCGCCAATGAACAGACTGCCTGCGACAATGGCGTTTTCTGGATCGATATCTTCGTATCGATTCCATGCATTGCCTGTTTCAAGTGAAAACCCTGTGTATATCGGCAGATAGGTGATGTCACCAAGACGTCGATAAAAAGCCGCTTCAATAATGCCGAAATGTTGCCCCGCCAGTTGACGGTCAAAAGTGCCTGATAATTCAAGAAAGCCACCGCGCCGAAACAGGGCATTATCTGGCGCATTTTCATCAACAGTGGTTTCAAATATGGCACGACCAAAGACGGTATATCGCTTATACGTCCCTGCACTGGCGAGGACGAATTTTAATTGATCGAAATCGCTGTCGGCGCCAAGGTCCTCGTTATTGGAAATGTGAGTTATTTTGCCGAATATGCCACTATTGGGAAAACTTAGATTATCCAGTGAATCATGAAATAATCTTGCGTAGTAATAACTTTCTATAAAGGCATTATCTGGTGATAACGGTAAGCCGGTAATGGTAATGGTTCGGCCATCATTATAACGTAGGCCAAGGCGAAATTCTGTGGTTTGCTTAAAGACTTTTCCTGCCGATAAATCTATGTAGCTACGGCGAAAGCGATGTATGGAGTCAATGTTGTCGTTAACAACGTTGGGAAACAAAGTTGTTTCAAGACCTGTTTTCGCTGAAACAAAAAGGTCAAGGTTAACATTTAGTGGTTGATAAAATTCAGCGCTAATTGAGGGTTCACTACCTATGCCACCCGTGGCGCGAAACTCACCGGCCAGGCTGTTTAAATTGTGTTTATTATAAGCAACGTTAAAGTTTGATATCGAACCGATATCCGATTCCGATTTTACTGACAGTCCAAATTGCAAGTAACTCTGTGCCCATTCTCTGTCACGTACATAAATAATTAAACCGGTTTTAGCGTTACGTTTTTCCAGCGAATACACAACTGAACTGGAAAAATCCAGACCGTAAATATATGATAAATCCTCTTGCAGTTGTGAAGTATTGAGGGGATCACCAATTTTTTGATGTATGCGTACCTGCAGAACTTCATCTTTCAATGCAGTATCGTTTTTTATTTCGATAAAATCGATGACGGGGTTCTGCTTAGCAACCGTTGGTAACTCTGCGAGATAAGCAGAATAAGCGTCATCGGACAGTGACAGGTTTTTAGTAGCATCGAGTTTTTCAGTGGTGGCGCTTTCGCCTGCCTTGATTAAAGCTGGATATTTTTCAAAATCTGAAGAAGATATTTCATATGCACCAGGAATAATTAGAATGTCAGTGTTTTTTAAGGTTTTAAGTTGCAGGTCAGCAATACGGCGGGTAAGAATGGTAGTCAGTTGCCCCGTGATATCAATGCTGGATTTAATGTTTTCTTTAGCTGATAAAGGATCGCTGACGTCAACCACGATTACAATATCTGCGCCCATGTCACGTGCGATGTTAATGGGTATGTTGTTAGCAATGCCACCATCAACCAGTAGCGCATCATCAATTGTAATGGGGGGAAGTGCGCCAGGAATAGACATACTGGCCCGCATTGCGCGAGCAAGATTGCCGCTTTTAATGACAAATGGTTTGCCATTTTCGATATTGGTTGCAATCGCGCGAAAAGGAATTCTGAAGTCATCGTAATTGTTTATTTGAAATCCGGGGTGAGCAAGTCGGTCAAGCGCCAGCTCAATTTGTTGTCCTTCAATTAAACCGGGTGAGACTTGTATACCGTTTTCGTTTATTCCAAGACGATAGATATTAAAGAAGTCAAAGTCGTCCTGTTTACGGCGAAAGGTTTTGTATTCGCGATAGGCGAAATCATCAAACACTTTATTCCATGCGATATTTTTTACGCCCTGCTCAATTTCTTCTGGTGTTAATCCGATGGCGTATAACCCGCCAATGATCGAGCCCATGCTGGTACCGACGATATAATCAATGGGGATCCTGTTCTCTTCAAGAACTTTTAAGACACCAATATGAGCAAAACCACGGGCGCCACCACCACTTAACACCAGGCCGATTTTAGCTCGTTGTGTTGTTGATTCAGGGGCTAACGGAGTATGCTGTCGGTCAGTGCCTGCAGCAACTTTGAGAAAACAAAACTGTGCAAGCAGAATGAAAAAGATGCTTATTAAAAAATTACATTTGCATAGAGGCATAACGTAATCCAGTTGTTTTGTCAGGAGTGTATGATTTTAATTAGAGTATAACGAAACTTTTTTGGCTGTGTAAAAGAATCTGGTGACGCTTGTCGCGGCGTTTAATCGTGATACTGTGCGCTGATTTCGTGTACTGCGTCAACCAGTGCGGCAACATTATCAGGAGTAATATTTGGTGTGATGCCATGGCCCAGGTTAAAAACGTGCCCATTACCATGACCAAAATCAGCAAGAATACGACTGACTTCCTGTTTAATGACTTCGGGGTTCGTTGCCATAATGGCAGGGTCCATGTTGCCCTGTAGTGCAACTTTGTCGCCAATGAGCTGGCGAGCTTTGTTTATATCAACAGACCAGTCCAGGCCGACGGCATCACAACCGGAGTTGGCAATATCCTGTAACCACATGCCACCACCCTTGGTGAATAATACGACAGGAATCTGTTGTCCATCTTTATTCCGTGTTAACTGGTCAACAATTTTTTGCATGTAAGCCAGAGAGAATTCTTTGTAATGCGGTGTCGTCAGTGCGCCGCCCCAGCTATCGAAAATCATAACAGCCTGTGCGCCGGCTTCAATTTGCGCGTTAAGATAACCAGCAACAGACTGTGCAAGCTTATCCATCAGGGCATGTGCCGAGGTGGGATCTTCGAATAATAATGCTTTAACTTTTGAGAAGGATTTACTGCTGCCGCCTTCAACCATGTAGGTGGCCAGAGTCCATGGGCTGCCAGCGAAACCAATTAGTGGTACTTTGCCATCCAGCTCTTTGCGGATTAATGAAACCGCATCTGTCACATAACGTAATTTATCAGCCGGATCCGGCACTGCCAGGTTTTTTACATCAGCAGCAGAATCGATGGTTTTTTTAAATTTTGGGCCTTCGCCTTCAGAAAAATATAAACCCAGTCCCATGGCATCTGGAATGGTCAATATGTCTGAAAATAATATGGCGGCATCAAGATCAAATCGGCGCAGTGGTTGTAAAGTAACTTCACAGGCCAGTTCAGGTGTGCTGCATAAGGTCATAAAGTCGCCAGCTTTTGCGCGTACTTCACGGTATTCTGGCAAGTAGCGACCAGCCTGACGCATGATCCAGACAGGCGTGCGGTCAACAGGTTGTCGTAGTAGTGCTTTAATTAGTCGGTCGTTTTTTAGAGCATTCATATGTTTTAAATGAATAGGTGGGTGACTAATCTGGCTGTAAGGAATAGGAAATGTGGCGTTTAATTTAAAATGTTACGGTTATGCTTTAGTTAGTACTTAACAGGGCTTTTATGCGACCACTTACCTCACCCATGTCGGCGCGACCTATTATCTGCGGTCTGACCAGTCCCATGACTTTGCCCATATCTTTGATTGAGCTGGCACCAGTTTGCTCGATAGCCTGATTTACAATCTCGTCAACTTCTTCTTCGCTTAACGCCTGTGGCAAAAATTCCTGAATAATATCAATCTCAAGGCTTTCCTGCTTTACCAGGTCATCACGTCCAGCCGTTTTGAATTGCGAAATAGATTCACGACGCTGTTTAACCATTTTGTCGAGAATAGCTATGATTCGCGCGTCATCAAGTTCAATTCGTTCATCCACCTCAACTTGTTTAAGCGATGAGGTGATCAGCCTGACGACGGCAAGGCGTTCTTTTTCACCAGATTTCATGGCACTGATAACAGCGTCCTGAATCTGTTTTTTTAGGTTGCTCATTAGTTTATTATGGGCTCTATCCTAAATCATTCTGATCGAATGACAGTGAAGTATGTATTTAACGGCGACGTTGATGAGGTGAGCGGGCAAATTTGTTGCGCTCTTTAGACAGTTTTTTCAGGTGACGCTTAACTGCCGCTGCTGCTTTGCGTTTACGCTCGGTGGTTGGTTTTTCATACGCTTCACGTTTGCGAATTTCGGTTAGTACACCGGCTTTCTCACATGAACGTTTGAAACGACGCAAAGCCACATCAAATGGTTCGTTTTCTTTAACTCGTATTGCTGGCATAGTGCTCTCTTAAAATTGACACATAAAAAATCCGCAAAGTATGCGGTGAAACCACGTATTATATCGCATTATTGTTCAAATCCAAAAGCCAGATTAAGGTTTTTGATCAGATTTATAAAAAAATTAAGGATTCTATCCAGAAAAATGATTGTTTTAGGCATTGAAAGCTCCTGCGACGAGACCGGTTTGGCCCTGTTTGATAGTGAAAAAGGGTTGCTGGCCCATACTCTGCATAGCCAGGTAGAAATACATGCGGAATACGGTGGTGTCGTGCCAGAACTGGCATCGCGGGACCATATTCGTTACTTAATCCCCCTGTTAGAGCAGGTATTGCAGCAGGCCGGTATTGAAAAAACAGCGATTGATGGCGTGGCCTATACCGCTGGTCCCGGGCTGATCGGTGCCTTAATGTCGGGTGCTTGCGTCGGACGATCCCTGGCATGGGCGCTGGGTGTCCCTGCCGTTGAGGTTCACCACATGGAAGGTCACCTGCTGGCACCAATGCTTGAGGTAAACTCGCCGAGCTTTCCTTTTGTCGCTTTGCTGGTTTCAGGTGGCCATACCATGCTGGCGAATGTCAAAGGCGTTGGACAGTATGAATTGCTGGGGCAAAGTCTGGATGATGCCGCCGGTGAAGCTTTTGATAAAACAGCGAAATTACTTGGTTTAGGTTATCCAGGTGGGCCGGCACTGGCAGCCCTGGCAGAAAAGGGCAGGCCGGGTGTTTATCGGTTTCCGCGTCCAATGGTAGACCGGCCCGGTCTGGATTTCAGTTTTAGCGGATTGAAAACGTACGCACTGAATACTATGCATTCCGCGGCACGCGAATGTGAAAAAAAAGGCGAGTATCAGGGGGGGTTAAGCGAGCAGGTCAAAGCAGATATCTCACTCGCCTTTGAAGAGGCGGTGGTTGATACCCTTAAGATTAAATGTCGCCGCGCACTCGAGCAGCAACACAGTAACACGCTGGTCATTGCCGGTGGTGTCGGTGCTAACAAACGACTTCGTGCTGCGCTGTCTGAGATGATCCAGCAGTTAGGCGGTGAACTGTATTATCCGAGGATTGAGTTCTGTACGGATAATGGCGCCATGATTGCGCAGGCGGGTTGCCTTCGCTTGCTGGCCGGGGAAACACAGGCATTGGAAATCGACGCCAGAGCGCGCTGGTCAATGCAGGACCTGCAGGCGATTTAGTTGGAAAATTCTGTTGTGCAGTGGATATAACCATTGTTCTATTGGCTAGGGCGGTGTTTTGTGGGTAACAGTTATCTTCGGTTATCAGTTTTATGTTTTATTAATCTTGCCTTCCTTACCCTCAATCAGATGTTTGATATTGCTTTGATGACGCCAGAAAACCAATAAACTCATCAGTGTTATTGTTGCTGTCAGTTCGATGGATTGTGAAAAATGCCAGAGTACGAAGGGCGTAAAAAAGAAAGAAACCAGTGCTGATATTGATGAGATTTTTAATATCGCGGCCACAGTTAACCAGATTGCAATACCAATGAGCCCAACCAGCCAGTTTATGCCTAAAAGGACGCCATAATAAGTCGCAACCCCTTTTCCGCCTTTAAAGCCATAATAAACGGGGAAGAGATGACCCAGAAAAGCAGACAGGCCAACCAGGGCAATGGTGAGATTGTCAGGCTGAAACTGGGTTATCAGAAATACCGGAATAAATCCTTTCAACATATCACCGCTTAGGGTGATAATGGCGGCTTTTTTACTGCCATGACGTAAAACATTGGTCGCGCCTGGATTTTTGGAGCCGGTTTTACGCGGGTCTTCAATGCCCATGATCTTGCAGGTCATGATGGCCGTCGAAAAAGAGCCGATAAGATAGGCTAGTCCTGCAAACAGAATGAGGTCGAAATAATAGTTCATGAATATAACTTTGGCATCTTATTTGGGTCAATTCGATTCAAGTGCGCAAGCTTACCTTAGACTTTTACAAAATGCTCCATATCGATTAAGTCGATTACTGGATGAAATGAGATCGCGATTGATTCTGCTTGAGGTTAAAATTGGATAATGTCTAATTCGGTCACCTGTGTTTTTGTTCATGGCTGGGCGATGAACGGTGCAGTATGGGAAGAATGTATCGCTAAATTACCCGACTGGATCGATGTGATCGTGGTGGATTTGCCGGGACACGGAGCAATGGCGGACGTGCAGGTCAATGCTCTGGATGATTATGTGCAGGCTATAGTGCCTTTGGTTCACCGGCCGGTAATATGGGTAGGCTGGTCTCTGGGTGGTCTCGCCGTATTGCGTTTGGCGGAGTTGTATCCGGAACGTGTTGCTTCTGCATTACTTGTTGCGACTAATCCCTGTTTTGTCAGTCAGCCAGACTGGTCCTGCGCTGTGGATGCGGCCGTGTTTAATCAGTTTGCCAGCGACCTGAGTCAGCATCAGGAAAAAACTATCCGTCGATTTCTGGCGTTGCAGGTGAAAGGATTACCGCATGCAATGAATGTCGTCAGGCAGTTACAAAAAAGCATACAATTACGCGGTCAGGCATCAACGCAGGCACTAGCATCAGGTTTGCAAATTTTGCTTGAGGTGGATTTGCGTCAAGCAATTAAATTAATGCAATGCCCATTACACTGGTTATTAGGCGGAAAAGATAGTCTCGTGCCAGCTGCCTTAGCGCAGGTTTTGCAGGAAGAGTATGCACAGAATAATGTGGTGTTGAATGCAAAAGCGAGTCACGCACCTTTCATTTCACATGGTGATGGTTTTATAAAGCAGTTGGTCAATGTAGCAGAGCAGGTGCGCGACAGTTAATTCCAGTTTCGTTTAGTTGAAAATTATGAATCAATCTTCCTCCAAAGAACAGTTTGCACCGGGACCGTTTAAACAAACACAAGCGTTTAATCAGTCGAGTGTGCGTCGCGCTTTTGATCGTGCCGCAGAAAATTATGAACAATTTGCGGTGTTGCAAAATGAAGTCTGTAACCGGTTACTGGAAAAGTTGGAAATTGTAAAAATTATGCCGCAACTGATTTTAGATGCCGGTGCTGGAACTGGTGCCGCTATCCCGACCTTGTTTGATCGCTATAAAAAAGCTCAGGTAGTGGCTCTTGATTTGTCAGAAAACATGCTGAATCAGTCCAGTCGGCACGGCGGATTCTTTCGTTCGCCGCATCTGGTGTGTGCGGATATAGAACAACTTCCATTTTCGGATAACGTATTTGACCTGGTTTTTTCCAGCTTAAGTATGCAGTGGTGTAATGATCTCAATGCGGCTTTGCTTGAGGCTAAACGTGTGCTTAAACCGGGTGGCCTGTTTGTTTTTGCCACTTTTGGGCCGGATACATTAAAAGAGTTACGCCAAAGTTGGGGCAAAGTGGATAAGGTCAACCATGTTAATCAGTTTATAGATATGCATGATATCGGTGATGCGTTGTTATTCGATGGTTTTGCAGAGCCGGTGATGGAGGCTGAAATAATGACGGTCACTTATGAATCAGCTGATCAGATTATGCATGACCTAAAGGCAATTGGTGCCAATGTTACTGCGGATACGCAGCAAAAAAAATCTGCTGGTAAAGGCCTTACTGGTAAATCTGTTTTGCAAAATGTCCGTGAAAATTATGAGCAGTTCAGGCAGCAAGGCTTGTTGCCAGCGACGTATGAAATTATTTATGGGCACGCATGGAAGCCGCGAGCCATTGAATCTAAAAATCAGCAGGGTAAGCAGCATTATGTCGAATTTGAGCGCTGATCTGATGTGGTTGATTGACTTCGTATTGCAAAATCAATGGCTTATTTTAAGCGAGGCTTTGCTAAACCGATAATTGCAGCTAACTGTGAAAACGCAAAAAAAAAAGACCGGTTAAACCGGTCTTTTTTTACAAGTTATTTTGAATTAAAAAACTTATGTCTCAGGCTTCAAACGCGACTCGCATTTTACCCAGTGCGTTTTTTTCAATCTGACGAATACGTTCTGCTGAAACCTGGTATTCTTCAGCCAGTTCGTGCAGCGTTGCTTTCTCTTCATTTAACCAGCGACGCTGGATGATTTCCTGACTACGTTCGTCCAGTGTTTTTAAAGAATCTTGCATCAGACCAAGCTCCTGTGAACGACTATCATCATGTTCCAGTAAATGTGCCGGGTCAGCTCTGTCATCAGAAAGATAAGCTGCTGGCGTGAAATGATTTTCGTCATCATTATCATTCGTTGGCGGATCGAAGGTTATATCGCTGCCACTTAAACGAGACTCCATTTCAAGAACCGTTTCCGGTTTAACGCCCAGCGTTTTGGCAACGTCATTAACTTCTTCATTGGTAAACCAGCCCAGTCGTTTTTTTGAACTACGTAATTTAAAAAATAACTTACGTTGCGGTTTAGTGGTGGCCACTTTTACCATGCGCCAGTTGCGTAAAACAAATTCATGGATTTCTGATTTAATCCAGTGGACAGCATAGGATATCAGGCGAACCTCGTGGCTTGCTGAAAAGCGTTTAACGGCTTTCATTAAACCTATGTTACCTTCCTGAATTAAATCACTCAGCGGTAAACCGTAACCTGTATAACCACGTGCGATTTTCACCACAAAACGTAAATTAGACATAATCAATCGCTGTGCCGCAGCAAGATCATTCTGTTGCTCAAGGTGAAGCGCGAGCTCACGTTCCTCTTCGGCACTTAAAACAGGTATGCTGTTAATTTGTCGAATATAAGCATCCAGATTGCCGGCACTTAAAGGGGCATTATGAATTGCAGGAATTAAAGCTGTTGTCATATCTTCTTCTCTCATGGTCAAAGTTTAGCACTCGAATGATAAGAGTGCTAATTATAAGAAAAGTTCATTGAAATACCAGTGTTATTCGCTAACTGTTGATGCTTAAACAGTAATAAAAAAGCAGGCAAAAAATCACTGTTTTACGTTATATTCTGTAACTAATTGATAATTATAGGAAAAAATATTTTGTTGCGGAGTGTTAACTCGGCTCTATATCTTTGAGGTGCCTGCTGACAGCTATCCAGGAGCCGATCAAGCCCAGTGAGCAACTGAATAGTATGAGTAACAGCGTGTTTTTGGTACCCAGGCCAGTGAGGCGGAAATCACTGTGATAGAGCAAAGCCAGCTTGTGCACAGGATCTTCCATCAATAATAGTGATAACAGTGTGATGATCCAGGCCAGGACACCGCCAATGATGCCGTACCATAAACCGGTGTACAAAAAAGGTCGACGAATGAATCCATCCGACGCGCCGATAAGTTTTGAGACTTCAATTTCCTCACGACGGTTCTGTATATCCAGTCGGATGGTATTGCCAACGATTAATAATACGGCGATTGCCAACATGGAACTGATGACCCAGATGCTTCTGTGTGCGATTTCTAAAAAAGTATAGAGGCGTTTTACCCATTGCACATCAAGTTGCGCAAGTTCCACTAACGGATTTTTACCCAGCTCTTTTACCAGCCGGGTGGTTTCGTCAGGTTGATTGTGCAGAATTTTCGGCTGCACAACCAGCACAATGGGTAGCGGATTGCTGTCCAGGTATTTTAAAGCGTCACCAAAACCTGAGATTTCCTTAAACTGTTCCAGTCCTTTATCCTTATCGATGAACTCGATTTTTTTAATGTTTTTATGCTTTTCCAGACGTTGCAGAAACTTCTTCGCCTCAGGTTTTTCGACATGGGTGTGCAGAAATAAGGAGATTTGTGTTGAGCCGTCCCAGCCACTACTTAGCTGAGCGACATTGGTTAATGCAATATATAAACCGACAGGCAGTGCTAAGGCAATCGCAATTACCGCCGCGGTCATGAATGTTGCAAACGGTTGTGCATAGAGCCGTCCTAAACTGGCCAGGCTGACACGCAGATGGTGAGCAAAGTAGGATCTAAGGCGACTGCTCTTCTGTGGACGTTTACGCATGTCAGTTTTTGCTGTTTACAGTAAAGGGCAGTCCATTATGGGTAATTTTTCCACCTTCCAGGCCGATCATTGGCGTGCCCATGTGTTTGATTAAATCAAGGTCATGGCTGGCAATTAATACGGTTGTACCGACCTGATTGAAACGGGCAAATAATTGCATGATTTCAAGTGAAAGATCGGGGTCGAGATTGCCTGTTGGTTCATCAGCAAGCAGTAATAAAGGTTTGTGTACAATGGCACGAGCGATGCCGACACGTTGTTGTTCACCACCTGATAAGGTAATGGGATCGGCTTTTTCTTTGCGCAATAAACCCACCTGGTTGAGAGCCGCGCGCACACGTTTGTGTATTTCCTGACGGCGATATCCCTGGATAATGAGTGGCATGGCGACATTATCAAACACCGGGCGATCATACAGCAGATGGTGGTTTTGGAAGATGATGCCA
>Ga0316201_10001692_pt1 | contig 15099 bp, 10 predicted proteins | sample CS6wburrow_MG_FD_204516 | JGI IMG/M metagenome (GOLD analysis project Ga0316201, IMG submission 204516) | Coastal sediment microbial communities from Delaware Bay, Delaware, United States - CS-6 worm burrow | ecosystem: Environmental > Aquatic > Marine > Coastal > Sediment | place: USA... | reverse complement strand
ATACGTACTTTACGCATCATCTGGCGAACAACTACTTCAAAGTGCTTGTCATTGATCTTAACTCCCTGAAGTCGGTATACTTCCTGAACCTCGTTCACAAGGTACTGCTGAACTGCAGATGGCCCTTTAATGTGAAGAATGTCTTCAGGAGTAATAGAACCGTCAGACAGAGGCATTCCGGCACGAACATAATCGTTCTCCTGTACCAATATCTGGTTCGAAAGTTTTACGAGATACTTTTTGATATCACCAAGCTTGGATTCAATGATGATTTCGCGGTTTCCACGCTTGATCTTTCCGAAGGAAACAACACCATCGATCTCACTAACTACAGCAGGATTCGAAGGGTTACGAGCTTCAAAAAGTTCCGTTACACGTGGCAGACCACCGGTAATATCTCCAGCTTTCGCCGACTTACGCGGTATCTTCACAAGAATCTTACCGATCTTGATCTTATCTCCATCATCCACCATAAGGTGAGCTCCCACTGGCAGGTTGTACGAACGGATCACTTCATCCTTCTTTCCAAGTATATGAAGTGTTGGGATCTTCTTCTTATCCCTTGATTCAGAAATTACCTTCTCCTGGAATCCGGTCTGCTCATCGATTTCCACCTGGTAGGTTACACCTTGCTCGATATTCTCGTATTTGATCTTACCGGCAAATTCAGAAATAATCACACCATTATACGGATCCCACTGGCAAACTACAGTAGCTTCTTTCAGCTTTTGGCCGTTCTTAACAAAGATACTCGAACCATAAGGGATATTATTTGTACTCAGAGTGATGCCCGTTTTCTCGTCGATCAACTTGATCTCTGAGGTCCTGGAAATCACAATATCCACCGATTTACCATCACTATCCTCACCTTTTACTGTTTTCAGGTCTTCAATCTCGGCTATACCATTGAATTTGGCAACCAGCTTGTTTTCTTCTGAAATGTTACTGGCGATACCACCCACGTGGAAGGTACGCAGCGTAAGCTGGGTTCCAGGCTCTCCAATGGATTGAGCTGCCACAACACCAACGGCTTCTCCTCGCTGTACCATCTTATTGGTCGCAAGGTTCCTTCCGTAACACTGGGCACAGATTCCCTTCTTGGCCTCACAGGTAAGAGCAGAACGCACTTCGATCATCTCGATCGGAGAATCTGAAATGGCCTGAGCAACATCCTCATTGATATGGTCTCCTGCGGCCACCAATAGGTCTTTAGTGAGCGGGTGATATACATCCTCGAGGGAAGTACGTCCAATAATTCGCTCCATCAGTGTCTCAACAATTTCCTCATTCTTCTTCAGTGCAGATACTTCGATACCTCGCAGCGTTCCACAATCCTCTTCATTAATGATAACGTCCTGAGATACATCTACAAGTCGACGTGTTAGGTATCCTGCATCGGCCGTTTTAAGTGCCGTATCCGCAAGACCCTTACGCGCACCGTGAGTAGAGATAAAGTATTCGAGAATCGATAATCCTTCCTTAAAGTTAGAAAGAATTGGGTTCTCAATGATCTCTCCACCTCCGGCTGTAGATTTCTTAGGCTTCGCCATCAATCCACGCATACCGGTAAGCTGACGGATCTGTTCCTTAGATCCCCTCGCTCCTGAATCAAGCATCATATACACCGAATTAAATCCTTGCTGATCCTCGCGAATACGCTTCATGGATAGCTCGGTAAGTTCGGCGTTGGTAGCCGTCCAGATATCGATAACCTGGTTGTATCGTTCATTGTTCGTGATAAGACCCATGTTGTAGTTGGCAATAATACTATCTACTTGGGTGTTCGCGTCATCGATCATGGATTGCTTTTCATCAGGAATAATAATATCCCCTAAACTAAAGGACAATCCACCTTCGAAGGCAAACTTATATCCGAGATCCTTGATCTCATCCAGGAATGCCGCCGTAACAGGCACGCTGGTTACTTTCAGGATCTTCCCGATGATGTCACGAAGTGATTTCTTGGTAAGTACTTCATTCACATAACCTGCTTCTTCAGGTACTTTATCGTTGAAGATCACTCTACCTATGGTAGTGGTGATGATCTGGTTCACCAATTCTCCTTCTTCATTGAAATCCTTGGTTCTTACCCTGATCTCCGCATTCAGGTCTACTTTCTTCTCGTTGTAGGCGATAAACGCTTCTTCCGGAGAATAGAAAGTAAGTCCTTCACCTAAGACCTTCACATCATCGGTGGACTTTCTCAATTTGGTCATATAGTATAGACCCAATACCATATCCTGAGATGGCACCGCAACCGGTGAACCATTAGCAGGATTCAGGATGTTGTGAGAAGCCAGCATGAGTAACTGTGCTTCCAGGATCGCTTCCGGTCCAAGTGGAAGGTGCACCGCCATCTGGTCACCATCAAAGTCGGCATTAAACGCCGTACATACAAGTGGGTGCAGTTGGATCGCTTTTCCTTCGATAAGTTTAGGCTGGAATGCCTGGATACCCAATCTGTGTAGCGTAGGGGCCCGGTTCAGTAGTACCGGATGTCCTTTCAATACATTTTCAAGGATGTCCCAAACTACAGGCTCTTTCTTGTCGATGATCTTCTTCGCACTCTTCACCGTTTTAACTATACCCCTTTCGATGAGCTTTCTTATCACGAAGGGTTTGTACAATTCGGCCGCCATGTCCTTAGGAAGACCACATTCGTATAATTTTAATTCAGGACCTACAACAATAACGGAACGTGCAGAATAATCAACACGCTTTCCAAGCAGGTTCTGACGGAATCGTCCTTGCTTACCTTTAAGGGAGTCTGAAAGAGATTTAAGCGGACGGTTGCTATCGGTTTTTACTGCTGAAGATTTACGCGTATTATCAAATAGCGAATCTACAGATTCCTGAAGCATTCGCTTCTCATTTCTAAGGATCACCTCAGGAGCTTTGATCTCCATCAATCGCTTCAAACGATTGTTACGGATGATCACACGACGATACAGATCGTTCAGATCCGAAGTCGCGAATCTACCTCCGTCAAGCGGCACCAGCGGACGTAATTCCGGTGGAATAACAGGAACTACTTTCATGATCATCCATTCCGGACGATTCTCCCTGTTCCTGTTCGCGTCACGCAGTGCTTCCACTACCTGAAGACGCTTTAACGCCTCGGTTTTACGCTGCTTGGAGGTTTCATTATTTGCTTTGTGACGTAGTTCAAACGACAATGAATCCAGGTCGATCCTGTTCAGCAGTTCGATCAAACACTCCGCACCCATCTTCGCAATGAACTTGTTCTCGTCGGAATCTTCAAGGTATTGGTTTTCCTGCGGAAGGGACTCGAGTATGTTCAAATACTCCTCTTCCGTTAAGAAATCCATCTTCTGAACCGGCTCCCCTTCTTCATTCTTCGCGATACCCGGCTGGATCACCACGTAACGCTCGTAATAGATGATCATGTCCAGTTTCTTCGAAGGAAGACCTAACAGATATCCTATTTTGTTGGGCAGTGAACGGAAATACCAGATGTGAGCCACCGGTACTACCAGGTTAATGTGTCCAACGCGGTCACGACGAACTTTCTTTTCGGTTACCTCAACACCACATCGGTCACATACGATACCCTTGTATCGAATTCGTTTATACTTACCACAGGCACACTCATAGTCCTTTACAGGACCAAAAATACGCTCACAGAAAAGACCATCTCGCTCTGGTTTGTGCGTACGGTAGTTAATCGTTTCCGGTTTCAGTACCTCTCCTCTTGATTCCGCCAAAATAGATTCAGGAGATGCCAGACCGATTGAGATCTTGTTGAACTTCTGTACTGTGTTTTCTTTATTTCTTGCCATAATGCTCTGTACTATGCTTTGTTGTTATTTGATTTAAGAGTGTTGTTTCACTCCTTCTGAAGTTCGGACGGTTTCCCGCCATTTGGCGGGAACCTCCGTTATTCTTCTAATCTGATATCCAGACCCAGTCCTTTCAATTCGTGCATCAACACGTTGAAAGATTCAGGAAGTCCGGGCTCAGGCATGGCTTCACCTTTAACGATAGACTCGTAAGTCTTGGCGCGGCCGATGACGTCATCCGACTTAACCGTCAGGATCTCGCGCAGGGTACTTGAAGCACCATAGGCTTCGAGTGCCCATACTTCCATTTCCCCGAATCGCTGACCACCAAATTGTGCTTTACCACCAAGAGGTTGCTGGGTAATGAGTGAGTAAGGTCCTATAGATCGTGCGTGCATCTTGTCGTCTACCATGTGGCCCAGTTTCAGCATGTAAATCACACCTACGGTCGCAGGTTGATCGAAACGCTGTCCTGTTCCGCCATCGTACAAATAGGTATGTCCAAATCTTGGAATTCCCGCCTTATCAGTAAGCTCGTTGATCTGATCCAATGTCGCTCCATCAAAAATTGGGGTAGCGTAACGCTGGTTCAGTTTCTGTCCGGCCCAACCAAGAACGGTTTCATAGATCTGCCCGATATTCATTCGAGATGGCACCCCAAGTGGGTTCAACACGATGTCTACCGGAGTTCCGTCTTCCAGGAACGGCATATCTTCTTCTCTTACGATACGGGCTACGATACCTTTGTTACCGTGACGACCCGCCATTTTATCACCAACTTTCAGCTTACGCTTCTTGGCGATGTATACTTTCGCAAGTTTCAGGATCCCGGAAGGAAGTTCATCTCCAACAGAGATCGTAAACTTCTCACGACGCAGGTTACCCTGCAGGTCGTTTTCCTTGATCTTGTAGTTATGCATAAGATCCTTCACCAGGCTGTTAGTAGCATCATCCGTCGTCCACGTACCACCGGTTAAGTGAGTATAATCGTCAACGGCGTTCAGCATTTTAAGGGTGTATTTCTTTCCTTTCGGGAATACCACCTCACCGAGGTCGTTCATAACTCCCTGGGCTGTTTTACCACCAACAATAGCGAAGAGTTTTTCAACCAGGACATCCTTCAGGTCGTTGAACTTAGCATCGTATCGTGCTTCCAGTTCAGCGATATCTTCCTTGTCTTTTGCTCTCTTTCTCTTGTCTTTGATTGCTCTTGCGAACAACTTCTTGTCGATCACCACTCCACGCAGTGACGGAGAAGCTTTCAATGAAGCATCTTTCACATCACCCGCCTTATCACCAAAGATGGCTCGGAGTAGTTTCTCTTCAGGGGTAGGATCACTTTCTCCTTTCGGGGTGATCTTACCTATTAATATATCACCCGGTTTAACTTCAGCACCGATACGGATCATACCGTGTTCGTCCAGGTCTTTGGTCGCTTCTTCGGAAACATTCGGAATATCATTGGTCAATTCCTCGTTACCAAGCTTGGTATCCCGAACTTCCAGCGAGTACTCATCGATATGGATGGAGGTGAAGATATCTTCACGTACCACCTTCTCGGAGATCACGATCGCATCCTCGAAGTTATATCCTTTCCAGGGCATGAAGGCAACCTTCATATTTCTACCCAGTGCCAGTTCACCGGCTTCGGTAGCATATCCCTGGCAAAGTACCTGCCCTTTGGCTACCCTGTCACCTTTCTTAACGATAGGCTTCAGGTTAATAGAGGTACTTTGGTTTGTTTTTCTGAATTTGATCAGGTTATAGGTCTTGCTATCACCATCGAAGCTTACAAGACGCTCGTCATCTGTACGGTCGTACTTGATTACGATTTCGTTTGCATCAACATACTCCACCACACCATCACCTTCAGCGTTGATCAATACACGAGAATCCGAAGCTACCTGGCGCTCCAACCCTGTTCCAACGATAGGCGCGTCTGCTCTAAGCAAAGGTACAGCCTGGCGCATCATATTCGATCCCATAAGCGCACGGTTCGCATCATCGTGCTCAAGGAAAGGAATTAACGATGCCGAGATGGAAGCAATCTGGTTGGGTGCTACATCGGCATAGTTTACTTGTTTTGGTTCCACCACGGGAAAGTCACCTTCTTCACGGGCAATAACACGATCGCTGTCTATAGTTCCGTCCTTCTTCAGCGGAATGTTTGCCTGTGCGATTAGTTTCTCTTCCTCCTCCTCAGCGGATAAGTATACCGGCTCATTTTTGAGGTCGATCTTACCATTTTCCACTTTTCTGTAAGGCGTTTCTATGAATCCAAGATTGTTCACTTTCGCATAAACCGAAAGTGATGAGATAAGACCAATATTAGGCCCTTCAGGGGTTTCGATCGGACACAATCTCCCGTAGTGGGTGTAGTGAACGTCACGAACCTCGAAACCGGCTCTTTCACGTGACAGACCACCTGGTCCAAGTGCAGAAAGTCGACGCTTGTGCGTGATCTCGGCTAATGGGTTGGTTTGGTCCATGAACTGTGATAGCTGATTGGTTCCGAAGAATGAATTGATCACAGACGAAAGTGTTTTCGCATTGATCAGGTCGATGGGTGTAAACACCTCGTTATCCCGCACATTCATACGCTCACGAATGGTTCTGGCCATACGGGCAAGACCCACACCGAACTGCGCCGATAGTTGCTCTCCTACCGTACGTACACGACGGTTACTCAGGTGATCGATATCATCGATCTCCGCTTTGGAGTTGATAAGCTCTATGAGGTATTTTACGATGGTAATGATATCTTCTTTGGTAAGTACCTGCTTATCCATTTCGATATCAAGACCCAGTTTCTTGTTCATTCTGTAACGTCCAACCTCACCAAGATTATATCGCTGATCACTGAAGAAAAGCTTATTGATGATTCCACGAGCAGTTTCCTCATCTGGTGGTTCGGCGTTACGCAACTGACGATAGATATGTTCTACTGCCTCTTTTTCCGAATTCGTCGGATCCTTCTGAAGCGTGTTGTGGATAATAGCGTAATCGGCCAGCAGATTGTCTTCCTTGTGAAGGAGGATGGTCTTGGAACCGGATTCCATTATCTCTTCTATATGCTCCTTTTCAAGCACTGTATCCCTGTCCAGTATAATCTCGTTACGTTCGATAGAAACCACCTCTCCGGTATCCTCATCAACGAAGTCCTCGTGCCAGGTCTTCAGCACACGGGCTGCCAGTTTGCGTCCCATGTATTTCTTAAGGCCAGTTTTGGTAGCTTTAACCTCTTCAGCAAGATCGAAGATCTCAAGAATGTCCTTATCACGCTCAAATCCGATAGCTCGGAATAGAGTGGTTACAGGTAATTTTTTCTTTCGATCGATATAGGCGTACATCACGCTATTGATATCGGTGGCGAATTCGATCCATGATCCTTTAAAAGGAATCACACGAGCCGAGTACAATTTAGTACCGTTAGCGTGGAACGATTGCCCGAAGAATACTCCGGGTGAACGGTGTAATTGTGAAACTACTACACGTTCGGCCCCGTTGATACAGAAAGTACCACTTGGGGTCATATACGGAATTGTTCCAAGATATACATCCTGTACAATGGTTTCGAAGTCTTCGTGTTCTTCGTCGGTGCAATAAAGTTTTAAGCGTGCCTTGAGTGGGACGCTATACGTCAACCCTCTTTCGATACATTCCTGGATAGAATATCTAGGTGGATCCACGAAGTAGTCCAGGAATTCTAATACGAATTGGTTTCGGGTATCCGTGATTGGAAAGTTTTCCATGAAGGTCTTGTACAGACCTTCGTTGCCTCTTTCTTCTGATTTAGTTTCTAACTGGAAAAAATCCTGGAAGGATTTGATCTGGATGTCCAAAAAGTCGGGATATTCCGGCTTATTCTGCACAGAGGAAAAATTCAATCTTTCAATTTGCGTTGCTGACATTTACGGACGGAATTTTAATTAAAAAAACAGTGATGCGTATACTCGAAAAGTCTAAACCTTTATATACGCAAAATGGTTTAGGCCCATCCGCATTCAACGGAAGGCCTAAACCTTAAGGTTTGGAACTCGTTGAGCTTACTTAAGCTCAACCTCAGCTCCCGCTTCTTCTAACTGAGCTTTAAGTGCTTCAGCTTCGTCTTTAGCTACACCTTCTTTGATTGGAGATGGAGCGTTATCAACTAATTCTTTAGCGTCTTTCAGACCAGCACCTGTAAGTTCTTTTACAAGCTTAACAACAGCAAGCTTAGAAGCACCTGGAGCAGTAAGAATTACGTCGAATTCAGACTTTTCTTCAGCGGCTTCACCGCCACCGGCACCTGGACCAGCAGCAACAGCAACAGCTGCAGCAGCGGGCTCAATACCATATTCTTCTTTTAGGATGTCAGCTAACTCGTTAACTTCTTTAACGGTCAAGTTAACCAACTGTTCTGCGAAATCTTTTAAATCTGCCATTTTCTATCGTTTTAATAAAATTGTATTTATAGTTTAATTAGTGCTAAGTTATTATCCTTCTCTTTCGGATAGGGTTTTAACGATTCCCGCCAGTGTTCCTCCACCACTCTTAAGTGCTGAAATAACATTTTTAGCAGGAGATTGAAGTAAGCCAATGATATCTCCGATAACTTCTTCTTTGGACTTGATATTTACAAGGTTGTCGAGTTGTTCGTCACCAATGTATACGGCTTCTTCGATATACGCTCCTTTAAGAACAGGCTTTTCAGATTTACTTCTGAAGGCCTTGATCACTTTTGCCGGTGCGTTTCCTGTTTCAGAAAACATAAGAGAGGTATTTCCTTTAAGTACTTCGGTTAGTCCACCAAAGTCTTTATCGGCACTCTCCATTGCTTTCGAAAGCAAGGTGTTCTTTACAACACTCAGTTTTACTCCCGCTTTAAAACAAGCTCGGCGTAAATTTGAAGTTGATCCTGCATCCAGGCCTGAGATATCAGCCAAATAAATGGTGTTATTCTCAGCCAACTGAGCAGTCAAATTTTCAATAACCTGTGATTTTTCTTCTCTAGTCATATTTCTAAATTTTACTGCTCGACAAAGCGCTTAGTATCAATTTCTACTGAAGGGCTCATCGTAGAGGACATATAGATGCTCTTGATGTATGTACCTTTAGCAGACTGAGGCTTCAATTTTACGAGTGTAGTTAGTAATTCTTTAGCGTTTCCTGCGATCTTCTCAGCATCGAATGATGCTTTTCCAATAGCCGCGTGAACGATACCGGTCTTTTCCACTTTAAAGTCGATCTTACCAGCTTTCACATCGGAAACGGCCTTAGCAACGTCCATGGTTACCGTACCGGTTTTAGGGTTTGGCATCAAGCCACGAGGACCAAGGATACGTCCTAGCGGTCCTAATTTACCCATAACACTCGGCATAGTAACAATTACGTCAACGTCTGTCCAACCTGCTTTAATCTTTGCGAGGTATTCATCCAATCCTACATAATCTGCTCCGGCTTCCTTGGCTTCACTCTCCTTATCGGGAGTCACTAAAGCCAATACCTTAACGTCCTTTCCTGTACCGTGTGGTAATGTAACCACTCCGCGAACCATCTGGTTTGCCTTACGAGGGTCTACATTCAGACGTACAGCAAGGTCTACCGTGGCATCAAAATTTACGTTGGAGATCTCTTTTATCAAAGCAGACGCCTCGACAAGAGTGTAGGTTCTATCCTCCACCTTTGCTCTGGCTTCTTTTTGCTTTTTTGTTAATCTTGCCATTTTTATAGATTCTTTTTCGGTTTAGAAAGGTGCAGCACCTTTAACTTTAACTCCCATTGAACGAGCCGTTCCGGCTACCATTTTCATGGCAGACTCAACGGTAAATGCGTTCAAATCGGGCATTTTGTCTTCTGCAATAGCTCTTACCTGGTCCCAGGAAATAGAAGCTACCTTGTTAACATGTGGTTCACCAGAGCCTTTTTTCACTTTGGCGGCCTCAAGGATCTGTACAGCAGCAGGTGGGGTTTTAATTACAAAGTCGAAAGACTTATCCTTATAAACCGTAATTACCACTGGCAACACTTTTCCTTGCTTATCCTGAGTCCTTCCGTTGAATTGCTTACAGAACTCCATGATGTTAACACCGGCAGCACCTAAGGCGGGTCCAACTGGTGGAGACGGGTTAGCGGCTCCTCCACGAACTTGCAGCTTAACTACTTTACCTACTTCTTTTGCCATTTTTCAAATTTTAATTCGGGTTTTTTCGTCATGGAAGCTTCAGAAAAAAACCTATTATATAGCGTGTAACAATTAAATTTTCTCTACTTGCATATAGCTCAATTCTAGTGGTGTCTTTCTTCCGAAAATCTTCACCATTACCTCGAGCTTGCGTTTTTCTTCGTTGATTTTTTCAACCGTTCCGTTAAATCCGTTGAACGGCCCGTCGATCACTTTAATGGTTTCACCAACCACATATGGAATATTGACGTTCTCATCCTGTACCGTGAGCTCATCTACCTTACCAAGCATACGGTTCACCTCTGCCTGTCTCAGAGGCACAGGATCCCCACCTTTGGTTTCACCTAAAAATCCGATTACCCCGTTAATCGATTTAATGATGTGGGGGATCTCACCTTCCAGTTTTGCCTGGATCATGATGTAACCTGGAAAGTAAACGCGTTCTTTATTTACTTTCTTCCCGTTTCGGATTTGAATTACTTTTTCAGTTGGAACTAAAACCTGCTCTATAGAATCCTCAAGATTAAGTCGTTTGATCTCGGATTCGATATACGACTTGATCTTATTCTCCTGCCCGCTCACAGAGCGAACCACATACCACTTCTTTGTACTTTTAGTTTCCGTCATTTCGTCTTAGGACTTAATCCAGTTGAAATACAACTCTACAACATTGCTGAATACCTTGTCCACACCAAAAACAGCCAACGCCAACACTATTGAAAATGCAGCAACAATAACCGTAAGTTTCTGTGCTTCCGCCCAGGTTGGCCAGGACACATGGTTCCTCAGCTCGTTATATGACTCTTTAATATAATCTAACATCGTTTTCGGTGTTAATTTGCACGGGTTGAGAGACTCGAACTCCCGACACCTGGTTTTGGAGACCAGTGCTCTACCAACTGAGCTAAACCCGTTCGTTGGGTTGCACTGCGAACGCTTTTATCATGGTGCGCCTCGCTAAACCCGTTATAAAAGTCAAGGCATCCGCCGGAGGCGGACACCTTATGACTTCCTATATAAACGTAATTAGTCTAAAATTTCAGTTACCTGACCAGCACCTACTGTTCTACCACCTTCACGGATAGCGAAACGTAGACCAACATTCATTGCGATTGGCTGGATAAGGTCAACTGTAATGGTAAGGTTATCACCAGGCATTACCATTTCAACACCGTCAGGAAGAACGATATTTCCTGTTACGTCAGTTGTACGAACGTAGAACTGAGGACGGTAGTTGTTGTGGAATGGTGTATGACGACCACCTTCTTCTTTCTTAAGGACATAAACCTCGGCTTTGAACTTAGCGTGAGGAGTAACAGATCCCTGCTTACAGATAACCATACCTCTACGGATATCATTCTTTTCAATCCCTCTTAGAAGGATACCTACGTTATCACCAGCTTCTCCTCTATCAAGAATCTTACGGAACATCTCAACTCCAGTAATTGTTGAAGTAAGTTTCTCAGCTCCCATACCTATGATGTCTACAGGATCTCCTGTATTAGCAACACCAGTTTCGATACGACCTGTGGCAACAGTTCCACGACCTGTAATTGAGAACACGTCTTCGATTGGCATTAGGAAAGGCTTGTCTACTTCACGAAGTGGCTCTTCGATCCAGGTGTCTACAGCTTCCATAAGCTCTATTACAGAATCAACCCACTTTTGCTCACCGTTAAGTGCTCCTAGAGCAGAACCAGCGATAACAGGTCCGTTATCACCGTCGTACTCGTAGAAGTTAAGTAGATCACGGATCTCCATCTCAACAAGTTCTAAAAGTTCCTCATCGTCCACCATATCCACTTTGTTCATGAATACAACTATACGAGGGATACCTACCTGGCGACCAAGAAGGATGTGCTCACGAGTTTGTGGCATAGGTCCGTCGGTGGCAGCAACAACCAGGATCGCTCCGTCCATCTGTGCAGCACCAGTAACCATGTTCTTTACATAGTCGGCGTGACCAGGACAGTCAACGTGTGCATAGTGACGATTCGCTGTTTGATATTCTACGTGAGAAGAGTTGATTGTAATACCTCTCTCTTTTTCTTCAGGTGCATTATCAATTTGATCAAAAGATCTTGCTTCTGAAAAACCGGCATCTGCCAAAACTTTTGTAATAGCAGCTGTTAAAGTCGTTTTACCATGATCTACGTGTCCAATAGTTCCTACGTTCAAGTGGGGTTTAGACCGATCAAATGTTTCTTTTGCCATCTTGTATTAATTTAATCTTAGTTTATATATTAGTGATCAATTTTTCTTATTGAGCCAATGACGGGATTTGAACCCGTGACCTCTTCCTTACCAAGGAAACGCTCTACCCCTGAGCTACACCGGCGTAAAGTGTTGAATCTGAAAAATATCAGATTCCTGCCTTCGCAGGAAAATTGAGCGGGAGACCGGGTTCGAACCGGCGACATTCAGCTTGGAAGGCTGACGCTCTACCAACTGAGCTACTCCCGCTTTTTGTTTCAAAAAGGCCTGAGACCTTGTGAAATCCGATTTCAATATTTCAAAAAAGTTACCTTATCTTGGACGATAAAAGCGTGCAAAGATAACCAATATTTAGCTCTAGTCCAAATAGTTGCTTCGATTCCTTGCATCAAGGTTTCAACTTGCCATGCTCGTTTATAAATCCCAACTTCTGATTTTAGAATTACCTCGCATCCGCTCGGTGATCCGTTCCCATCACTCCGTTTCGGGATTACCTCGCATCCGCTCGGTGATCCATTCCCATCACTCCGTTTCGGGATTACCTCGCATCCGCTCGGTGATCCGTGAAGGGGGACCCTTCACGACAATTTTTCAAACGCAGATTTACAAAAGCGAGCTTTTGACATCCGCTCTTTGAAAAATTGTTGTGGGGAGAGCAGGATTCGAACCTGCGAAGGTAAAAACCAACAGATTTACAGTCTGTCCTCGTTGGCCGCTTGAGTATCTCCCCTTAAGGAATTAACCAGTATTGTAAAGAACTTTTTTCTTTATTCTTTGAGCCGATGGAGGGACTCCCTTCGACTTCGCTCAGGATAAACTTTTCGTCCCTGGTCAACTTAATTTTCCAAACGTAAATGTTGTTGACTACCCTGGTTCATTCTCAAAAATTCAAGAGCCGATGGAGGGACTCGAACCCACGACCTGCTGATTACAAATCAGCTGCTCTAGCCAGCTGAGCTACATCGGCTTTTTTGGCAAATTTCAACCAAAAAAAAGTCCGCTATTTCTAACGGACTGCAAATGTATATAAATTATTTAATCAAAAAAACTTTTTTCAGAAATTTTCATCATGCATGCGCACGTAGTTTTTCCTTTCGTTTTTTAAGCTGTCGTTCCAATGATTGTACACATTCATCGGTTCCTGCCTCAAATGTTCTCGCCTCCTTTTTAACTATCATATCACCACCGGGGACACTGAGTAAAATTTCGACCAATTTGTTCTCTTTTTCGCTCGTTTTCTGAACCTTTAGAAACACATCTGCGAAAATGATCCTGTCGTAAAATTGTTCCAGCTTATTCAATTTCTTTTCAATAAAATTGATGAGTTTTCCGTCGGCAACGAAATTAGGGGTTTGGACAGTTACTTTCATAGGGGTCTTGGTTTTTATAATCCAACAAAGTGCAGTTTCTTTGCTAAAGGTTTCTACCTCGACTTTTGAAAAAACACTACACGAAGACTGAATTAAGGTTATTACTTATTTCGAATTTCGGGGATGCGAGTTTCGGTACACTTCCTTTAATTGAGCTATACTGTTATGAGTATACACCTGAGTGGACGCCAAACTCGAATGCCCGAGCAGTTCCTTAACTGCATTCAGATCAGCACCCTCATTCAATAGATGCGTGGCAAACGAATGCCGCAGTATATGCGGACTCTTTTTTACCTTTTCCGATGCTAAACTAAAATAGGAATTTATAATTCGGTAAACAAGGGTTTCATATATTTTAACGCCCTTTTTAGATAGCAATAAATAGTTCGCATCCTCTATCTTTTCAAGTGTGTCGCGTTCTAACAAATACTTCTTGACAGAATCGATCACCGAAGGCAATAATGGAATGATTCGCTCCTTGTTTCTCTTTCCCAATACTTTTAAGCTTCGTTGCTCAAGAGACACATCATTACATTTCAAATTCACCAGTTCCGCCCTTCGCATGCCCGTGCTGTAAAACAATTCGACAATGAGCTTGTTCCGTTTTCCTTCAAATCCTTCTGCCTCCGACAACAGATCAAGGACATCTTCAATCTCCTTTTCAGAAAATGGAACCTGGATCTTCTTGGATATCTTTAGGGACTTATGCTTCGCCAATGGATTAACATCGATCTGTTTTGTTTTCAGAAGAAACTTATAGTACGACTTCAGGGAAGCGATCTTCCTGTTCACACTTCTGTTCGCCATTCCATTATCCACCATGGAAACAATCCAGCTTCGTATTATTGAATAGGGCACTTCACGTATATTTCCGATATCATAACCCTGGGAGGCAAACGAGGCGAAATCACCCAAATCCTTCTCATAGGCCTTTACCGTATGAGGCGAATAGTGCTTTTCCAGCGATAGGTAGTCGGTGAAATCTGAAAATGACATGAAGGATTATTAATGCGTTTATCTAGTCTCTTGGTTCTAAAATACGATTTTGTTCAATAAAAAACCGCCGATAGTTACATAACTAACGGCGGCCTCAATTTATTTTGTTATCAACTAGATCTCTTCCTGATCTCTAAGTCTCTGAATGTACTGAGCTTTCTGGATTTGAGCTCTTCGTTTTACTGAAGGTTTTGTAAACTGTTGACGCTTACGCAGCTGACGCATGGTTCCCGTACGATCAAATTTTCTTTTGAATCGCTTCAGCGCTCTGTCGATATTTTCTCCGTCTTTAACTGGTATAATTAACATAGTGTCATCACCTCCTCTCTTTTAGGACGGCAAATATAAGTAGTTTTTTAGATTTTAGAATAAAGAAATTAGAATATATTTCACCTTACTCGTAAATTATCGCGGTAAGCAATATTTCTACAAAATCCTTCCGGGTAGCGCCCTTGGGAGTTGTATTATCTATTATTGCTTGAACAACGTAGCCCTGCGAGTGAGATCCTTGATTAACTGATCCTCTTCTTCACTTTCCAGAAGTACATTATAATTT
>Ga0316201_10001691_pt1 | contig 15103 bp, 17 predicted proteins | sample CS6wburrow_MG_FD_204516 | JGI IMG/M metagenome (GOLD analysis project Ga0316201, IMG submission 204516) | Coastal sediment microbial communities from Delaware Bay, Delaware, United States - CS-6 worm burrow | ecosystem: Environmental > Aquatic > Marine > Coastal > Sediment | place: USA... | reverse complement strand
GGAATATCTAAACATAAAAAACTGGCAATAAAAAAGCCCCATGCGGGGCTTTTTCTTAACCGCATTGGTGTCGCAGGTATTAGCTTGCTGAAGACACGTCTGCTGGTGCCACGCTAATGGTTTTACGGTTAAGTGGGCCACGAGTTTCAAAAACCACGTTGCCGTCTGCTTTTGCAAACAAAGTATGATCGCGACCCATGCCAACATTATCACCAGCGTGGAATTTTGTGCCGCGTTGACGTACCAGAATGTTGCCGGCAAGGACGACCTGGCCACCAAATTTTTTCACGCCGAGTCGTTTTGATTGTGACTCGCGACCGTTTCTAGTACTACCGGCTGCTTTTTTATGTGCCATTGTTCAGTGCTCCTAATACTTAAGGATTATGCAGAAATACCAGTCACTTCAATTTCAGTGTAGTACTGACGGTGACCTGTCCGCTTTTGATGATGTTTACGACGTCTGAATTTCATGATTTCGACTTTTTTAGCGCGACCATGAGATTTAATGGTAGCAGTGACTTTGCCGCCATCAACAAAAGGGGTGCCGATGTTGATATTGTCACCGTCAGCAATCATCAGGACTTTGTCGAGATCGACAGAAGCACCTTCTTCAGCGTCCAGTTTTTCAATGCGACATACATCGCCTTGAGCTAGTTTATATTGTTTCCCGCCTGTACTGATTACAGCGTACATGGGTGTTCTCCAGAAAATATCGTGACAGAAAGGGCGCAGATTATACGTTGTTGAGTTCACTCTGACAAGTCTAAAACAGGAGAAACTGTCAGTTAATAACGACTTAAATATCCATGGTGGTCCTTCTTGTTGAGTTACTGATTTGCTTGACCTGTAGACGCTGACTACATAGGATTCGCATTTCGATTCTCATGTGGTTTATTAACCGAGTTTGTTTTGTCTGAAATAGAGCTTGAGCAACAACTGAATTTTGATGATGTCATGGCATTGTGCCAGTCTGATATGCAGGCGGTGGACCAGGTTATTCATCAGCGTTTAAGTTCGGACGTCGTGCTGATTAATCAGTTAAGTCATTATATTGTTAATTCCGGTGGCAAGCGCCTGCGTCCATTGCTGGCTTTGGTTTCTGCAAAAACATTTAATTATCAAGGTGATACGCATTATTTGCTGGCCGCTATCATCGAGTTTATTCACACGGCGACGCTGCTGCATGATGATGTAGTTGATGAGTCGGACCTGCGTCGGGGCAATGAGACAGCCAATGCACTGTTTGGTAATGCAGCAAGTGTTCTGGTCGGTGATTTTCTTTATTCGCGCGCCTTTGAGATGATGGTTGAGGTTGATGATATGCGTGTGATGCAAATTCTGGCGACGACGACCAATGTCATCGCAGAAGGCGAAGTGATGCAACTGATGAATGTGCATGATGCTGAAACCACGGAACTGAAATACCTGGAAGTGATTTATTGTAAAACCGCGAAACTTTTTGAGGCGGCGACACAATTAGGTGCTATTTTGTGTAATCGAAACGAGGAAGAAATACAGGCGATGGCAACTTATGGCCGTTATCTGGGAACGGCATTTCAATTGATTGATGATGTCATGGATTACAGTTCAAATAGCGAGCAAATGGGAAAGAATGTTGGTGATGATCTGGCAGAAGGCAAGCCGACGTTACCATTAATATATGCGATTCAACAGGGGTCGTCTGAGCAGGCCACACTGATAAAATCCGCCATTGAAAAAGGTGGTTACGATAAAATTGACGAAGTGCAGGCTATTATTCAGCAAACGGGTGCTCTGTCTTACACTGAAAAAATGGCGCAGCAACATGCCGAACGAGCCATTGCTGAGCTTTCTCATTTACCGGATTCAGAAAATAAAACCATTCTTGAGAATATTGCTCGTTTGTCTGTTTATCGCAAACATTAATTCGTGGTTTGTCATTGCATATGAAGGTGAGAAATCTTGTGCCATGTATTTAAGATCTCTCCTGCCGGTCGAGATGGCATATAATATGTAGAGTGTCGAATCCTTGATACAATAACGGTGTTAAACACATTGTAGATACTTAGATAGGACCCTGTTGTGACAAAAGGTACGCTTTATGTTATTTCCGCCGCTTCTGGCGCCGGTAAAACCAGTCTGGTCAGTGCGGTGCTGCAGCAGGTTGCAGACCTAGAGATTTCTGTGTCGCATACCACGAGGGCGCCACGCGAAGGTGAAGTCGATGGTGTGAACTACCATTTTGTTGATAAGGAAAACTTTGCAGCCATGGTGGAAGCTGGTGAATTTATTGAGTCTGCGACGGTATTTGGTAATATGTATGGTACCTCGCGGCAGCGTATACAGGAGCAGTTACTCAAGGGTAAGGATGTGATTCTAGAAATTGACTGGCAGGGCGCACGCCAAATAAGGCAGTTGATGAATGACTGCAGGTCAATTTATATAGTGCCGCCGTCGATTACGGTATTACGAGAACGTCTAACATCTCGAGGTCAGGACGATGAAGCGGTCATTAATCAGCGCATGCGAGAAGCAGTCACTGAGATGTCGCATTACGTTGAATTTGAATATTTGGTCGTCAATGATGATTTTGCTGAGGCGCGAGACAATCTAGCCGCTATAATCATGGGTCAACGCATGTTGTTTAAGCACCAACAGCATAAATATGCAGATTTGTTGACTCAACTTTTAACCTATAAAGATTAATTTAAAGAATATAACCGGAGAATAAATATGGCTCGTCTAACCGTAGAAGATTGCCTTGATAACGTAGAAAATCGTTTTGAACTGGTGCTGGTTGCTTCGCAACGCGCACGTCAGTTGGCAATGGGTGCAGAACCTTTAGTGCCAGAAGATAATGACAAGCCAACGGTTATGGCATTACGTGAGATAGCAGAAAATTTAATTAATAAAGAAATTTTGAATGCGCCCGAAGAAACACCCATTGATGATATTGAAGCGATGATTGAAGGTGATTTATCCGCAGAACTTAAAGACAGTCTTTAAACTGTCTACTGACTTTATTCACGGGCACATTAAACACATGTCACGTGTGTTCAATGTGCCCGCTGTTTTTATTGGTCTGGTCAATCTTGTTTATTTAGACCAATGAGTGAAGTTCCCACGAAAAATACCGTTGAACCGGAAACAGAAGAACGTTTTTTAATTTCTGATCTTTGCGATTTGATTTCGCAATATATGGATCAGGAGCAGGTAAAAGAAGTTTACCGCGCCTATCTCTTTGGTGCGCAGGCGCACGAAGGACAGCTTCGTGTATCTGGCGAACCCTATATCTATCATCCCATTGCCGTTGCCCGTATTCTGGCGCAAATGCACATGGACGTTAAAAGTATTATTGCATCGATTCTGCATGACGTTTTAGAAGATACACCGGCAACCAGAAAACTTATTGAGCGTGAGTTTGGTCAGGATGTCGCACACCTGGTTGACGGTGTAAGCAAGTTAACCAATATCAAATTTAAAAATAAAATCGAGCAACAGGCAGAAAATATACAAAAAGTTTTGCTGGCAATGGCGAAGGATATCCGCGTCATTATGATTAAGCTGGCGGATCGTTTGCATAACATGCGGACATTGGGTGCATTAAAACCAGAAAAACGTCGTCGCATTGCTCAGGAAACACTGGATATTTATATTCCCATTGCTAATCGGCTGGGTATCTATACGATTCGGCATGAACTGGAAAACCTGGTATTTAAAGCTATGCACCCTATACGTTATCGCGTACTGGAACATGCTGTTAATAAAGCCAGTGGCCATCGTAAAGAATTAATCGATAAAATTAATCAGGCACTTGGTGCGAGACTGGTTGAAATGTCGATTGATGCACAGATAGTTTCACGTAAAAAACATTTGTTTAGCGTGTACAACAAAATGCGGGACAAGCATCTCCCGTTCAATAAAGTTCTTGATGTTTATGCACTGCGTGTTTTAGTTGATTCGGTTGATGATTGTTATCGTGTGCTGGGAATTGTGCACAACTTATTTAAACCAATACCCGGACGATTCAAAGATTATATTGCGATACCAAAAAGTAATGGTTACCAGTCACTGCATACTGCATTGTATGGTCCGCATGGCATTCCAATGGAAGTGCAGGTGCGCACACTGGAAATGGACAAGTTTGCAGAGAGCGGTATTGCCGCACATTGGCTGTATAAATCACCTGATGAAAAAGGTGAAATTGTTGCACACGCCAGAGCGCGTGACTGGTTAACAGGTATTTTAGAAATGCAGCAATCAGCAGGCGATTCGCTGGAATTTCTGGAAAACGTTAAAGTTGATTTATTTCATGATGAGGTATATGTCTACACGCCAGATGGTGACATCATGAAGCTGCCGAGGAATGCAACGCCAGTTGATTTTGCTTATGCCGTACATACCGATATCGGTAATCGTTGTGTTGCTGCAAAACTTGATCACAGTTTTGCGCCATTAAATACACCTTTATACAGCGGTCAAACAGTTGAGATTGTTACCTCGCCAAGTTCATGTCCTAACGCGGCCTGGTTAAATTATGTTGTTACCGCAAAAGCCAGAAGTAACATTCGTAACTACCTTAAAAATATGCGCGCCGACGAGGCTATGTCGCAAGGTCGTCGATTGTTAGAGCGTTGTTTGAAACCACTGGGTATGCGACTGAATGATGTCAAGCAAGAAAAAGTGGAATCGGTATTGAAGGAGTATGGTTTCAGTGATCTCGGCAAGTTGCTCGAAGATGTGGGCATGGGGAATCGTCCGCCAAGTCTGGTGGTGAGGCGGCTGGTGCCAGAGCGTATTTCTGATGGTGAATCAGAAGAAACTAAAGAGATGAAATCGCAGTCAGCTCTTGCCATCAGCGGCACAGAGGGTATGGTGGTGTCTTATGGTCGTTGTTGTTACCCGATCCCTGGCGACCAGATTGTTGCAAAATTAAGTAAAGGTCGCGGTATTGTCGTGCATCGTGATGATTGTAAGAATCTCGAAGCGTCAAGCAAGCGAATAGATAACTACATTGATGTGCAATGGGCGAAAGATGCAAGCGGTGATTTTAGTTGTGAAATAAAACTTGAGATAGAGAACAAATCTGGCCTGCTGGCAAGAACGGCAACCGTTATTTCAGACTGTGGTGCAGATATTGAAAATGTGTACATGGAGGATCGGGATGGTTTTTCGATGAGTCTGCTGTATTTAATTAAAGTGACCGATCGAAGTCATCTGGCAATGATAATGCGACGATTACGTCGTATTTCAAACGTGATGCGTATTATGCGCATGTAAATAATTTATTAAAATACTGGTAATTTTAAAGAGTTTATAATGGCAAAAGAAATCATTTCTACGGATAAAGCGCCACAGGCGATTGGTACCTACTCACAGGCAGTTAAGACAGGTTCAACTGTTTATCTATCAGGTCAAATTCCACTAATCCCTGAAACTATGGAAATGGTTGATGGCGATATCAAGCAGCAGATACATCGAGTATTTCAAAATTTGCTGGCAGTTGCTAATGCTTCCGGTGGAGATTTGTCCGATATTGTGAAGTTGAATGTTTTTCTTACTGACCTTTCTGATTTTCCGCATGTTAATGAAGTGATGGCTGAATATTTTCAACAACCTTACCCTGCGCGCGCAGCCATCGGGGTGGCGGCATTACCAAAAAATGCTGGTGTCGAGATGGACGCCATCATGGAACTGTAATGTGTGCGCTGATTTACAGAAAAGAAATTATTCAATAATTGAAGCAATCAATGGAAGATGAGCAAGCTGAAAGTTTTGAGTATCAGTCAGTACAGGTGCTTAAAGGCGTGGGAACGGCTGTTGCAGAAAAACTAAAACGACTGGAAATTTATAATATTCAGGACGTGTTGTTTCATTTGCCAATGCGTTATGAAGACAGGACCAAAATTACCGCATTAGGTTCTTTGCAATTTGGTCAGCAGGCACTGATTGAGGGTGTGATTGATCACAGTGAAGTGAAATATGGCGGCCGTGGCCGTCGAAGTTTATTATGTTATTTATCTGATAATACTGGCGCAATTGTTCTGCGTTTTTTTTACTTTAATAAAGCGCAGCAGAATAATTTAGTTAGAGGGCAGCGGCTGCGCTGCTTTGGTGAAACAAGACGAGGCACTAATCGCCTGGAAATTGTTCATCCGGAATACCAGCTAATTCAAGAGCAAGACGCTGTTATCGAACAATCATTAACACCGATATATCCGAAAACTGAAGGTATTCATCAAACACTGCTGAAAAAAATATCGGATCAGGTGCTGAATAAAATCAATCAGGGGCGGCTGATTGACTGGTTGCCTGAAAAGGTGATGAAAAAGCATCAATTTCCCAATCTGGTAAATGCCCTATCAAATGTTCATCGACCCGACAAAAATGAAAATGTTTCTGCATTAAATCAGTGTAAGACCAAAGCACAACAGCGGTTGCTGTTCGAAGAGCTACTTGCGCATCAGCTCAGTCTTTTACAGGCGCGCTATGAAATAAGGCAGACAAAGGCAAAAAAATTGCCGTTGAATGAGTCGGATTATTTAGCATTCATCAATCAATTACCGTTCGAGCTAACCTCGGCACAAAAAAAAGTTATTGCTGAAATTTCTGCTGATTTAAATAAAGAACAGCCGATGCTTCGGCTAGTACAAGGTGATGTCGGTTCGGGTAAAACAGTGGTGGCGGCAGCAGCAGCGCTAGCGGTAGTTAATGCAGGTTATCAAATTGCCATTATGGCGCCCACTGAAATACTGGCCGAACAGCATTATGCCAACTTTAAACAATGGTTTAACGAAAATAATTGTTTGTTGTTAACCGGTAAAGATAAAGGCAAAAAACGTCAGCAAAAATTAGATCAAATGATTGGCGGAGAGCGCCAGATTATTATTGGCACGCATGCCTTGTTTCAGTCTGATGTAAAGTTTAAACAACTGGTAATGCTGGTGGTTGATGAGCAGCATCGTTTTGGTGTGCACCAGCGGCTGGCATTACGTGAAAAAGGGCATTCAATAGACGGCAAGAACGGCATCGTTCCGCATCAGTTGATTATGACGGCGACGCCTATTCCCAGGAGTCTTGCAATGACGGCCTATGCTGATCTGGATTATTCTGTTATCGATGAATTACCCAAAGGGCGTAAACCGGTTACCACCGTTGTTGTGTCCACCTCACGTAGAACGGAAGTTATCCGGCGTATAGAAAAAGCCTGTGAAAAAGGCGAGCAGGCATACTGGGTATGCACATTGGTCGAAGAGTCCGAGGTTTTGCAATGTCAGGCAGCTGAAGTAGCTGCTGAACAATTAACCGCTGAGCTAAGCCATGTTCGAGTGGGTCTGGTTCATGGCCGCATGAAGCAGCAAGATAAACAGTTAGTCGTTAATCGGTTTAAGAATAAAGAAATTGATTTGCTGGTTGCGACAACGGTCATCGAGGTTGGTGTTGATGTGCCAAATGCATCCTTAATGGTCATTGAAAACGCAGAGCGGCTGGGACTGGCGCAATTACATCAGTTAAGGGGTCGCGTTGGTCGTGGTGGCAAACAAAGTGCCTGCGTGCTCATGTACCAGGTACCGCTGTCTGAATCGGGCAAGCAGCGTATGAGTATATTAAGAGAAACCAATGATGGTTTTAAAGTGGCTGAAAAAGATCTGGAGTTGCGCGGCCCCGGCGAAGTGCTGGGGACTAAACAGACAGGATTAATGCAAATGCGCATTGCTGATATTGTGCGTGATGAAGACTGGTTTGCAGAAGTTAAAAAAACGGCAAAGTACATCATTGAGCATCATCCGCAGGCGGTTAAACCTTTAGTGCGGCGCTGGTTGGGTAAAGCAGATCGATTTGCCAATGTGTGATATATAAAAGGGTGCCAGTATTTGTGTCACTGTATTCACAATGACCGTCTGTTATCAATCATTCAGAGATTTCTCGGCTAAGGTTTTTTGTATTTCTAGCTTTTGTGCCATGTATAGGCTATTTTTAAAGTTAATCTTTTGAAATGTAATCACATGATATCGCATACAGAAACTCCAGCTATTAGTGCCGGCGAATTATCAGTCGAATCAGTCAGTCAGCATGACGAGCGTATCCTACAAACTCAAATTACCCGTTTAATTACGGGTTCGGGTTTTAGTAACGTCGCTGGCATAGCGATGGCAATCATCTGGGTTGGACTGATCTGGGATAAATTGCCACAGGAGGTATTAAGTGTCTGGCTTGGCGTTATGGTACTGTTGTTTTTTTATCGTTTCGCTACCCATTATTTCAAACTGTTCTCTGATGAAAGTAAGTTATCGATAAATAAGTATATTATTCGACGCTGGTACCTGGTCTCTGTTTTTCTAACAGGAGCCGGTTGGGGAATAACTTCAACCTTAATGTTTCCGTACAATGAATTGCACCAGATTGTACTGGCTTTTATTCTCGTCGGTGTTTCCGCCTCAGGTGTTGCTTATTCATCCGTTGCCTGGGTGTATTACGGTTATGTTGGTTGCGTATTATTGCCTTTGATGTTTCGTTTGTTTTATGTCGGTGGTGAGGTTTATTACGCGTTATCAGCAATGACAGGTTTCTTCCTTGGCGTGATGATCATGGCGGTACATCGTATGTACAGATCCTCTGTTGCCGAGCTTGATTTATCGTACAAAAATGAAATATTAATTGATGACCTGACAAAGGCGGGCAGTAACCTTGAGCGTCTGAATGTGAATTTAAAAGACCAGATACAGCATGGTAAAAAAATTGAGGCGGAGCTTAAAAAAGCAAAGGAAAAAGCCGAAAAAATGAGTCAGGCGAAAGGCGAGTTTTTGGCAAACATGAGCCACGAAATTCGAACACCCATGAATGGCGTGATTGGGACTTTGCAATTACTGGAAGATACAGAGTTAAATGTAGATCAAAAAGAGTTTGTTGCAATCGCGCATAAGTCAGCAGATGCATTACTTGCTATTTTGAACGACATTCTTGATATTTCAAAAATTGAGGCAGGCAAGTTAAGTTTTGAACACATCGCGTTTAATTTCAAGCAGTTGATAAATGATATTGTCATTCTGCATTCGTTGAAAGCTGAACAGCAGGGTGTTTCGCTAGTGCAGCAGGTTGATGAATCATTGCCTGAAACATTAATGGGTGATCCGACGCGACTGCGACAGGTGATTGTTAATCTTATCTCTAATGCTTTGAAATTTACTAAACAGGGCGAGGTAAAGGTTACAGTTGATGTTATAAAAAAATATGAAGACAGTGTTGATTTAAAAATTACGGTATCTGATACCGGAATAGGGATTCCGCCAGCAGCACAAAAAACCTTGTTCAATGCTTTTACCCAGGCCGATGGATCAACCACAAGGAAATATGGTGGTACTGGCTTGGGGCTGGCAATTGTTAGTCAGTTGGTTCATATGATGGATGGCACGCTGGGTGTTGATAGTGTTGAAGATGAGGGCTCCGCATTTTGGGTAAAGATTAATTTTAAAATGTCAAAAGATGTGCTCGATGTTTCACTGGAGCCGGTAACTGATAGTGATTCATTGCGACTGGACGCGAAAGTGTTACTGGTTGAGGATAACCCAATTAATCAAATGGTGGCGCAGAAATTGCTGGAGAAAGTGGGTTTGAAAGCCACACTTGCCAGCAATGGTATTGAAGCATTGAAGCTATTAAATGAACAGGTTTTTGATCTGGTACTGATGGATTGTCAGATGCCAGAAATGGATGGTTTTGATGCAACTCGTGAAATACGAAGACTAGACATTAAAGCATTAAACCAGCAGCCCGTCCCCGTGGTTGCGATGACGGCAAATGTCATGTCAGGTGATCGTGAGCGATGTCTTGAAGTGGGTATGGATGATTATATTGGTAAGCCGGTACAGCGCGACCAGCTAACATCAATTCTTACAAAATGGTTGTGTTAAATACCTCGATAATACGAAAAATAGTTTTTTTAAAGAATCTATTTCACGTTAAAATAGTTTTCTAATTTTCCACTATTGTGTGAAAGCTGCATTGTGAAATTCATATTGTGAAGTTAAGACAACGCTGGTACAGGCGTCATCAACTGTTTAATCATACGATTCCTGCTTCATTGTCTCCCTGGCTATTTGATGTTTCTTCATTGACCGCACGGATAATAGAGCTCTGCGGTGATGGTTTTTCAGTTCATGTGATTTCGCAGCATTGGCAAAAGCTGGATTCTGAAGAAGCGTCAGCAATGGCATTGAAGAATGTTCGTTCAGCTTTAGTCAGGCAGGTTTTATTGTGCTGTGATAAGCAACCACTGGTTTATGCCAGAACCGTCATTCCGTCAACAACGATTCAGGGCGCTCAGCGACGTTATGCCAATATGGGTAATCGTCCATTAGGTGCTATGTTGTTTGCTGATAGAACAATGCGACGTGAAGTGGTTCAGGTTGGTAGGTTGTGTCAAAAGCATGAAGCGAATCAATATGCAGATACTGATGAACCGGTGTGGGGTAGGCGTTCGGTTTTTCGTGTTGCAGGTAAACCGATTTTGGTCAGTGAGTATTTTTTGCCTGAGCTGTTACAGCTGAAATAAGCTATGAGCAGTTTAAGGCACTTAAGGTTGCTGCAATTCAAGCTTGCAGCATCCAGGTTGTATTAACGACCTCGGCGCCCTGCTTTGGGCGTTTCAAAGCCAACCCTGATTGGTTTGCCATTGAAGTCTTTACCATCCAGGCCGGCAATAGCAGCGCGAGCTTCATGGCCTTCCATTTCGATAAACCCAAAACCCTTGCACTGACCGGAAAAAACATCCGTCACAAGTTTCAGTGAGCGGACAGTGCCGTATTCGGAAAACAGCGTCTGAATGTCTTTTTCGCTAGTGCTGGCGGGCAAATTTCCAATAAATAATTTTTTCAATTCGGTTCCCCTTTTTGGAGTATTGAGTGGCTAATATAAGCAGAAAACAAAGAACCTCGCCGAGGCGAGGTTCTTGGCATATCGTTCTGGCCGATAAGGTCTTACTTAGGCATAACGTTGCTTGCCTGTAAACCCTTAGGACCATTTTCTACTTCAAAGGTAACCGGCTGGCCTTCACTAAGTGTTTTGAAGCCTGTGCCTTGAATCGCGTTAAAATGAACGAATACGTCTGCGCCGCCATCGTCCTGAGAAATAAATCCAAAACCTTTTGATTCGTTAAACCACTTTACTGTACCTGTAGCCATATGAGTATTACCTGTAATAATTAATTAAATTAGTGTGTTGCATACAGGTAATGACACGGGGAATTCAAGGGGTAACACAGAGGGAACAACCATAACTGCCAATAACAAAATCTGTAGCTATGAGTACTATAAAAGAATCTTTCCAGTTTTACCAGAAATATTATGCTTATATGAGTGAGATAAACTGAGGGTGATTAATCCAAGCCTGGCTGAATGATGCTGAGAAATATTAGGCAGCTGTTTAATAAGTGACATGCAGCTGCCTATGGTTAGCTGGATTTACTCTTTTATCTCGGTAACTTTTTTAATGATAATAGCTGAACGCGGCACATCTTTTGTGAAAGGGCCGCCTGGGCCGGTGGCGACACGTGAAATGGCACCAGCAACATTTTCTCCATCGATGACCTTGCCAAAGACGGTGTATCCCCAGCCGCGCATTGATTTCTGAGTATGATCTAAAAAGGCATTGTCACTGGTGTTAATAAAAAACTGGTTGGTTGCAGAATGCGGCTCATTGGTACGTGCCATGGCTATGGTGTATTTCAGGTTTTTCAAGCCATTATCTGCTTCGTTTGTTATGGGCTCTTTTGTTTCAACTTTTTTATAATCCTGGGTAAAACCGCCGCCCTGATTCATAAAGTCTTTGATAACACGATGAAAGATGGTGCCATCGTATGCACCAGCATTAACGTAAGTTAAAAAGTTAGCAACGGATTTTGGCGCTTTTTCAGGGTATAGCTCGATAATCATGGTGCCTTTGCTGGTTTCCATTTTAACTTTTGGATTGGCTGCCTGTGCCAGTTGAATCTGAAATAAGAGGGCGAGAGATGCAATACCGAGTAATAGTTGTTTGAGTTTCATATAAAAGGTCTTCCCAATTTATTATTGTGATTGATTAAAAAAGTATGTGAAATTTAGCCGAAAAAACTGTTTTTGTCAGCTGCTTTTAAAGCATTTAAAAGCATTAACCAGTAATGGTGGCTTTGCGTGATAGCTGTGTTTTGTTGATGCCGATAGAGCGCAGGAACAGGGTCACCAGTTCCTGACTGATTTCATGCAGACTCAGATCCACTAGCCGGTCCTGGGGCTGCAGGCATTTTTGAATCAGGGTTTCGCGTAACATGCCCTGAAACATCAGTCCGGCACTTAAAATGGTTCTTTCACGGTGAGGTATGTCGTAGGGTAAATATTCATTTAAACCAAATTCGATGTAATCGGTAAAACTCTTCCAGCGATTCTGAAAAAAGGCCAGTGTTGCGGGGTTGCCTTCAAGCAGGCTGTGCAATTCTATTTTTAAAATATCCGGGTTTTCCGCGATATTGGACAGGTATACCTGAGTCATGCCTGCCAGCGCATCCTCGAAGCGGGTCCCATAATTAACAATCGTATCGACATAGCTCTGGCGCTGGCCGGAAAATTTTTCTAATACAGCATCATACAGTGCTTGTTTGGAAGCAAAATGTCGATACAAAATGGCAGGACTAACATTGACCGCGCGGGCTATTTCATCAACAGAAACGCCATAAAATCCTTTGCTAGCAAAAAGGCCCTGAGCAGCAGACAGTATGGATTCTCTGCGCTCAGGGCCTGAAAGTCGATGGCTCAACTTTATTGTCCGGTGAGGACTTAAGCGGCTTTCTTGATCAGGAAAGCAAATTTGCCGTCTTCTTCACCACTTGAAACTAATTCATTACCTGTCTGCTTACAAAAAGCTTCGAAGTCTTTTACAGAACCTGGATCAGTTGCGATAATTCTAAGTGTTTGACCAGCTTCTAAAGCTGAAATTGCTTTTTTAGCACGTAAGATAGGCAGTGGACAGTTTAAACCGCTTGCATCTAATTCTGAATCAAAGTTGCTCATGTTTCACCTCGTTATGGTTATGTAAGCAGAATGCTTATGTTTATAAGTAAACGTTCACTAACTTATGAAAAAAATGTGGTTATGTCAAGCTGAATTTGTAAATAATCGTAATTTAGCATTCGATTAATGCTTTTTTGACCAGAAAAAAGCCAGTGCAGAGCCGCTCAGATTATGCCAGATGCTGAATATAGCGCCGGGCAGGGCCGCAGCAACAGAAAAGTGCTTGATTGCCAAGGCGACGGCCAGTCCAGAGTTTTGCATGCCGACCTCAATCGCCAATGTACGGCATTCTTTTACAGGGTAGCCCAGTAATTTAGCGCCACTATAACCCAGAAAGAGCCCAGCGGCATTATGCAGAATAACGGCAAGCAGAATGGTCCCGCCAAGCTGTGCAAACTGCTCAATATTAAGCGCGGTAATAATCGCAATAATCAAAACGATGGCAAGAATGGCAAGCAAAGGTAAATGCGGCGTTATTGCTTTTAACTGCCTGGAAAAATAATGATTAATGGTTAAACCGCTGGCGACAGGTAAAATCACTATATAAAAAATACTGGTGAGCATATTGCCTGCTGGTACATCAATGGATGCATCAGCAATCAATAATGTGATTGCAGGTGTGAGTACGATAGCTAGAAGGGTGGACAGGCTGGTCAGGCTGATTGATAGTGCCACATTGCCTTTGGCCAGGTAGGTGATAACGTTGGAGGCGGTGCCACCGGGACAGGCACCGACCAGAATCATGCCAATGGTCATGGCAGGATCAAGTTGCAAAACCCGTGCAATCAGTAAGGCAGTCAAGGGCATGATGCAGTATTGTAATAACAGGCCGGTGAAAATAAGTTTTGGCATAGCCAGAGCGCGTTTAAAGTCAATGATATTCAGGGTTAAGCCCATGCTGAACATGATGATTGCCAGCAAAGGAATAATGATGACCTTCAGTTCAATGAATGGCGCAGGGTTGAAAAAAGCAATGACGGACAGAAAAATAGCCCATAGCGGAAACAGGCGAATAAGATAAGTCATGCGAGTCGTTTACAGATGTCTGTTATGCGGCAGCTTTATATGCTCAGATGTATTTCATCGTCGATAAGAGATAAAGGCAGTGTCTGCAGTACATCACCAGCGCAAGGACCGGCAATACATTCTCCCGTATCAATCATGAACAAGGCATCATGAGTCGCGCATTGAATCAATTCTTTGTCCAGGTCCAGAAATTGATCCTCCTGCCACTCAAGACTGGCCCCAGTATGCGGACACTGATTGTAATAGGCAAAAAATTCGCCGTTTTTGTGAACGACAAAAATAGACTGGGTTTTGCGTTTGATTTTAACCTCGAAGCTTTTACTGCCGGGGTCTTCGATGTCGGTGGTTTTACAAAGAATGTGCGTCATAACGTGTGTTAGAGTAGCGTTAAAAAGACAAGATTATATCGTAATATTGAATATTAATAATGCTGTAAAAAAACAGTTTTGTATGTATCACTGATACACGGTGTTGCTCATGCATGCGCTGAAAATAATTAAAATAACAGTAAGACATTGAATAAAAAAGTTTTTGAAATGCAATTGAATGCCATGCCATTAAGCGAAGTGGAAATGGTAGTTATCGCTCTGCTGGTCACAATCGTAGTCATGTTGATTACGATTGTGTTGCGATTAAATAAAAAATTCAGTGAGCAGAATTTTAAGTCTGTTGAGCAGGCAAGAATGGTTCAAGCATTACAGGAAAGTTTTCAGCAAACCAGGGCAGCGCTGCTTGAGGCGCAAAGTAATACGCAGACAAAAATGGAGCAGCGTTTTGGCGAAGTGCAGCAGGGAGTAGAAAGAAGGCTGGGAGAAATGTCGCAGGCCTCAATCGAACGTTTGGCTAAATCCAGTGAATTAATGCAGCAAAGTTTGCATTTGCAATTACACAGCATACAAACAATAAAATCGGTTTTTGAGCACCGTTTTGGCGATATGCAGCAAAGTATCGAAAAACGTTTGGCTGAGATGTCGAAAGACAGTATTGAAAGTTTTACAAAATCAAATAATGAATTGCATGAGATTCTACAAAAACGCCTTAACGAGATTAGTGGGCAG
>Ga0316201_10001690_pt1 | contig 15107 bp, 14 predicted proteins | sample CS6wburrow_MG_FD_204516 | JGI IMG/M metagenome (GOLD analysis project Ga0316201, IMG submission 204516) | Coastal sediment microbial communities from Delaware Bay, Delaware, United States - CS-6 worm burrow | ecosystem: Environmental > Aquatic > Marine > Coastal > Sediment | place: USA... | reverse complement strand
AGGATAGAGGCTTTCCATCCCTTCACGCATCATAGCGGGCCCGCCGACTCCTTCGAAAACCACATCCGGCACCCGCTTTTTGAGTTCGCGCATCAAGCCCGCTCCAAGTATGTCTCCTGAAGGCTCATTCGCCACGATTCCAATTCGCAAGTTCTTTTCCCGCATCTGTCACTACTGCTCGAATTGCCCGGAGAATCAGGCGACGACCTGACTGCCGATGCTGTTTGCCGGACCAAACCCTGTTTCGGCACATGACAATCTGGCCAATAAGTACGCTTCCCAAAGATAAAAAAGGTTGGGATTGAACTGCGGTCGGAACATCAGCGAACGATACTGCGAGAGCGGTTCTGTACAAACGCCACAAACATCTCGACTTCGGGCGAGTCGGCAGCCGACTGCCTGAGTGCATCCACAGCCACATCCAGTTTCAGATTCCGCAGATAGAGTGTCTTATAGGCGCGCTTGATATTCAGTAATGCGGCTTCACTGAAACCACGGCGACCGAGCCCCACGCTGTTGATACCGTGTGGCTTTGCCGGATGGCCAGACACCATGAGAAAAGGTGGTACATCCTTGGTCACTCCCGTCCCCATGGCACAGAAAGCGTGTGCCCCAATGTGGCAGAACTGATGAACCATGGTAAAACCGCCCAGAATGGCGTAATCGTTTAAGGTGACATGGCCGCCCAGCGAAGCGCCGTTGGCCATAATGACGTGATTCCCAATCAGGCAGTCGTGAGCAACGTGGATATAGGCCATGAACAGGTTGTCATTTCCGATACACGTGCTACCCCCACCCTGGGCCGTTCCACGATTGATGGTGACGAACTCCCGGAACACATTTCTGTCACCTATTTTGAGACAGGTCGGCTCTCCTGCATATTTCATATCCTGCGGATCATCTCCCAGTGACGCGAACTGGGAAATCTGATTGTCTCTACCGATAACGGTAGGGCCTTTAATCACTGCATGGGATCCGATCCGGGTCCCCCGGCCAATTTTCACATCGGAGCCAATTACGCTGAATGCACCTATCTCGACCCCTTCATCGATACAGGCTCCAGGATCCACGACTGCACGCGCGTCGATCAACCCCCGAAATCCCTGGCAGTACACATGATATCCGCGGTGGCCGATACGGCCCCGTCGACCTTTGCACTCCCGGAATAGAAGCCAATGCCCCGCTTCATCGATTTCTGATGCATTTCGATCTCAAGCTGGTCTCCAGGTTCAACCGGTCGCTTGAAACGGGCTTTGTCTATGCCGACAAACAGATAGATTGAAGTTTTACTCACGGTTTCCGGGTTGGACTCCATCGCAAGAAGCCCGGTTGCCTGCGCCATCGCCTCGACGATCAGTACGCCAGGCATTACTGGACGGATGGGGAAGTGCCCATTGAAAAACGGCTCATTATAAGTGACGTTTTTAATTGCAAGTATGCGCCGGTGTGCCTCAAATTCGAGTACCCTGTCTATCATCAGAAAAGGGTAACGATGCGGCAGAAGACTGAGCACCTTGTGAATGTCCATTACAATCAAAATTTTACTCCCGGCTGCCGAACAAAAACCCAGGCACCTATGCTGAAACCGATGCCCATCAGCCAGGTTTATGATCTATGTCCAGCGCTCCGATCTGTTTCTCCAGGGTCTTGAGGCGCTGCATCATATCACTCATTCGCCGGATATGAGCAACGGATTTGCGCCATTCACTGTTGCTTACCGCCGGCAGGTTGCCACTGTAGTGGCCGGGCTGGGTGAAAGAGCGTGTTACAGGCGTAAGTCCCGAGAAGTGCACATCATCTCCAATCTCAAGGTGGCCTGCGACACCGACCGCTCCCCCCAAGGTGCAGTTTTTACCCACCTTGGTTGAGCCGGCAATTCCGGCACAACCTGCGATCGCGGTGTTCTCTCCGATCTCTACGTTATGCCCAATCTGTATCTGATTATCCAGCTTTACGCCATCGGCAATAATTGTATCCTGGATGGTACCGCAGTCGATTGTCGTATTAGCCCCAATCTCCACATCGTTGCCAATGACGACACTCCCAAGTTGAGGAATCTTGATCCACTTGCCATGGTCGTTCGCCAGGCCAAATCCGTCGGCGCCGATCACAACCCCGGGGTGAATCAGTACACGTTCCCCGAGTTGCGCACGGGCGCAAAGCGTGATTTTGGCGACCAGCCGGCTGTCCCTACCGATCGAGCTGCCCGCTCCGATCACACAACCAGGGCCTATAAAGACTCCTGGCGCAATCCGGGAGCCCGCCTCTATCACGGTAAAAGGTCCTATCCAGACATCCTCCGCTATGCTTGTCTCTTCCGCAATCACCGACGAGTGGTGAATACCTGCCTGAAAGGCCGGCTTCGGATGCAGAATATCTGCAGCAAGTGCATAACAAAGGTAGGGGTTGTCGCTGATCAACACATCCACCGGCGACTTATCCGCCAGTTCCGGTGAAACAATAACCGCGGATGCACGCGTGGCTGCCAAGTGTTTCAAATACTTGCTGTTTGCAAGAAAGCTGATTGATCCGGGCGCTGCACTCTGCAGTTGAGCGACGCGCACCACCTCACTATCCGCGTCTCCTCTCAGTTCGGCTCCCAGCCGCTCAGCCAGGTCACCCAGACGATACGCCAATGTGCCGGTCCCCGCCGTCTACTTGGCTTGAGCTCTCAGCCGGGATAGCACTTTATCGGTCAAATTGACTCTGCCGCTGGCATAAACGGCATTGTCCAGAATCAGGTCAATTTTCTCATCCTTACCAAGCTGGTGAATAACTTCGGTCAACTGGCGGCGCAGCTTCTGCGACTCTTCGTTGCGCCGCAGGTTGAGGTCCTCGCGGAATTCATCGCTGGCAGCCTTCAACTGTCTGCGACGGGCACGGATATCCTGCTCCAACCGTGTCTGCTCGGAATCGCTCATTACCGCGCTGTCACGGGTCAGCTTGTCGCCAAGCTTTTTCAACTGCTTCTGCTGAGCCAGCAGATCCTGGCTTCGCCGTTTAAATTCCGATTCAAGCTTTTTACTGAGTGTTTTCGCCTGTGGCGACTCTTCCAGCAGTTTACTGACGTCCACAACGCCAATTTTCATATCAGCCGCACTCGCAACATTCAATACCGCGAGAAATCCGACAATGAACAGAACCAACAAAGGCGTCTTCAAGGTTATTCTCCAAACAGTTAAAAAGCGGATCCAAAGGCAAACTGGAAGATTTCTGTTTCGTCCTCCGGCTTGTCGTTCAACGGTATGGCTAAGCTTACGCCAAAGGCACCAAATGGGGAAAGCCAAAATCCGGATATACCTGTCGTATAGCGAATTTCACCAAAATCGAAACTGGTCTCTGTGATATCGTATACGTTGCCTGCATCAACAAAAAGTCCAAGGCGAACCGATTTTTCCATTAATTTAAAGGGCGCCGGAAACAGCACCTCGGCGTTACCCACAACTCTCAGATTACCGCCGAGTGGGTCGCCGTTGCTGTCTCTCGGGCCAAGACTGAACTCCTTGAAACCCCTTACCGATTTCATGCCACCGGCGAAAAAATTACGCCAAGGAGGCAGTTTGGAGGTATCCCCGTAAGAGTCTCCGTAGCCGATATCTCCCTCCAACGCAAAGGTGAACGTATTGCTGAGTGGGATATAGTATTTATTGACATATTCCAGTCTGTAATACTCTAGGTCGCTGCCGGGAAAGGAGAAACTGCCCGAGACGCGCTGATATCCGCCTTCGGTTGGCATCAGCGCAGAATCCCGTGAATCGTGCGACCAACCCAGTCCTGCGCGCAAACTTGTTGTCTCCTTCCCGTTTTCTAACTGATACTGGATCAATTCTTCCGACGCGTCAGAGCCCAGTTTAAATTCCGTGTTATCAACATCCAGATCGAAAACCAGCCGGTTAGTATCGCTGGTGGGAATGCCGAAGGTCACACCGGCAATCAGCGTGTCGAGAAGGTAACGGGCGGTGTCGACCTTTGCAAAGTCGGTTTTTCTGTAGCTCAGATTGAAGCCACGGCTGATACCATCGACGGTATAGTAAGGGTTGGTGTAGCCGAGCGAAACGACTCTGTTCGCGCTGCTGGTATTCAGCGCGGCCGAGACGCGCTTGCCGGTTCCGAGAAAATTGCTTTGAGACATGCTGGCATTAAATATCGCTCCCTGAGACTGGGAAAAACCGATGCCGGCTCCGAGATTGCCCATCGGCTTTTCGGTAACCTTGATATTTACATCAACCTGATCGGTTGAGCCAGGCACCGCCGGCGTCTCCACGTGTACCTCTTCGAAAAAATCGAGACGTTGCAGCCGGTTTTTCGACTGTTTCACCTTGGCTGCTGAGAACCAACCAGCCTCCATCTGCCTCATCTCCCGGCGCAATACCTCGTCGCGGGTCGCGTTGTTGCCGCCAATATTGATCCGCCGAACGTAGACGCGCTTACCGGGATCGACGAAGAATGTTATATCGACTTCCTTGGTCTCCTCGTCAATATTGGGTATGCTGTTGACGTTAGCAAAGGCGTAGCCCAGATCTCCCAGCATTTCGCTAACCCGTTCGGTACTGCCAAGCACCTGTTTTCGGGAGAATTCACTGCCCCGTTTCAAATGAATGAGCGGATAGAAACTCTCAGGCGCCGCTACCAGCTCTCCCGTCAGTCTGATATCGCGAATCTTGTAAACATCACCCTCACTTATATTTATCGTGATGTAAATATCCTGTTTGTTCGGTGTAATCGAGACCTGAGTTGAGGTGATTTCAAATTTAATGTAGCCGCGATCGAGATAGTAGGAGCGCAGTCTCTCGAGATCACCCGACAATTTCTGCCGGGAGTACTGGTCATTGCTCGTTAGGAACGAAAGAAAGTTGGGCGGACTCAATTCGAACTGACTCAGCAGATCGTCCTCTTCGATCATCTTGTTGCCAACGATGTTGATCTTTTTGATCCTGGCTGTGACACCCTCCCGGACATCGATATTGATTGCCACCCGGTTACGCTCCAACGGTGTCACCCGGGTATCTATTTCAACACCGTATTTCCCCAGGTTGAAGAACAACCGCCCAAGCTCCTGCCCGATCTGGTCGAGCACGAATCGATTCAACACCCGCCCCTCATAAAGGCCAATATCCTTTAGGGAAGCTAGAAGTTGGTCGGTTTCAAGCGATTTGTTTCCGGAGATTTCGATTTTCGCAAGAGCCGGACGCTCGGTAACGGATACAATGAGCACCCCGCCCTCGCGCTCAAGTCTCACATCCTTAAAAAAGCCTGTTTTATATAGTTCCCGGATAATACCTGCTGTATCCCCAGGTCCGACCCGCTGTCCTATCCTTACCGGGAGATAGTTGAAAACCGTGCCTGCCGAAACTCGCTGCAGGCCTTCTATCCGGATGTCTGTTACCTCAAGCGCTTCAGCCCCGTGTAGAGCGGAAGGGGGCGTAGCGCATAGCAGCAGAAATAAAAAATATCGGGTCAGTTTGTTCATTATATAACGTTAGTTCGCCGTTTTTTAATACCAGATATTCAACGCATCTAAATATTGTGTTTTCTGCCAAAAAAGGCTTAAGAGACAATAAAAAAGCAGTCACGCTGACTTGCCAGTGCGCAGTATAAATAAACTTTTGTTACTAGTGTACCTCGTCACCAATACTGTGACATTCAGAGCCACCCTGCTAGCCGAGTAATCGAGCTATATCGACATAAAACGCCAGTACCATCACTGCCAGAAGAATGGCCATTCCCACTCGCTGGCCCTGAATCTGAAACTCCTCGGACAGAGGCCCTCCCTTCAGAGCTTCGATTAGAAAATAGAACAGATGCCCACCGTCCAGCACCGGGATCGGAAGCAGATTGAGCACCCCCAGACTGATACTGACCAGTGCCAGAAACTTGAGAAAATAGACAACGCCATAGCTCGCTGTTTTACCTGCAGTTTGGGCAATCGAGATTGGCCCGCTGAGATTTTCCACCGAAGCCTTGCCGACCAGCATTCTTCCTAGCATACGCAGCATGAATACCGACATATCCCAAGTCTTATAGACCGATGCCTCCATCGCATCCAGCGGGCCGAGGCGAAATTCTATCTGATATTCATCGTACAATCCCTCGGGAATATCGACTCCTGCCCCAATACGACCATAGCGTTTTCCGCTCTCTTGGCGGCTGCCGACAATCAGTGGCAAATGTAACCGCTGGCCACCCCTTTCCACCTCCAGAAGCAGCTGTTTACCTGGGTTCTCGCGTATAATGGCAACTAGACCGGACCAGCTGTCTGCGGCTTCCCCGTCGACCGTAAGCACCAGATCTCCCCGCTCCAGGCCGGCCCGATCAGCCGATTCGCCAGGAACAATCTGACCGATAACAGGAGGCACACTGGGGCGCTTGGGGGTCAATCCCAACCCCTCCAGAATGCGGCCGCCATCGCTCAAGGCTGCCAATTTATCGCCGGGAATCAATCTTGTCTGGTGGTTTCCGTCCCGATCCAGAACGCTGACCGCCAATTCGGCTCCCTCGACGCTCTCCCTCATCAGCGCGTAAACGGCGGCCTCCCAACTGGGTGTCTGGCGGTCGGCTACCATCAACAGCTCATCGTCAAGGTGGAACCCTGCCATCTCCGCGATGGAACCTTCAGCCACCTTGCCCACCCAGGGACGGGAGCCATCCTCACCGCTAACCAGAATCAACCAAAACGCAAGGATCGCAAATAAAAAATTGAACAACGGACCCGCCACCACAATTGCAGTACGGGTTTTGAGCGACTGACGGTTAAATGCACGGCCAACCTCCTGCTGCGGAACCTCGCCTTCCCGTTCGTCCAACATTTTGACATAGCCGCCCAGTGGAATAGCTGCGACCACGTACTCGGTAGCGTCAACCTTGCCGATACGTTTCAGTAGTGGTTTCCCGAATCCCACGGAAAAACGCAACACCTTGACGCCCAGTTTCCGTGCCACCCAGAAATGGCCGAATTCGTGCACGGTAATCAACACCCCGAGCGCCAGGATGAAAGAGAGAATGGTAAAAAGGAGAGATTCCATAAATAGTTACGTGTGTTGTTGATCAGACCAGCTGGCGTACTATTTGTTCCGCCGCCGCGCGCGCCTCGGCATCGAGACTCAACAGCTCAGCCAGCGTCCCGGGATTCCCCAAGGGTATCAATCCGAGTGTGCGTACGATCACTTCCGGGATAGCCGTAAACTTGATCCTCGCCTGAAGAAACGCAGCAACCGCAACTTCATTGGCCGCATTCAGCACTGCTGGTGCGCTTCCCCCGGACTCTATGGCCTGATAGGCGAGTTTCAGACAGGGAAACCGTTCATAACTCGGCTTTTCGAAATCGAGACGCGCCAAAGTAAAAAAGTCCAGGCTTTCGGCACCCGACTCGATACGTTCAGGCCAGGCCAGGGCGTGCGCGATCGGGGTGCGCATATCGGGATTGCCCAGCTGCGCCAGTACCGAACCATCTATATACTCTACCATCGAGTGGATCACACTCTGGGGGTGAAGTACCACATCGATCCGGTTTGGCGTGGTATGAAAAAGCCAGCAGGCCTCGATCACTTCCAGCCCCTTGTTCATCATGCTTGCCGAATCAACCGATATTTTCCGCCCCATTTCCCAGTTGGGGTGGTCACAGGCCTGGTCGGGAGTGACGCTTTCGAGCACTTCGCGGGGCGCGGTTCTGAATGGCCCGCCGGAAGCGGTGAGAAGAATACGCCGCACCCCCAGCCGATCCAGCCCGCCTCTGAATTCGGGCGGCATACACTGAAATACGGCGTTGTGTTCGCTATCGATCGGCAGTACTTCGGCACCGTGGTCTTCGACCTCTCGCATGAAAAGAGGCCCGGCCACTACCAGCGCCTCCTTGTTGGCAAGTAGAATTCTCTTCCCGGCCCGGGCCGCGGCCATAACCGGCAGTAGCCCAGCCGCGCCGACGATTGCTGCCATGACATAATCCACTTCGCTGAGGGTGGCTATCTCCTCCAGGCCTGCCACACCGCTCAACAATCTCGTATTGAGTCCCTGGTCGCGTAGCCGTTTCTCCAGTTCGGGCAACCGGCTGTGATCCGCCAGTACCGCGTAATCCGGCTTATAATCCAGGCACTGCTGAAGCAGTTTCTCAACATTGCGGTTGGCACTCAACGCCACCACCCGGTAGCGATCCGCATGGCGCGCCACAACATCCAGCGTAGACAGACCAATCGAGCCCGTTGAACCCAGAATGGTCAGCCCGATCATTTCAACAGCTCCAGCAGCAACAGGCCAAACAGGAATACCGGGGCAGCGGCCGTCAGACTGTCTATCCGGTCCAGCACACCACCATGTCCCGGCAGCAGAGTGCCACTGTCTTTCAGACCTGCCTGCCGTTTAAGTAAACTTTCGAATAGATCGCCCACCACTGAGAAAAGCGCAATTACCACCGCAAACAGAAGCAACAACGGCAGAGAACCGGTTTCGGGCCGCACTCCGTACAACAAAGCGCCGCACAACACGGCTCCGGCCAGAGCCCCATACACCCCTTCGCGCGTCTTTCCAGGACTGATATCCGGGGCCAGCTTAACCCGCCCCCACCGGCGTCCGGCAAAGTAGGCACCGCTGTCAGCCACCCAGATAAGAACCATTAAGAAAAGAACCAGATAGGGACCGTCCGCATACAAACCGTGCACCACCCACAACGCGCCCCACGCCGGCACCAGAACCAGCAGTCCCAGTAACGATTTTACCAATCGTCCAGGGATCACTGTAGCAGAAGAGCGGTAACGAAACAGTTTCAAGGCGACCAGAACCCAGAACATCGCAAATAACAGAGTACCGGGGAGAATCCAAAGCGGGAAAGTGTGAAAAATCGCGGCATACCCAGCCATTGATGCTGCCAGAGCCAATAAAAAGAGGAGTTTTTGGAGCAACGATTCCAGGGTGGCCAATTGTATCCACTCAAGACCGCCCAACAGCACCAACAGCGACAGAATCAAAGCCAGGGTCAGAGTAGACAGTTGGAGTACACCGATAATAACCAACGGAATCAGGACCAGGGCGGTAATTACGCGCTGGAGCAGCACTAAGGCACCCCGCCATCCGAAGTGTAACCTTCAGTCGTCATTCAGGTTACCGGAGCCCTGCTTTACCTGTTCGGTGGTACGTCCGAAACGTCGCTGTCGGCTAGCATAATCACTTAACGCATGATCGAAAACCTGGGGACTGAAGTCAGGCCACAGGACTTTAGTCAGGTAGAGTTCTGCGTAGGCCGACTGCCAAAGCAGAAAGTTACTCAGTCGTCTCTCCCCTCCGGTGCGGATAAACAGATCGGGGTCGGGCAGACCGGCGGTGGATAGATTGCCGGACAACAGATCCTCGGTAATGGCATCCGGCTCCAATTGGCCGTCTGCCACTTGGTGCGCAACTTTTCGTGCAGCCTGGGTCAGATCCCAACGACCCCCATAATTCGCAGCGATTTGCAGTGTCAGCCCTGTGCACCCGGCCGTGCTCTCCTGTGCCTCCACTATTTTAGCCTGCAGCTTGGGCGGAAAGCCCTCATAATCGCCTATAATGCGCAGCCGGACATTGTTCCGCTCGAGTCTTTTAACCTCCCTGTTCAGGGCAAGCATGAACAGTTCCATCAGCAGGCTGACCTCCTTCGCAGGCCGCCGCCAGTTCTCGCTGCTGAAGGCAAAAAGAGTGAGAACTTCTATCTTCAGCTTTACACACTGCTCGACAACTGAACGTACCGTTTCGACGCCGGCTTTATGGCCTGCGAATCTGGGAAGCCCCTGTTCCTGGGCCCAGCGTCCGTTTCCATCCATAATAATTGCTACATGACTGGGAATGCGGGCCGGTCTTTCCGCCAGATCGGATTTTAGTTCAGATTTTTCCATCGCGATCAATTAAGAAACTCAGATCGACATCAGGTCTTTTTCTTTCTGTTCGAGCGCCGCATCCACTGCCTTTATGTACTTGTCGGTGAGCACCTGAATCGCCTCTTCCGCCCGATGCTCATCATCCTCAGAGACCATTTTTTCCTTCATCAACTCCTTGAGACTGCTGTTGGCGTCGCGACGGACATTACGCACCGCGACCCGCGCCTGCTCCGCTTCGCCTCTGACCACCCGGATCAGATCCTTCCGCCGCTCTTCGGTTAGTGCCGGCAGCGGCACCCGGATAACGGTGCCTGCTGTGTTGGGGTTGAGTCCCAGGTCAGACTTGAGAATTGCCTTCTCCACCGGTTGTACCATGTTTTTCTCCCAAGGCGTCACGGTCAACGTCCGGCCATCCTCAACATTTACATTGGCTACCTGACTCAGAGGCACCTCGGATCCGTAATAGACGACAGTAATGTGATCGAGGAGGCTTGGGTGAGCGCGACCGGTCCTGACCTTGGCCAGTTCCAAATCCAATGCAGCCACACTTTTGGACATTCGATCTGCCGCATCCTTTTTTATTTCTTCGATCATTTCACTCTCCTTTATCCACCAGGGAGCCCACCGACTCCCCCTGCATAAGACGCATCAACGCACCAGATTCATTTATATTCATGACCCGCAGCGGTACTCCGTTGTCGCGGCACAGCACAATTGCGGTGGTATCCATCACCTGGAGACCTTCCGCCAGGACACGATCATAGCTGAGACGGGGATAAAACGCTGCATCCGGGTCGGTTACCGGGTCCGACGAATAGACGCCGTCAACCTTGGTCGCCTTTATCATCAGTTGAGCACCGATCTCAACCGCCCGAAGACTGGCAGCAGAGTCGGTGGTGAAGTAGGGATTTCCGGTTCCGGCAGCCAGAATCACGACTTCGCCACGCCGCAGATGCTGCAACGCATCGCGTCGGACATAGTAGTCGCATACCTGCTCCATCCGCAGTGCGGACATAACCCTTGCGCCAACCTCCGTCCTGGTCAAGGCATCCTGCATTGCCAGTGAATTCATGACAGTGGCGAGCATACCCATGTGATCGCCGGACACACGATCGATTCCGGACTTGGCCAGTCCGGCGCCGCGAAATATATTGCCGCCGCCAATGACCAATCCAATCTGTACGCCTGCTGCCGTGAGTTCTCCCACCTCAGATGCCACCCGGGCTATAACGACAGGGTCTATACCGAAATCGCCCTGCCCCATCAATGCTTCGCCGCTGAGCTTAAGTAGAATTCTCTGGCAGATCAATTTCGACATCTTCAGCCCTTGACTTGTGCCATTACTTCATCGGCAAAATTCTCTTGTCTCTTTTCAATGCCCTCACCCACCTCGAAGCGGCAAAAACTGATTACCCGGGCTGCGGCTTTATCAAGCAGCTTGTCGACAGTGATTTCCGGATCTTTTACGAACGGTTGACCGGTCAGTGTGACTTCTGACAGGAATTTGCGCATCCGGCCATCCACTATCTTTTCAGCTATGTTCTCGGGCTTTCCGCTCTCCATAGCTTGAGCCTTGAAGATGGAGCGCTCTTTCTCCAGCGTTTCGGCCGGTACATCATCTGCGGAAATACTGAGAGGATTGGTGGCGGCGATATGCATGGCAATATCCTTGGCAAGGATATCGTCTCCACCCTCCAGCTCCACCACCACGCCGATGCGGACGCCATGGCTATAGCTGGTGAGCTTGCCGGAACCGGATTGAAGCCGCTCGAAACGGCGCACGTTCATGTTTTCTCCGATTTTGGAGATGAGCGCCTCTCTCGCAGTGTTGACAGTGGTCTCTTCGCCGTCATGCAGCGGAGCATCCAGCAATTCTTCAACAGTATTGACATCAGGCGCAAGCGCCCTTTCTGCGACCGCTTTGGCAAACGAGGTAAAATTATCGTCTTTTGCCACGAAATCGGTTTCGCAATTAACTTCGACCATCGCAGCTTTGCCGCCATCATCACTAAAACAGATGGAGATAACGCCGTCAGCGGCTGTTCGTCCTGCTTTCTTGGCCGCTTTGGCCTGGCCCGACTTACGCATCATCTCGATTGCGGCTTCTATATCACCGTTGGTCTCGACCAGCGCTTTCTTACATTCCATCATGCCGGAACCGGTTCGTTCACGTAGTTCCTTCACCAAAGAGGCGGTAATGGCCATGGGTACTGTTCCTCGCTTAAAAAATAGACATGAAAGCAGCCCCTGCCCGGCTGTCGATACCTGGCAGAGGCCGCTTTGAATTCACTAACAGATTTCCGAAGATAGCAGGGAGAAGTGCGGAAATTTACCCGGCCTTCTCACTCTTCTTGCTCTCAACTTCGACGAATTCATCGACGGCACCGCCTCCCAGGTGGGCCGCACTGGCGCGACCTTCCAGAACCGCTGCGGATGCTCCCTGAACGTAAAGCTGTATCGCTCGAATCGCATCGTCGTTCCCGGGAATGACATAATCAATGCCCTCGGGACTGTTATTCGTATCCACGACGCCAACCACTGGAATCCCCAGTTTTCGGGCCTCTGCAATGGCGATATCTTCGTGGCCGACGTCGATAACGTAGAGAACATCCGGCAGCTTATCCATGTTCTTGATGCCACCCAGACTGCGATCGAGCTTCTCCATCTCGCGGCGAAGACCTAGCGCTTCCTTCTTGTTAAAGCGCGAAATCGAGCCCGTGTCGAACATCGCCTCCAGATCCTTGAGACGCTTGATGCGCGTCTTTATGGTGGAGAAATTGGTTAGCATACCACCCAGCCAACGATGGTTGACGTAGGGCATGCCGCAGCGTTCCGCCTCTTCCTTCACTGTATCGCGGGCAGCCCGTTTGGTGCCAACGAAGAGAATACGGCCACCGTTGGCAGCCAGAGAGCCAAGAAAATTCATGGCCTCCTTATATAGAGGCAACGTCTTTTCCAGATTGATAATGTGGATCTTGTTGCGGTGTCCGAAAATGAAAGCACCCATTTTCGGATTCCAATAACGGGTCTGATGCCCGAAATGAACGCCAGACTCAAGCATCTGACGCATAGAAACGTCACTCATTGTAAACTCCAGATTATTAAGGGTTAATCCTCCACGCGCCCCAACGGCCAACCCGGTTTCCCGGGCACCCAGGCAATTGTGCCGGTGCGTGTGTGTGATTCGTCAGGCCCGAATGAAGCACAGGATCCTGCGTATCCCGGAATGTTTGCGAATCCGGGGCGCGTTTTATACCATAACGCGTTGATTGCCACAATCAACGAACCCGATCAGACACTCCTCGAATGGCTGATTGACAAGACATTCCTGGAATCCGTCCGTTATGAGCATCAGCGTAAAAACCGCAGAAGAGATTGAAAAAATGCGACTGGCAGGCCGCCTTGCCGCAGAGGTCCTGGATATGATCGTACCGCACGTGCAGGCTGGAGCCAGCACCGATGAGATCGACCGGATCTGTCACGAATATATCGTCAATGAACAGCATGCCGTGCCCGCACCGCTCAATTACCGGGGCTTCCCCAAGTCAATCTGCACATCCGTAAATCACCAGGTGTGCCACGGCATTCCGGGGGGTAAAACACTCAAGAACGGCGACATCGTGAATATCGACATCACCGTGATCAAGGATGGCTTCCACGGCGATACCAGCAAAATGTTTTTCGTCGGCGAGCCGTCGATACTGGCGCGGCGTCTGACAAAAATAACCCTGGAAGCGCTCTGGGTAGGCATCGATCAGGTTCGACCCGGGGTTCATCTGAGCAACATCGGTCATGCCATCCAGCAATACGTGGAGTCCAACAACTATTCCGTGGTGCGCGAATACTGCGGACACGGTATCGGCAGAGAATTTCACGAAGAGCCTCAGGTATTACACTACGGTTCGCCCGGAAACGGCATTCTGCTGCAGCCCGGTATGTGTTTTACCATCGAACCGATGGTCAACGCCGGCAAGCGTCAGGTGAAACTTCTACCGGACGGCTGGACTGTCGTGACGAAGGATCGCAGCCTCTCCGCGCAGTGGGAGCACACCATCCTTGTAACCGATACCGGTTACGAAGTACTGACTCTACGCACAGCCGAAGAGAAAGCGCTTCCGGGTGGATCTTGAACAGTACGATAGAGTATTTTCCACCGCTGATCGATGAACGAAGCTTCCTGAGTCAGCTGAACGGCAGTAGCTTGCCGCTGGAGATATTCCGCGACGCCATCAAGAGCGGCAACGACAAACTCAAGATGCTGTTCGACCAGGGTGAAACCATGACCCAACTGGTCAAGCAGCGCGCCGGTTTGATCGACTTTCTTCTGCGCCAGACCTGGTCCCGATTGATTCCGGAAGATGCCGATATCGCGCTGATAGCTGTGGGCGGGTACGGGCGCGGAGAACTGCATCCCGCATCCGACGTAGATTTGTTGTTCCTGCTTGGTGATATCGACAACGAGACTCTCTCCGATCCGCTGGGTACACTGCTCACCTTCTTCTGGGACATCGGTCTCGAGGTAGGACACAGTGTACGCACGGTGCAAGAGTGCGTTGCCGAGGCCACGCTGGACATTACCGTCATCACCAGCCTGATGGAAGCGCGCCCCATATGCGGCCCGAAACACCTCTTTGAAGACCTGAAACGATCCATCACAACCGACCGCATATGGCCCAGCGATCGTTTCTTCGAAGCCAAGCTGGAAGAGCAGAAAAAGCGCTATCAGAAGTATGACGACACCGTCAGCTCCCTGGAACCCAACCTGAAGGAGTGCCCTGGCGGTTTACGCGACATTCAAACCATCGACTGGGTGGTCAAGCGTCACTTCGACGCCAACAGAATGAGTGATCTGGTGGCGCATGGTTTTATGACTGAAACCGAGTACTGGGACTTGAAATTTGGGCAGGATTGGCTGTGGCGGGTACGGTTTGCGCTGCATCTGCACACTGGTCGGTGCGAAGACCGGCTGCTGTTCGACTATCAGAAGACGCTGGCGGACGAGTTCGGTTTTCAGGACGACCCTGCCGGGCTTGGCATTGAGAAGTTCATGCAGCAGTACTATCAAACAGCAATACGTATCAGCCGAATGAATGAGATGCTGCTGCAGCATTTCCGCGAAGTGATCGTACTAAAGTGCCACCTGGATGAGCCCAAGCCGCTCAACAGCCGCTTCCAGTCACGCAGCGGCTTTCTGGAAGTGGTGGACGAACAGATTTTCGCCAAGAATTCACTTGCCATGCTGGAACTGTTCCTGGTGATGGAGCAGCA
>Ga0316201_10001689_pt1 | contig 15109 bp, 15 predicted proteins | sample CS6wburrow_MG_FD_204516 | JGI IMG/M metagenome (GOLD analysis project Ga0316201, IMG submission 204516) | Coastal sediment microbial communities from Delaware Bay, Delaware, United States - CS-6 worm burrow | ecosystem: Environmental > Aquatic > Marine > Coastal > Sediment | place: USA... | reverse complement strand
TAGATTTAAAGATAACAGATGATACCTCCGGCACATATACAACAGTACCTAATCATACATTGAACCAATTTGGGTTCTCAGTCTGTATGCCTAATGGTATGTATATAGATGAATCTCAGTATGATGCTGATCTTTATCAGTCAATGATTGTGAAAATAGAATACACTAATAATACTAACGAGGATAAACTAATAGGTGTAAACATAACATTACATGAGCTAGTATGAAAATACATTATTTATTCAGTAACAGAAACAAATGGGGCTCCAAGTTAATAGCGTGGGCAAGCTCTAAGCAGACAGGTTGCTTTGACGAGTATCCAAGTCACGTTGCTGTATTAATTAATGAAAAACTAGTGGTAGAATCTGTTTTTGGTCGCGGTGTTAGAATTATACCATACACAAAATGGAAACAAATAAATAATGAGGTATATAAAATCCCCTGCACACAAAAAACTAGGTCAAGTCAAGAGATTACTGACGAGATAGATCGTATTTGGGGCCGCCCCTATGATTGGAAAGGAATAATGTTTTTTACATGGGCATTTCTTGGGTTTATAATATTTAATAAGCCAATGCCTAAGAAGAATAAATGGCAACGAAATAGTCACTTTTTTTGTACAGAGTTTGCTGGTAGGATAGCTGGAGTTAATTACGAAATGACTACACCTGCTAAAATGTTGAGTGAAATGTTGGAGAAATAATGAGTTTAAATAGGATAGAAGAGAAGCTAGATAGACTAATAGATGTAACCCAAGCAATTCAAATTGAAGCTGCTAAAAATACAGTAGACCTTACGCATCACATAAAGAGAACTGATCTATTAGAAAAACAACAAAGTAAAATAATAACCCTTCTATATTTAGGGGCTGGCATAGGGTTAGCTCTTTACGGACCTGATTTTCTAAAGCTAATAGGGGCAATTTTATGATTGATTCAAACAATAAACTTAAGGTATTACATGATGACAACTCTAGCTTTAGTGATCTTAGCCTTGATAGTGCTGATTACATACGAGATAATTTCTCTTTGGAACTCAACTCTACCGAAGACTATCTTTACATCGGTTACGCTCGTAATTTTGGCGTATGCTACGTGGAACTTACTACTCCAAACACGACCTCTAATAGCTTTACGGTTGAGTATTTTGATGGAACAAGTTGGACTTCCCTTGATGTAACAGATGAAACTAAGGGTTTTACTAGAAGCGGATTTATTCAGTGGGATAAGTCGTTGCTCAATTCAACAGATGTAGATGGTAATACTGCCTTTTTTATTCGCTTAAGACCTAGTGCTACTCACACAACAACTTCAGTTAGAGGAATCAATATTGTATTTTCAGATGATAATGCTATGAAGCGTGAGTTTTTTGAAATAGATAATTCAAGTCTTTTACCTATTGGAGAGGTTAGCCACATAAGTACGCACGCAGCTTCTAGGGATATGATTGTTCAGCAACTCCGCAACATGGGATATATAAAAGAAGACGATAACAGTAATTTAAGCAACCTGACCCCTTGGGATTTACACGACATTCATGAGGTTAGGGAGGCCGCCAAATTTCTTGCACTAAGTAAGATTTTCTTTAACCTTTCAGATTCGGTTGATGATAACTGGTGGCAAAAATATAGAGAATACCAAGATAAGTTTGAGGAATCTTTTCGCCTAGCTAGAATTAGCTTAGATTTGGACAACGATGGTGTAGAGGATACTACTGAAACTTCTAGAAAGCGTCAATCTTGGCGTTGGAGTAGATAATGGCTTTAGATTTAATGCGCGACATAACTACGGCTCTAAAGAGTGAGATTTCTGCAGAGTTGGGTTCAGATTACAGGGAACTGGACTATTTAGAAGATGTTGCAAAGAACTCGTTTCGTTCGGGTAATGACCGCTACGGTGTCAGGGCACTAGGGGGAATACAAGAACCGGGCGTTACAAAGATGGTAACTATTACTCAGCAATATGAGATAGTATTAACTAAGGGTTATACCGAAAGTAATATTGATGATGACCCTCAAGTAAGTAAGTCTTATGATAACAGGGAAAACTTTTTGGAAATATATAAACGACTCGTTAATAACAGGGGCGGGTTGCCTGGTACAATAATTAATATCACAGACTTAACTATCAGTGAACCTGAGTTTTTAGTTGATGACAAAATAGCTATACAACGTGCGACACTTAGCATTACGTATAGATATAGTTTAATTTAAAATAGGAGAATAATATGGCAATAGCTGTTAAAGACAATACGGTCTATGCTGTAGAGATTGAAGACACCGAAAACACGTACAAAGCCCCAACTGCGAACACTTCATATGTACAAACATTAGCCGACGGTGCTGAACTCACACCAGCAAAAGAACTATTGGAAAGAAATATTTTTAACGGAAGTATTGGTAAGACTACACCTAGAACAGGCACTCGTACTGTAACTGGAGCAATGCCGGTTGAGATGAGAGCTAGTTCAACTGAAGGTGCCGCGCCTGAATACGATGCACTTATGAGAGCCGCTTTAGGTTCGCGTAGACAAGTTACTACTACAAGTGCTGATGATACAGATGCAGGAGGTCCCCACACTACTTCTAGAATTTACCTTTTAGATGCTGATGCAAGTAAATATACTGAAGGGGATATCGTAACTGTAAAGGTTGCTGGAGACTATCACACTAGCCCAATTAGTGCAGTTTCTAACACTCCAGGTGATGTTTACATTGATCTATTAGTTGCTGCTGATGCTGCATTTACTGATGGAGATTCAATTGCTGCCGTTACAACTTATGTTACTTCTAACTCTGGACACCCTTCGTTAAGTATTTCCAAGTACCTAGAGACTACAGTATTAGAGCAGGCAACTGGTTGCAGAGTAAATTCTATGGCTCTTGAAAACTTCACAACTGGTCAATTGGCATCTTGGAACTTTGGGTTTGAAGGTATGGACTTTGATAGAAGCTTAACTGCTCAACCTCATACACCAGCTTACTCAGATGCAGAGCCTCCAATTATATTACAAGCTTGTGTTTATCAAGATGGAGTTCAACTTCCGGTTAACGAATTATCAATTTCACTAGAAAACACTCTTGGTTTTGCGACTTCTACATGTTCTGAAAATGGACGTATTTCCGGTCGTGTAACTGAGCGTACAATTAGTGGTTCATTCAATCCATACAAGCAAGATGACAGCATCTCTCAATTTACTAAGTTTAAGAATAATACTGAATTTAGTATCTTTGGATATGCGATCTTACCTTCTTCAACTGCCGGCGAGTACAGTCAAGTAGTTTCTTTCTACTTACCAAGCTGTATTATCACTGAGATGGGTGAAGCTGATCAAGATGGATTGCTACAAAACGAACTTTCTTTTAGTGCCGGTCGTGGTGCTGATGGAACTAGTGAAGAGATTTACATTTCGTTTTCTTAATTAGCTATAGGGGGAAACAATGGCTAAAATTTATAGACTTAGTGATCGTATTAAGTTAAATGTGGATGACCTAGAGGTAACAATAGGCCCACTAAGTATTCATCAAAAGGCTTGCGTGGAGGAGGTTGCGGCTTCCTCTAGCCTTATCAAAGCTTCAATAGAGGCAATGAAATACGCAATTAAAGACATCAAAGGTTTATCGGATAAAGATGGTAACGAGTATGAGCTTCAAAGAGATGAAAACGGCGACCTATCAGAGGAAACTTTGAATGATTTATTCAACCTAGAAAACAGCTATAAATTGGTTGCTATCAGCTTAAATTTGGTAAATAGTATTCCCGATGAATTTATTGATGTTAATACAGGGCAACCTCTCGAAGGAGTTGAGTTTGTCATTGAAGGGGAAAAGAAGGGAAAAAAGAAGTAAGTAGTGTCTGGTTCCTAAGCCCTTTAATAAGATATTTATACATAAACATCATGCGCATATCAACACTATCAGTTAATGACTATGTAAATCTAATCGGACACTACAATCGAATACAAGAAGGGCCAACTATAGACCCAAGGTTGCTAGATCGTTTTAAAGATCAACCGGAAAGGTTAGAGCAAATTAAAGCTCAAGCAATGAGTGGAAAGACTCGGCATCAGAAGTCCCTTAATGTTGTATTCAAAAAACCACTTGAAGAGTTTGAGTATCTACCATTTGGTTATGTTTACTCGCTCTATCGAAAGTATTCCGACCATGGTGTACTCCCGTTCGAGGGTCCATTGGCTAATCAGCCCGCACAAATAATGGAAGTCTTTAATACGTTAGATGGAATTGAAAGTGAATATCAAGAAAAAGCTAGGCGTGAAGCTGAAGCTAAAGCTAAAAGGAATAGTAAAAGATAATGGCCAGCATAAATATTAAAGTTAATCTGATTACGAAAGCTGCTGAATTACAGTTACAAAAGTTGGGGGCAACTGCTAAGGGTACGGCTAGAGAGTTTACTAAATTTGACGGAAAAGTTAAAGGGTTTGGTAAAAACTTTGGTCAAACATTTAGACAGTCATCTCTTGCATTTGGTAGATTCGGTACATTACTTCGTGCCGGTATTATAGGTGGTTCATTATTTGGACTAGGTGCAGCTATTACAAAAACAGTTACATCTTTTAGAGACTTTGAAACCGCGTTAGTTGGAGTTGGAAAAACAACTGATCTTGCCGGAAGAGAACTAGAAGTTTTTGGTAGCTCTATACAAGAACTAGGTAGGCGGATACCTATACCAACGAATGAATTATTAAGACTCGCTCAAGTTGCGGCTCAGCTAGGTATTAGGGGAGAAAAAAATCTTCGTAAATTTGCTGAAACTGGAGCCAGACTTGCAGTATCTACTAATGTCGGAGCAGAAGAAGCTGTTACAGCACTATCTAGAATTATAGGTATTACTGGTGAATCATCAGATAGTGTTGAGAGATTGGGCGACAGTTTAGTATTTTTAGGAAACAACTTTAAGACTTCAGAGGCGGAAATATTAACTGCGGCCAGAAGAATATCACAATCAACTGCTGGATTTGGTTTATTGGGTGATGATATATTGGCAATCGCAGCGTCCCTAAAAGAAGCCGGTGTGCAAGCTGAAAGTGGTGGTACTGCAATAGGTAGAGTTTTTAGAGAAATATCTGAAGCTATAAATGATGGAGGTAGTCAGTTAGAAGGATTTACTAGGGTTACCGGATTAACGGCGGATCAATTAAAAGAAAAATTAGCCAAAGACGCTGCCGGAACATTTAAACTATTTATTGAAGGATTGAATGCTTCTGTTAGAGGTGGAACAGACTTAGGTGTAACCTTAAAACAGTTAGAATTAAATTCTGATAGAGTACAGGCAACGCTAAGGCCACTAGTTTCTATATCTAATAGAGTAGGTGACGCTTTTGCTGGAGTTGCTAAATCGGATGGTCAATTATTTAAAGAATCTGAAAAACAATTTAATACTGTGGCAAGTTTACTTGTAAAATTAAATAATTCTTTTAATGATATATTTACAAATTTAGGTAAAGCTGAAGCTGGTGTTTTGAATGAAATCTTAACTGCATTAGTTAAATTGACTGGTGCAACGGCAAAGGCTATAGATCCAGTAAAAGACTACGATCAAGAAATAAATGAAGTAATTATAAGTATTAACGAATATCAAGATGAAATAGATAAATTACAACAAAAATTAGATGAAGGTATTACTGTTACGGCAACCGGTAGTGGCGAAATAATTGATATAACTGAAGCTATAAAAGAGCAACGAAAGCAAATTATATTACTTAGTATTGAACAGGGTAAACTTGAGGCTCAAAGAGACGCGGCTAAGGCAAAACGTAAAAAAGAAAAGGAAGGTGTTGACGGAGGCTTAACTCCAGATCAGATTCAAAAACAATTAAATTTAGAGGAAGCATTTAATCAAGCTCGCGCATTAAATACTCAAGAATTTGAATTACAACAAATAGAGGCTAGAGAAGCGTTAGGTGAAGAACAGTTAAATTCTTTGAGTGATCTGTTAGGTGAAAGGGAAGCTGTTGTACTGGCATCCCAAGCTCAAGAACTAATTAATGAAAATAAACAAGCGGAAGCGTTAAAATTAATAAGAGATCAATTAGCTAAAGCTGACCTTGAAAGAATTAAAAAAACGGAAGCGTCTAAAATTAATTTAGAAAAACAAACTACTCAACAAAGAGTTGGGTTACTATCTAATGCCGGTAATTTAATTAATGCTATAGCCGGAAAACAAACTAAGGCCGGATTTTTATTAAGTAAAGCTGCAGCGGCAGGCCAAGTATTAATTGCAGATGGTCAAGCAAGAGCGGCGGCACAAGCGGCGGCAGCAATAGCTTCTATACCTACCGGAGGAACAACATTCGGTCCTCAACTGGCAACACTAAATAGTATTATTACAGCAAATACAGCTTTAAGTTTGGCAACAATAGCGGCACAAGCAATAAAAGGCTTCCAAGATGGCGGAGTAGTGGGCGGCAATTCTTTTACTGGTGATAATGTGTTAGCTAGAGTTAACTCCGGCGAAATGATTTTAAATAGGCAGCAGCAAGCTAACTTATTTGCGCAGGCTAATGGTGCCGGCGGCGGTGGACAGGAAATAGTAGTTAATACAACCGTTGAAGTAGAAGGTCAAGCTATAGCTAAGGCAGTAAGCAGGCAGGTTGCTAACGGAGTTGAATTAGGAGAATTTGAATGAGTGGAATAAACTTTTTATCTGAAAACTTAACTAATGAAGCAACTCTAAGTATTACAACTGGTGCCGAAAATTCACAATTTCCACTATCTAACCTACAACAAGAATCAACAACAAAGAAGTTTAGATCAACTGGCAATACTGTAGTAATTGAAGTGGACTTAGGACAGACGCGTGAGATCGACACATTCGCTATTGTAGGCCACGCTGTTGACGGTCTAGGCATTACCGCCCTGAGTATCAAAACGTCCGTAACAAACGATTTTAGCGGCTCTACGGCTATCCCTATAACACTATCCACTGAATTTAATATGGGTTATGAATTTATTACTCAAGTTGAGCATCGCTATGTTGAATTAACGGTAACGGGGACCGGAAGCTATTGTGAACTGTCTAACTTTTTCATAGGCAAGCGCACTAACTTACCACTAAATAGTTTCTCAATTTCTAGCTTTAGATACCGTAATGACGATAGATCTGAGACTCAATTTAATGACTACGGTCAACAGTTTAGTAATATATTAAACTATAGGAAAAGACTGGTTGGAACTATTGAGTATTGTACTAAGTCTGAGGTTGAAACTTTGGATGAGTTGTTTTTAGCTCATGGTAGGCATGATCCGCTTTGGGTTATTATTGACCCGGACAGTGACGCTATGAATAACGGTAATTATAAACTTACAATGTATGGATATATGGAAAAGATGCCTTCATTTAACGCTGTTGGCGGCCAACTATTTAATACTAGCATGGAGTTAAATCAAGTAATATGAGTACATTATTAGTCGATGAACTTTACAGTGGAATTAATTTTGACCAACCAGTAACAATTACTAGGGATATAAACGTAGCTCACGTAAGACCTTGGATATATAAACAAGGGACTCTGGTTGACGGAGAGTTTACTTTGGAGGTTTATGATGGAGCAACATTACTTGCTTCTAGTAGCATTGATTATACCGATATTAATAGCAATATTACTAGCACTTATTTTCATGGATTCATAAGATTTGACTTTGACCCTTTAGTTTTAAGAATACCTGAAGGTAGCGCGGATAAAGAATACTTATTTAGATTTTATATGAATAATCACACGACAGATACAGGAAATTTTATTGGCATATCTAGACGTTGGGAGGCCAAAGTTTACGATACTTACGGCACCGGAGTTATTGACAATGAAGCCCCCAATGATACTGTAGAACCCGCCGGACTTGAAATTTATAATTATAAAAATATCTAGGAGATATAATGAGAAAAATTAGTTTTGTAGATGGAGCAAGTAGTGAAACAGTTCCCACTATTGGCAACCTCGTTGCTTCAAACTTAGTACAATACGCGAATGACGCAGCTTTTGAAGCCGGTGAACAAGGTTCCCCTACAACGGGTAATTTATATTATAACACAACAGATAATGTTATTAGGTATTATAACGGAACTTCTTGGGTTAGTGTTAATGTTGCTGCCGATGTAAGTTATGATAATTCAACTAGCGGATTAACTGCCACAGATACACAGGGTGCTATAGATGAAGTTGAAGCTAGAGTTGATACTAATGAAAGTGATATCTCAACTAATGCTGGTAATATTTCAACTAACGCTGGCAACATATCAACTAATGCCGGTAACATTTCAACTAATGCTTCTGATATTACAGATCTTCAAAATGATAAAATTGACAATACTGAAAAAGGAGCGGCTAATGGTGTAGCAACCCTTGACGGTGGAGGTAAGGTCCCGTCTTCTCAATTACCAGATACTCTTATGGATTACCTTGGTACGTGGAATGCCTCAACTAATACTCCAACATTGGCAGATGGATCAGGTAGCGCCGGTGATGTTTACGATGTACAAACTGCTGGTACACAAGATCTAGGGTCTGGTAATATAACATTTGCAGTTGGTGATTGGGTTGTTTATAACGGAACTATTTGGGAAAAGTCTTCTAACTCGGATGCGGTTACTAGCGTTAATGACCTACAAGGTATTGTTGTTTTAGATACAGATGATATAAACGAAGGTACAACTAACGAATATTATACTAACGCTAAGGTCGATGCTCGTATAGCCGCCGCTTCAGTTGATGATTTAAGTGATGTTGACACAACAACAGTTGCTCCTACTGACGGACAGGCTTTAGTTTGGAATAATTCTAACTCTGAATGGGAGCCCGGCGATGTTGCTAGTAATTCTAAAAGCGTAGTTTCTAAGAGTGCGGCATATACAGCAGTTACAACCGATGAAGTTATACTTTGTAATTCTTCTGGTGGATCTTTTATTTTAACCCTATATACAGCAGTGGGTAATACTGGTAGAATTTTAGAAATAAAGAAAACAACTTTGGATACTAACGTAGTAACTATAGATGCAAATAGCACAGAAACAATAGACGGAACTCCAACTACTACAATCAGTACAGAGGGTGAAGCTGTTACAATAATTTCAGATGGAGCTAACTGGCAAATATTAAATAGAGTAATACCTAACGGATACTTAACTGCCTCAAGTGGGGTTGCTACTCCTACTACTTCTGGATTTTTAACAGATGCAACTGGCTTGACTGGTAACAGTGTTAGCTTAACTCCGGGTTCTTGGGTATTAAAGGGACTTGCTCAGTTTAGTGATAGCGGAGGGAATCCAGCTTTTACAGATGTGAGTGCTTATTGGGCCGAAAGTGATGATAGCTCTACAGAGCCGGCAAGTTCAGTTGGCAATAGATGGTTTAGTCAAACTAGATTGGGATCTGGAAATTTTGAAAGAATGTGGTTAACTATGCCAGAGATTAGAGTTAATTTAACCACAACAACAACGCTCTACCTAAACGCATTTATTGGGGCCGCATCAACATATTCGTTTGCAAGAGTTCAAGTTTTTATTTATGCCCAGAAAATTGATTAGGATTATAGATGTCTTTTAATTCACGTACAGAATATATAGAAGCCCAAGCTTCAGAAAAAATAACAATCGCTCACGTTGAAGCCAGGCAAAGAGTCTTACCATTTGTGAGCCACGTTGCTAATACATATAAAAAAACTGTTAATAATTATGTTATTGATGTTTATAATGGAACAACACAACTAACAGTAGGTACTGACGAAAATTCATTAAATAGCGGTGAGTGGTATTATGATGCCTCTAGTGGTTTATTGTATGTGAATATTGGGGCAAATCCCTCTGATTCGGAAATTATAGCAACCTATTGTCTTTTTTATTCGTCGGCACCAATCACCTTAACTGCGGATCTTACAGACTTGGGTGTAGATGTTGAGTACGAGGGTCGCATTAAACGTAGCCCCGGCTTTAAACATAAAATAGGTATTGAACAGAAACTAGTTTCCATTATAGGTAACGGATCTTTAAAGCTTTTAAATAATGATGGAGGCTTAGATGAAATATTTGATCGTTATATATTCGACAATCAGAACGTTACTATTTATAGTTGGAACCGCGATCTACCTATATCTGATTCACGCATACTTTACAGAGGCCGCATTACGAATAAGCGATATAATACAGAGTTTGTAAGCTTTGACGTTAAGGATGAGTTAGTAGACTTAAAACAAAACGTTGACTTAAGTGTATTCGGTGAAGATGAAACTGTTAATGAATCTGTTAAGAATAACTATAAACGTAAAGTGTATGGTAGAGTTGACGGCCTTAAATTACAGTCTACAGATCAAATAGGTGAAGGGTATTCTATTAGTGGAGATTTTTCAGGCTCTCCAGGAAGCAAAGAGCTTAGCGTTGCCGGAGGCCAAGCTTTAACAGAACTTTCACCGGACGATAAAATATTAATAGGTACACAAGAATTTACCATTGAAACTATAACAAGCAATACATTGATAGAAGTAAGTAAAGAACCAGACTACGCTTTTACTAATCAGCCAGCAACCGTTGTTCCCAAAATCCCAACTACAGCAAAGAACAGAGAATTTTTTGTTGCAGACCACGAATCGGCTACTGTTACTAAAACTTTAAGTAGTATTAAGCAATTTAATCGGGTTGTTTTAGATAACGTTGACGGTTTATTTTCTGGAGATTTTATAGAATTTGCAACAGGCGAGCGTGTAGAGATTAAAAACTTTGCTCCTGGTAATACGGTTGTATTAAGACAAAACTTGATTCAGTTACCTACAATTGGTAGTAATGTTACTAGACAACCCGTTCAACAGGTATTTATAGCCGGCCAAAAAGTTGATGACGATGACTTCACAATCACAAACTCTACTGATACTAGAATTACCTTGGACTCTGACGTTGAATTTAATTTAGCCAAGCTAGAACAGTTTAACTTTTCTCTTACATTTACTAACGGTTCTCGCGTACTTACTACAACCGATGATGTTGATCTTAAAGAAATATTAAACCCAAGAGATTATGTTAGACCTCAACAATTATCATATACAACTTATTACGAAGTATTATCTGTAGATACACAACAAATTACTTTAAGAACAAATTTTTCAGAAGCAACAATTACAGATGATGTTGAGGGTAAACGTCCTGAATATATAGGCGATGATACAGTAATAAGTGCTAATGTTTTAGGTAAGACTGTAGACGGTACAGCAACCGGTGAATGGATTTCGGATGCACCTACAGCAATTAAAGACCTACTAACCGAAGCCGGTTTGACTGAAATTAACACAACTTCTTTTACGGATGGTGCCGCATCTAATGATCAAATTATATCTCTTGCTCTTCCACTTAAACCTGGAGCAGTTTCTATTACTTACAAATCAGCTATTGATAAACTATGTATTTCTACTAATTCAGTTGTTACACTAGATAATAATTTAGATATTAAATATAAGATACTTAATGCTGAGATGCCAGAGAACCCGGTTGAGATAACAGACTATGATGTTATTAGTTGGGATATGGAAACTGTAAGTGGTAAAAATATTAGAAACTCAATTATATCATACAGACCTCAAGACATAGATAGGTTTACACAAGAAGAAGGTGCGCGAGTTGTTACGTTTAGCTCTGACTTTGTTGAGAAATACGTTGGTACAAATGAGACTGAAGAAAAAACTATCTATTTATATAACGATACAGATGCAGAGATATTTGCGCACCGCCTAGTTTATAATCAATCTCTTGGTAGAACTGACCTAACTATTAATACAGATCTAAGACTTGAAGATATTGAAATAGGTGAAGTTGTTATATTAGATTTCCAAAGAATGTTTAAAAGATTAGGTAGTAATGCAAGTAGAAAGAAGGCAATGGTTGTTGTAGGTAAGAAACTAGACGGCTCTCGTACACAGCTAGACCTAACTGACTATGGTAATATATTTAATAGATCTAGCATTATTACACCCAACACTGCTCCAGACTGGACTAGTGCTACTGAAGATGAAAAATTAAAATATGGTTACATTACTGATTCACAAGGTATTGTTAACGATGAAGAAGATACTGCAAATATACATTTAATTTCTTAAGGAGTTATAGATGGCTTACGATGCCTTAAACGTTGCTGACATAGTTGCCGGCAAACCCACAAAAGAAGAGTTATTTACAAAGATTAGAGATAATCAGGAACAGTTTAATACAGATATCCAATTGCTTCAAGGTACAGCTAAGATTGACATGTTTGATATTAAATTTACTGGTAATATAAGTCAATACACTACAGCAGAAATTAGCACATTTGTTCCCATATTTAAAGCTCCGGTAGATGCAACCTTTGTTAGTGTAGTAGTAACTCTTTTAGAGGCTTCAACTAGTGGCACATTAGAATTAGAAATTGAAAAGTCAACTGATAACGGTGTAAACTGGACTCCACTACTTTCTAGCCCGGTTCAATTAACTGGTACAACTGTAGGAAGTGTTAGTGGTTCTGTAAGTTGGGTTGATGTTCCAAGTCAAAGCTTTAATCAAAATGATTTAATAAGAATACAATTCACAGGGACTCAAGTAAATCAAGGCGAGTTTCATGTTAGTATATATGGGGAGTTATCATGAGTGCTGGTTTTATACATTTTCCTGACAGAGATATTTGGGATTCACAAAGCTTTACATCTAATGGTACTTTTGTAGTTCCGGATAATGTTGATCATGTTTTTGTTTTTGGTGCCGGCGGTGGCGGCGGTGGTGGAGGATCTACCGCTTTAAATAGTCATCCTGGTGGTGGTGGTGCCGGTTCCGGTGGTTTTCAGATTGTACCTGTGACCCCTGGTGCAAGTATTTCTGTTACTATAGGTGCAGGTGGAACTCCGGGTAGTGATGGGAGCGATACTTCCTTTGGGTCCATAGTTTTTAAAGGTGGTAAAGCTGGACAATCCTCAACTGCAGGAATCAGTGGAACTGGCGTGCCTGGTGGTGCCGGTAGATATCCTGGAGGTTCTTCATTTGATGGAAATGGTTTACCTGCTGGATCAGATGGTTCAAACTCTGATAGATACTCTGGTGGAACTGGAGGACTTAATATTGGAGGCGGTGGTGGTGCCGGATTTTATGGAAATGGAGCCAATGGAGGTGCTGCCAATGCAAACGGTTCAAGTGCCGCAGCAAACACGGGTGCCGGTGGCGGTGGTGGAGGGGCATATACAAGTTCTTCAACTATTGGCGGTTCTGGCGGTTCTGGTAGAATAGACGTTTATTGGATTAAAATTAAAGTTTAAGTTTGGGGGGCTGGGGTGCCATTATTCCCCCTTGGTGTTCCGGTCCTTCTTTTTAATTTCATATCCTTCTCTTTCTAAAAACTCAACTATCACATCTAACCAAACTTTAGCGCCGCCTATAGTACCACGCTCTTCCCATACTTGCCTATAAATACACTCTATTTGTCTTACTTGCATATCATCTAGCGGTGTTAATTTTGTATTTGTCAATTGCTTACTTCTCATATCCTACCTTCATTTCTTTTTAAACTAAAATTAGGAAATACACTTACATCAATTAATGTATCAAATATTTCTAGCGTTTTGTATAGTTTATTAAATAGTTTTTTCTTACTGTATTCACCATTAAAGTTTTCTACTAAAGTTAATTTCTCTTCTGTTTCGAAGAATATGTAGATCTTATCCCCTTCCTCGACGCTTTTTCCTTTAAGCGCATCTTTAACTCTTTGTTCATTAGTTCGTTCCGGGTTAAGAATGGCTTTAGTGATTGTCTTCTTACTTGACCATTCGTTAATGTTATCACTCGATATAGTATTAATAATATTAGCATAATCCACATATAAGTCATATAATTCATCCTTTCTGTTTTTGAGCAACTTCGCTATGATATCGTCAATAAATCTTTTTAGGGCCGGCTCTTTCATGGTTGCCTTTAAGCTACTTCCTTTGATCTTTACTTTCTTTCCATCATCTAGTATATAGTTTTTAGCCTTAACTACGATAAAAGTTTTGTATTGACCATCGTCTTCCCACTTAATTTTACTGTGATACAAGCCGTTAAGCTGTAGAATGTGCACATAAAAAGCTTCCTTGCTTAGCTTAGAGCCTGTAGTATAGCTAAAAGAATCAGTATCGGCATTAATTATTTGATAACCTTTAACTTCGGCCCACTTGATTCCTTTTTGAAGGATTTCGCGACCGGCCTTAGTAATATTAGCAGCATGGTAAGGGCAGTTGAAGTTAAGCCCAGGGGCACCCAAGAAACCGTAAGCACTATTGATAAAAATCTTTTGTGATTGCTCCAGGTCCATGAAATACCTGTCTCCAGATTCTTTTGCGCGTTTTTTATTAGATAAACGTTCGTCAGTAAAGTAACGTACCATCTTAAGAAAATTCGCATTAGGGTCTTTTTTAGCGTCATATATTTTATCCCTTAGTATTATCGATGGATATAGTGAGGCAACGTCCACCTTGTTAACATTTTTATACACACCAGGGTTTCCGAAACTAATAGCCCCTTCATAATCTACCCTATCGCTTGCCTTGGGAATACCATACTTTTCTTGCAAGTAACTACGGATCATAAAACTATTTACTTGAGAGCCGGTTGCTCCGTTAATAATTTGCTGAAACGTTTTAGGTATCGACTGTGTATAATAAAAGAAGTTGGGTGCCATTAGGTCGAACAGTGATAATGCGTCATCTGCGTCATGTTCGGCATACTTTATAATCTTTTCCCATTCTTCTTTATTAGTATAGTTTTCTCTTATTTTAGAAGCATCGTAATGTTGTCTTCCTTCGACCTCAAGTCCTTCGTGGGCAATGATTTCTTTGAGTTTATATGAAGGGTAATTTCTTGCAATGTCGTATTTAATTGAGAGATGGAATGTGTCAATGACTTGCCTACCGAACACCGAACAGTTTTTGTAGTCGTAGGATTGACTTCCGTCTTTTCTAAACTGAGATGTTCTGCTGGAGATGTAAGCTCGGCTACCGTCCCGCCCAAGTAATAACTGGCCGCCACAATGATTGAGGTAAGGAATATCAAAATTAAAAATATTATGGCCCAATAAAATCGAAGGGTCGCACTCTCTAACCCAATCTGCCCACGCTCCG
>Ga0316201_10001687_pt1 | contig 15111 bp, 10 predicted proteins | sample CS6wburrow_MG_FD_204516 | JGI IMG/M metagenome (GOLD analysis project Ga0316201, IMG submission 204516) | Coastal sediment microbial communities from Delaware Bay, Delaware, United States - CS-6 worm burrow | ecosystem: Environmental > Aquatic > Marine > Coastal > Sediment | place: USA... | reverse complement strand
GAGTATCGCCGGATTACGGCGCCTGATGAATACTGAGTCTTCAACGGTCGGGCCACGGGTAGCCGTGGTCATCGGGGCGAGCCGTGGTATCGGTCTTGCTATCACCCGCGCCCTTCTCGAAGAGCCTGGTCTGCAGCGTATTTACGCGAGCTACCGGCGGGCCGACAGTGCTCCTGATCTGTTATCGATCGAAGATTCGCGGTTGCTCACACATAAACTGGACGTCGGAGATGAAGGCGACATCACCGGACTGGCGGAACTGATCCGCAGCAGCGGCGAGGAGCCCGACTTCGTCATACACTGCGCCGGCATCCTGCATGAGCCGGGCGTGCAACCGGAAAAATCACTGGGTCAGTGTGACAAAAATGCCATCAGCCGGGTTTTCGAAGTCAATAGTATCGGTCCTTTGATGGTGGCCAAGGCTATCGTACCGCTGATGCCGCGGCGCACGGATGCTCACTTCACCGTTTTGTCGGCCATGGTGGGCAGTATCAGCGACAACCGCCTGGGCGGCTGGTATGCCTACCGCGCGTCGAAGGCGGCGCTGAACCAGTTCATGCGCACGCTTTCCATCGAGTGCGGGCGCACCCATCCCGGCTTGTGCATCACCTCCATTCACCCCGGCACGACCGACACGGCACTGTCGCAGCCATTCCAGGCCAACGTCAAGGAGGGCAAGCTGTATACACCGGAGCAAACCGCGGCGAGAATACTGGATGTGGTCAGAAGAAGTACAGCCGGGCAAAGTGGTCAATTCGTCAACTGGGACGGCAACCCGATAACGCCATAATCTCGCATGCGGACAGCTGCACCGCTTGGGCCTGCAGGATTAAAGCGGCTAATCTGAAGGTTTGACCACCTTCAAATGCCTGTCCCGGTATTGGGTTGCAGAAAACGGCTCGGTCACACCTACCTGCCGGCCATCCAGTGTAAGCACCGGTTTTGAAACCCAGCGGCTGCCTTCGACAGCGACCAGCACCATGGCTGTCAGCAGACTCGCGCGCAGCCACTTCGCGCTATCCGGACGGCCGTCGCAACGCCACGGATACCAGGCGTAACGTGGTAATCCGCGCATCACCAGTAATCCCGTGATCAACGCATAAACCGGAATCAGCACGGCGCCTTCACGGGCATAACCGTAGAAGCCCACCGTGGTGATCAACTTGGTGGACGCCAGCAATATCCACGGAACCAGGGCCGGTTCCCGTCTCGCGCTCCACAGACCCAGCAACAGGATTGCAAAACCGGCCCAGCGCCAAAGCGCAACACCGCCGCTGTTTTCGGGTACCACCATATCGGCGATGCCGCGTTTTCCGGATATGCCCAGCGGCAGGTTGTAACCGGTAAAGCCCATGGAGACACCCGACCAGAACCTGCCGAGCTTGTTGGTGGCAAGTGACAGGAAATCGCCCGGATTATTCAGTATCCACTCCCAACCCAGCCGGTAGCCGTGGTTGAGAGCCTCCAGGTGTGGCGGGTAGCTCAACGATAACTCGGGGGGTGGAAGGCCGTTGATCAGGAACTGCGGGTAAGCTCGCGGCCCGCCAGCAAGTGGCGGTGGCGCGTCCAGCGGCGCTCGGCTAAACCCGCCGGTTGCCTGCCGGTTATTGGCAAGGTAAAAGTTGAGTCCGCCGTAAACCGATACAAACGGATGGGCAGCGATGGCCTGGGGGCGTGAACCGAAAGCCTCGTCAATGATCATGAAATCATCACCGGTTACTTGCTGACGGCCCCGTATTACGACGGTGGCCGCGACAAAATTGGCCATCGAACGCTGGCTGAACACCGGTAAAGCCGCCAGCTCGCGATTGGCATCCTCGCTCCAGGCGAGCCCCGCCAGGTTCTGTTCCAGCTGCAGGTACGCGCGGTCCGTTGCCGTGTTCATCGCCAGCGGCTGGTTGTTGAATTGCTCGATTTGAGACCATGTATAAACGTGCCAGGGTATCAACGGCAATATGAACAATCCAAGCATCAGCGCCAGCCGGGTCAAGCCCTGTTTCCACGGACGCCCGTCTTGCAAATCCCGTGTCCAGGCCCAGGCCAGGTAAGCCGAAACCAGTGCGAAAAACAGTACGTGTTCCACGCGCACAAGACAGGCCAGGCCATTGAGTGCCGACCACAGGAAAAGGCTACGCAGGCAGGGCCGTTGCCGAACCTTTTCCCAGGCGGTAAAACTGCCGGTCACCAACAATAAATACAGGGTTTCGTTATTTGGAGACGTCGACACGATTATCAGGCCGGTGGAGGCTGCTGCGAAAAAAGCCGTAATAACGGCCACCCTGAGATCGAAAGACCGCAGAACCGCCAGGAACAACAGTGCAACCGTGGCTGCACCCATAAAGCACCAAATGAGTTTCAACTGCAGAAAACCACCGGGCTCGCCGTTCCATAGCGCAGCCACCGCGTAAGCGACACCGGGTGGCCTTAATGGCAGACCGAGATCAAAAGTTTCGGACGAGCGGATCGCGCTGGCGTAACCCAGCCAGGTCGGGGTGTCGCCCTTGTAGTAGGAGCTGAACGGGCCGCTGGCATCTGGGCTTGCCTGTAAAAAGAGCACCCGCAATGCCAGGGCGCATGCAAACAGCAGAAGACCGATCCAGAGGATGCGCCCTGACCATTTGACCCCTGATTCCGGCATAACTGGTGTGCCCACGATGGCTTAAAACGCAGAGTATAGTCTAAATTGCAAGTGTCCAATGTCGCTGCAGTCCATTGTTCTAAAACACTATTAATTGCCTCGATATGACCGTGCAATCCCGGCGTTAGTGTTTGATTAGATGCTGTTATTGATGTACTGTAAATGCCTGTGCCTAGGGGAAGGTTCACGTCAATTCCAAATTCACGCCGTTGATGGTGGTTCTCTTCCGTATGCATTATGGTGGAATTGCTTACTTCCAAGAATAGAAAACATATCCGTACAAACAGAAATTAAGGGATGAACAGTCATGACGATCAGGGATAATAGATTACATTTTGGGCTTATTGTTTTGTTTATCATGGCCGCTCTCTCCGGGCCGCTTCAGGCCCAGGTCGAGCCCGACAGGTCGGGACTTGGGCAAGCGGAGTTTCGCCTTGGTGAGCTGGATATCAGTCATGATTTCCGTGTGCCCGCCCAGCTTCCCGACAAGGCTGCCCCCGATGCATTGACCGATCTCAATGTGCTGGGCCTGTCCGCCAATGCCGGCATGGTCGACGTACGAAGCGGACGCTGGGCAACGCTGATGTTGTCCGAACCACTGCTGCCGGGCCGGGGTAAAGGCAATAACCTGAACTGGGCCAACTTCGGTGGCAAAGCACCCAAAAACGATAACGAACTCGCCCGGCAGGCCGCGCAGGCCTTCCGCGGTTTCATCGAAGCGGCCAGTGACGAACTGCGCATCGATGTAAGCGAAATGGTCAATCCCGGCAAGGTCACCGTGCATGGCAAGGGCCAGAACGACTCCATACAAATCTATGTGCCACGGGTTATCAACGGCATACCGGTGCGCGGCAGTTATCTCACCGCCACTATCAACAACGGCAACCTGACTTTATTCGGTGCCAATAGCTGGGGTGATGTTAAAACGTCGACCACTCCGTCAATTTCAGAAAGCGATGCGCTGGAAGCGGTGCAATCACACGCGGGCGGTTACACGATCAAAGGTGCCTGGCGTGCGAGCGAATTACAGCTGATCCCTGTCGCGCGGGTGGAAAATACGAAATCGATTGCCGTGGGTGAAGGTTACGACCACCGCCTGGCCTGGGTTATCCGGCCGGCGTTCGATGGCGAACTTCGACGCTTCGAAGCGCTGGTCGACGCCCACAATGGCGAATTGCTCTCCTTTGAAGACACCAATCAGTATGCCGCTTCTTCGCGTGAAGTCGCCGGCGGTGTACTGCCGGTCACGAACGACGGCGCCGTTCCTGATGGTGTAGAGCAGGCCGGCTGGCCAATGCCTTTCGACAATGTCGCAACACCGGGCGGCACGGTAACGACTGACAGCGGCGGCAACCTGCCGGCCCCGGTCGATGGCAACATCACCTCCAGTCTTTCCGGCAAGTACGTCACTATGAACGACAATTGCGGTCCGATATCGCTGACATCAGCTGGAGATATCGACTTTGGCACTTCCGCAGGAACCGACTGCACCACGCCCGGTTTTGGTGGTGCTGGTAACACCCACTCCTCGCGTACGGGCTTTCATGAGCTCAACCGCATCATTGAAATGGGCCGCGGCCAGTTGCCCGGTAACAACTGGCTGAAACAGACACTGATATCCAATATGAACATCAACCAGACCTGCAATGCATTCTGGAACGGTACGGTCAACTTTTACCGCTCCGGCGGTGGCTGTGCCAATACCGGTGAGATAGCCGGTGTGTTTGACCACGAATGGGGTCACGGGATGGATGCCAATGACGCCACGCCAGGTATTGCCAGTCCGTCGGGAGAAGGCATTGCCGATGTCTACGCGGCTTTAAGACTCAATACCTCCTGTATCGGGCGTAATTTCCTCAGCGGCAATTGTTCGGGCAACGGCGACCCTTGCCTGGATTGCAGCGGTGTTCGTGATATTGATTATCTGAAACGTGCATCGGGGCAGCCTCATGACTACACCTGGTCCAACGCCAACTGTGGTGGCAGTGTCCATTGCGTAGGTGCTGTTTATTCCGAGGCGGTCTGGTCATTGTGGAAGCGTGAACTGCAGAGCGCGCCCTATAACTATGACGATCACACTGCCCAGGAAATCGTCACCCGGCTAACCTATATCGGCGCCGGCAATACCGGTACCTGGTTCTCCGGAGGCCCGCCTAATGGCGGCTGTGCCGCAACCAGCGGTTACATGAACTACCTGGCAGCCGACGATGACAACGGCGACCTGAACGATGGAACGCCGCACATGACGGCCATTTATAACGCATTCAATGACCAGCAGATCGCCTGCCAGACACCGGCTGTGCAGGACTCCGGCTGTGCAGGCGGCCCCACGACAGCACCGGTGCTTAGCGGCAGCGCCGCCGATACGTCTGTCGACCTGAGCTGGAATGCTGTCGCGGGTGCCAGCAGTTACGAGGTCTTCCGCACCGACGGCGTATTCGGTTGCGATTTTGGCAAGGTCAGAATCAGCGAGACCGTCGGTACGTCCTGGAGTGATACGGGCCTGCAGAACGGTCGCGATTACTCGTATATTGTCATACCAAAGGGCAGTTCTGCCGCCTGCTTCGGCCCGGCATCCAACTGCTCAACCACCGCCCCGGCGGCCGGCCCCAACCTTGGCGCCGATCCGTCGACCGCCGTACTTGCAACCCTGGGCGGAGATGACGATGAATTCATAGACAATTGCGAGGACGGCACGTTGACCTTCGATGTCAGCAATACCGGTATCGGCAGCCTGACCAATGTGCGTGTTACCGGGGTTTCCGTGGTATCGCCGACTGGAACGACTATCATGACCACGTTCCCGGCAGCTGTTTCACCTTCGACACTGGCGCAGGGCGCTTCCGGGTCGGCGAGCTTCGACTTTCATGCCGGCGGATTGAATTTCGGCGATTCACTTGTCTTCGAAGTTTCCGTGACCAGTGACGAGATCTCCCCGCTGGTTAAAACCCAGACCTTTACACTCACAGATGCCGAAAGCGATATCCAGGCGGTGGCCAGCAAGACCTGGGACTTTGAAACTGACCTCGAAGGCTGGACCGTCATCGAGGGTACATTTAACCAGACTACCGGCGGCGGCGCCGGTGGAAGCAGTGGATACGTGGCTTCTTCAGGCTTCCTCGACAACCAGTGTGACCAGGTGCGCTCACCGGCGATCCAGTTGACGGCCACATCCACGTTGAGTCTGCAAAACAATTATGGGATCGAAAATGAATTCAGTCCGGGTGAGTGGTATGACCGGGCGAACGTCGGTGTTGTAGTCGGCGCAGACCGCGGCGCGGTCAACCCGGATGGCGGCAGGCTTTACAACGCCTCCGGTACTGGCGCCACCTGTGCGACGGTCGGCCAGGACGGCTGGGCCAGTGCGAATGAGACCTGGGGTTCAAGCAGTTGGTCCGCCACGGCGCTTGGCTCTGCGAACTATGCCGGCGAGACGGTCCAGCTAGACGTCGCCTATGGCACCGATTTTTCGGTTAACGGCAAGGGTTTCTGGTTTGACAAGGTCACGGTGACGGACGTCGTGTTGCTGGTGGCTGACGGGCAATCGGATGATTGCGAAGTCGCCGGATGCGTGGTAGATGCCGACTGCGACGATGGCGCGTTCTGCAATGGCGCCGAGACCTGTAATGTCGGGACCGGTTTGTGTGAGGCCGGCACGGCGCCGGTCTGTGATGACGGCCTGTTCTGTAATGGCGTCGAGAGCTGTAACGAGGGAACCGACACTTGTGATGCAGGCACCGCGCCGGCTTGCGACGACGGACTCTTCTGCAATGGCGGCGAGACTTGTAATGAAGGCACTGACAGCTGTGATGCAGGCACTGCGCCGGTATGTGATGACGGTGCGTTCTGCAACGGTACAGAGTCCTGTAACGAAGGCACCGACACCTGCGATGCCGGCACGCCTCCGGCGTGCGATGATGGCGCTTTCTGCAATGGCACCGAGAGCTGTAACGAAGGCACCGATAGCTGTGATGCCGGCACGCCGGTCGTGTGTGACGACGGCTTGTTCTGCAACGGCACCGATACCTGTAATGAAGCTACCGACAGTTGTGACATTGGCACCGCGCCGGTTTGTGATGACGGCTTGTTCTGCAACGGGACCGAATCCTGCAACGAAGGTACCGACAGCTGTGATAACGGCACCGATGTCGAGTGCGGCCCCGGTGAAATTTGTGACGAGGATGTAAACCAGTGCGTAGTGCAGGTATGTGATAACGATGGTATTTGCGAAGCAGGTGAAAACTGCGGCAACTGCGCCAGCGATTGCATCGGCGGAACGACGCCGGGCGCCGCCTGTGGCAATGGTATCTGTGAAGCGGGCGACGGTGAGACTGCCGCCACTTGTTCCGCGGACTGCAATGGCGTGTTGAATGGCAAACCGTCGAGCCGGTTCAGTTGCGGTCTCACAGGCCAGTATGCTGTTTCCTGTAGTGATCCGCGTTGCACCACGGGTGGCTTTGATTGTACCGAGGTTCCGGTTGCGCCGGTCGATTACTGCTGCGGCGATGACGTCTGCGGAGGCCCCGAGGACAGCAACAGCTGTGCACTCGACTGCGGCCCGCCGCCTGCGCCATTCTGCGGCAACGGTATCATTGAACTCGGTGAAATGTGTGATAGCGGTAATCTCGCAGGTGAGACCTGTAGTACACAGGGCTTCGTTGGCGGCACGCTTGCGTGTCAGTCTGACTGCCTCGCCTTCGACACCTCCGAGTGCAGCAACGACGTATGCGTACCTACTGCAAATAAAGAGAAGGGTCCACGCTGCTCCGATGGCATCGACAACGACTGCGACGGCCTGATCGACGGCGCCGACCCGGACTGCTAGCGGCAATCGCAAAAACGGAGTCTGCGAGGGTTCCGGCAAGCTAACGATCCCCCCTCACACGAGGGGGGATTTTTTTTGCATATCCGAAGCTGTTTCCTACCCACCTTAAGTCCGCGAGCCCGGTGAACGCACTTTCATCAAAGCCTCGATCACTCGTTTTATTCCCGCCCCAGCCGAGGGGGTGAGGGGGTTTGACCCGGGACCGTGAGCGACACGGAAGTCGCGACCGAATCCCCAGGGAGGGGTTCACGATGTGTCCCGGGTCAATCCCCCTCACCCCCTCGGCGTGCTGAATCCATTTAGCCAAGACCCTTCACTCCCTCGGCGTTTTGAAACAACCTGAATATTCAAGAAAAATCAGAAATAACCCCGAATTGCAGTATCATAAGCCCATGATGCCAGCGGTCGATCACCAAGAGAATCCATGTACTTCAAGACCGGCGTTGCTCAAATTCCGGCCCATGGAAAATCGAGAGTCAAAGTCTTGAATACGACGCTCATAGACCCCGCTGAGAGACCAGCCCTGAACTACCAGAACCTCAAGGCGCGTCAACGCGAAACCCGCGACAGTTTTCCACATTCCCTGTCCCTGCGTGTCCACCGCGCGCTCAGCTGGCTCAAGCGGGCCGAGCAGGAGTTGGAAGACCATGACGCCCGTTTTATTTTTCTCTGGGTTGCGTTCAACGCGGCCTATTCCAACCAGGTGCCCGACCGGCAGAGTTCATCTGAACGGATCCTTTTCCAGGGTTTCCTCGACCGCCTGATCGATTCAGATTCAGAAAACCTGTTGTACGAACTGGTCTGGGAGCGGTTTTCAGGCGCCATTAGACTGCTCATCGATAATCAATTCGTGTTTCAGCCATTCTGGGATTTTCACAACGGCTTGCTGACGGAAGAGGAATGGCAGGCGGCATTCCGCAAGAGCAAGGCCGCTGCACGTAAGGCGCTGGGCAGCATGGATACCCGCAAGGTCATGGGTGTGATGTTCGACCGCCTGTACACCTTGCGCAACCAGCTATTGCACGGCGGCGCCACCTGGAACAGCACCGTCAACCGCAGCCAGATAGCCCAGGGCGCCGAGATCATGGGGCAGGTGGTACCCATTGTCATCCACCTGATGATGAACGATCACGAAAGGGTCTGGGGCGAGGCCTGTTATCCTGTGATCGAATGATTTTTCGAAAGAGCGCTTCCCGCAAGCGCGCAATGGCATCGGTTCAATAAGTTAAAACAAATCGCTTTAGTCCGGAATTCAGCAGTCATACCGGCTTACACCTATACTTGGGTTACCTGGGATATATCCAGATTTTTTCTCTCATTGATACCGGAACCAAGATGATGCTGTTCACGACAGAAAACCCCGTGTTTGTCACCTACATGATTACCGCTGCCATCATGGTCCTGAAGATCATGGGCCAGGGCTGGATGACCGTTTACCGGATGCTCAAGAGTAACTCCGGCCTGGCGAGTCCGGAAGACCTGCAGGTGGGACTGATCAACAAGGACCCTCGCCCCGGGCAACTCGATATCAACGACTACGTGGACCGCTCGCGGCGCATACACCGCAACGACCTGGAAAATATACCGGCTTACCTGGCCTGCGGTCTGATTTTTGTCGCCGCCGGGCCGCCGCTGATGCTGGCGAATATCCTGATGTACACATTCGTTGTCGCGCGGCTTGCGCATACGCTGGCCTATGCAACCAAACAAACCCACGAAGTCCGTGCGACGCTGTACACGGTCGCCTCGATAGTGGTCATCATCATGGCGGTCTATGTGCTCGTGTCGGTTATCTGAACGGATGGCTGGCCTGCATCCCCGTCTACAGGAAGACTGCATCCGGCTGGGGCGCTTCGATCTGTGCCACCTGCTGTTGATGAACGATTCTAGCTACCCGTGGTTTATCCTCGTGCCGGACCGTGAAGGTATTCGCGAGATACACGAGCTTGAAGCAGCGGACCGCTATTTGCTGCTCGACGAGTCCTGCCGCTTATCCGGGTTTCTGATGGCTGAATACAAAGGTGACAAGCTTAACGTGGCTGCGATCGGCAACCTGGTTTCGCAGTTGCACCTGCACCACGTTGTCCGCTATCACTCTGACCGGGCATGGCCGTCACCGGTCTGGGGCCTGTATCCGGCAGTGGCCTATGGTGATACTGCACTGGCCGGTATCGGGGCGAAATTTGCGGCCTCCGGCCTGACGGGTTTCCAGTCAGTGCCCGAAAGTTGACCCCCCGGGTTCGTCAGCACGAAACAGGTACCGCCCGCTATTGATGATCTTTTGACACTTTCCTGCACGGGAGCGCGTCTTTATACTCCCTCTTCGTAAAAAAACATCTCCCGGGAGCACCATGAATTTTCCAGGCAAAAAGAATTTCTTTCTGACACTTATACTCGTCATCACCTGTTTGCCGGCCATCACGCTGTCAAAGTGGGAGATGCCGGTACTTACGCTAGAGCAAATCATGGCGGATACCGACTGGCTGGGCAACGCGCCCGAGGACCCCTTTTGGGGAACGGATAGCAAGACCGTTTATTATCAGCAAAAACGCCAGGGCTCCGAGTTGCGCGACCTGTTTGCGGTTGACAGTGAGGGTGGTTCGGGCAGCCAGGTGGCCGAATCGGACTGGTCACAGCAGTTTCATACGTCGATTACCTACAACCTGGCCGGTGACCGGCGCGCCTATGTTTACGAGGGTGATATTTACCTTGTGGACGAAACAGGTCCACGCCAGGTCACACGCACCGCGGCGATGGAATCGGCACCAATGTTTATGGCTGACGGGCAGCGTATCGCATTTGAGCGCGACGGGCAGGTGTTTTTGCATGACCCGGCCAGTGGTCTGACCGGGCAGGTCAGCGACGTCCGCTTTAGCGATGACCCTGGCAAGGATGACGATTTCGATGTGATGAAGGCCCACCAACTGCGTCTTTTCAGCACCCTGCAAAAAAAGAAGAACGACGAGCAGGAAACCAGGGAGCGCAAGGAATCCCTTTACCAAACAGATGCAGGTCTGCCTGCAGCCCCGGTCTACATGGGAGACAAGCTGCAGCCGGAGGGCCAGTCCCTGTCGCCGTCGGGCCGCTGGTTGCTGATCGTCACCCGGGCGAAGAGCGATGATGAAGGCCAGCAGGACAAGATGCCGAATTACGTGACCGAAAGCGGTTACGTTGAAATCGAAACGGTCAGGCGGCTGGTTGGCAGAAATCAACGCGCGCCACAGGCGGTATGGCTGATCGATCTCGCCAATGGTGAAAAGCACGAGTTGGACCAGGGCGACTTGCCCGGTCTCGGTGAAGACCCGATGGCTGATCTGCGCAAGAGCGCGGTCGAGATTTTTGTTGCGCAAGGTGAAGACCGCGAAGCGGCGGAAAAGCGTCTGAAGGCGCCGGAGAAGCGCAGTGTGCAGTTCTGGGATATGCAGTGGTCAGGCGATGGCTCACAAGCGATGCTTTATGTCCGTGCGGTCGACAACAAGGACCGCTGGATTGCCACCGTCGATTTCGAGGAAAAGAAAGTGGTCAGCCAGCACCGCATCAGCGATGAGGCCTGGGTCAACCCCTATCACACCGAGCATGGCTGGCTGAAAGACAACCGCACGATATGGTTTTTGTCAGAGGACCACGGCTACCTGGGTATCTATACCAAGGCCATTGACGAGCGGCGCAGCAAGGCCCTGGTCACCGGCAAGTATGTCGTCAACGACCCGGTCCCGGGCCCATCCGGAAAGCACATCTATTACCAGGCCAACGTCGGCCACCCCGGCATTTATGAGATCTACCGGGTCGATGTCAACAGCGGCGATATTCAACAGATGACAGACATGGGCGGATTGAACTCCGTGCTGGTTTCGCCCGACGAATCGCGTCTGTTGATCACCCATTCCGAAATCAATCGTCATGACGAGTTGTATGTCATGGACAACCAGCCTGAAGCGCCCGTGCGGCAACTGACCGATACGATGAGCGAGGCCTTCAAATCCATCCCCTGGATCGATCCGGAAATCGTTAAAGTCTCCTCTTCGCATAGCGATGAGCCGATCTATACAAAAATTTATCTGCCCGCAGACCATGACCCGGCGAAAAAGTATCCCGCCGTCATGTTCGTGCATGGTGCAGGCTACACACAAAATTCTGACATGGGCTGGCCGTATTATTTTCGCGAGGGCATGTTTCACAACATGCTGACACAGCATGGCTATGTCGTAATCGATATGGACTACCGCGCATCCGAGGGTTATGGACGTGACTGGCGCACCGCGATCTACCGTCGCATGGGCCACCCGGAACTGGAAGATTTCATGGACGGTGTTGACTACATCGTCGGCAACTACGGTGTCGATCGTGAACGCATTGGTATCTATGGCGGGTCTTATGGCGGTTTCATGACCTGTATAGCGATGTTCCGTGCGCCGGGTGTATTCAAGGCCGGCGCCGCGCTGCGATCGGTGACGGACTGGTCGCACTACAACCACGGCTACACATCCAATATCCTGAATACCCCGGATATCGACCCCGAAGCCTATCGGCAAAGCTCGCCGATCGAGTTTGCGCAAGGCCTTCAGGACCCGTTATTGCTTGCCGCCGGTATGCTGGATGACAACGTTTTTTTCCAGGACACCGTGTTGCTGGTGCAGCGTCTGATAGAACTCCGGAAAGAGAATTTCGAGATCGCGATCTATCCGCTGGACCCGCATGGCTTCGTTAACCCCGATAGCTGGCTGGATGAATACCGCAGGATTTTCAAGCTGTTTGAAACCAATTTGAAATAGGCAAAAGCAGGAGTCCAAAAAATGTGGCCAGGTCCAGTTGACGTAATTTAATATGGCCCCGTGGTTTTTAACCGTCAGTCCGGCCATTCACCTCGCCATACAAATGCCGGTGATAAGCCAGGTGTTCTCGGCTGACCGCGTGGTCTTCAGTTTCATTGAGGGTGCCGTTCAGTGCGCCTGTGAGGGTGCCGTCATCCTCGATCGCGAAGGCCCAGCCGTCAAACAGGACATGGCAATTCGGGCACAGGCACAAGATATTTTCGGCGCTGTCGGGCCCGTTGTGTGGACGTCCGAGTGGCCGGATATAAGCGGCTTGCGCGTAGGCGCCCCCGGGCCGTTCAATGCGGGTCGAGCACGCCTGGCAAACATGTTGATGCATTTCTTTCACCGCCTCGGCAGCCAGCGTGTCCCGCACAATGTGGGTGGTGTACGACCTGATCCTGTCAGTTTCCAAGTTGCTTGCGGGTAGAGGCAGTTCACCCGAAGGTGTCGAGATGGGCTTGTCATCAATTTTCCGGAGTGCGAAACGGTAAATTTTGAAGCCTGCTTTACCACGGTCCACCCACCATTTTTCAACCAGGTACAGACCGTCATAACGATAGGTGTGCTGCTTCGATCCGAGACCCCTGGTCACCCGCACCGGCAGCCCCTTGTTGTAACTGACTACCAGCGCCAGGTTACCGCGGCTGAGCTCGGCGTCCTCGTTCTGCTGCCGGGTGTTTGGATCGAACCCGGCCTGGCCGCCATAAATCAGGTAGTCGCCGTAATCCTCGTCGTCTTCATAACCACCCGACACGACGATCGAATCTGCGCCCTCCGTGCTCGAGCCGCTGATGCCCGCCTGGGTGGGCCTGTGAATACCCGAGGCAGCGAGCTCCGCGCGACTGGCAAACTCGGTACCTGCAACAAAACCTTCAATCTCACCAAATTGACGCAATGCATGACTCCGGGGCATGGTTTAGCTTTCCAATTGTAGACTTTTTTGGTGCCAAACGCGGATAATCAGGCCTGATTTACATGTCGTCAAAAGACATTCTGAAATATGCTTTTAAGGTTTCAATCGTCCAGGGAGTAGATCATGACCAACCAGACCGCGATTCGATTCGGTTATCCGGATACCCTCATCCGTGAATATGACCACTGGCTCGTGTTGTTGCGTGAACCGCAGGCAACCATGGGTTCGCTGGTGCTGTGCGCGAAATCGGATGTCACGGAGTTCGCATCTCTCTCCCAGGCAACATTCGAAGAGATGTCGATGGTTGTTACGGATATTGAGCGCGCACTGAAGGCCGCGTTCCACTATGACAAGATCAATTACCTGATGTTGATGATGGTTGACCCGAATGTCCATTTTCATGTCATTCCACGTTACTCGGAAGCACGCAGCGCCTGTGGCCTGACCATCCCTGATCCGGGATGGCCGGTGATACCCAAACTCGGCGAAGCGGTTGAAATCACTGCAACGCAACGTGACGCCCTGATCGCCCATATTTCCGGGTACTGGTGATTTGGCGCCGGTGGCAACTGAAAACAAGCTGAACAAGACGGATCATGAATCGATCCGATCCTGAATCTGCCCCGGTGTTTCGCCATCGTTTCACCGTGCCGTCAAACGTGGTGGACCAGAATGGGCACGTCAATAAGGTTGCCTATATCCAGTGGATGCAGGACGCTGCGACGCTGCATTTCGACGCGGTTGGCGGAACTGCAGCGATGCAAAAAGCCGGTGCAAGCTGGGTCGGGCGGCCCTGCAAGCTACACCTCGAGGTGTTAAAATAATAGTAATCCAATACCCAAATGCGTGAACGGCATGAGTTGTTTTGGCAGGTTAAGCTCTGGTTTATGCCGGGGGTTGTTCCTCGGTGTGGTGGGGCTTATTTGTGCTCCTCCGGATGCTGAATCTGCCGAAAGTTACCAGGCGTTGCGCGAACGCATGGTCGCGGAAATTTCCCAGGACGTTAACGACACCCGTAATTTCATTGGCAAGAGCGAACTCGATGAGCGGGTCATGCGGGTCATGGGCAGCGTCGGCCGCCACCGTTTCGTTCCCCCGGAACTGCAGGCCAGGGCCTATGACAACAGGCCGCTTTCGATCGGTTATGGACAGACCATCTCACAACCTTATATCGTTGCCCTGATGACAGACCTGCTGGAGGTGGAAGCGGGCGATGTCGTGCTGGAGATCGGTACCGGCTCGGCTTACCAGGCGGCCGTATTGTCAAGGCTGGTCAGCCAGGTCTATACCATTGAAATTGTCCCGCAACTGGCCGATTCGGCGGCAAAGCGTTTGGCGCGTCTCGGGTTTTCGAATGTTGAAGTAAAAAACGCCGATGGTTATTACGGCTGGCAGGAGCACGCACCTTTTGATGCGATAATGGTGACCGCCGCCGCCAGTCACATTCCGCCACCGCTGGTGAAGCAGTTGAAACCCGGGGGAATAATGATGATCCCGGTCGGCGCCGCTTTTCAGACACAGCAACTCACCCTGGTGAAAAAGAGCCTCGATGGAGAGCTGACAACCCGCCAGGTGCTGCCTGTTTTATTTGTGCCATTCACCGGTAAACACTAGTGCACCTTCAACCTGGTAATTGCGGATACAGTTGGCTTGTCAGTGTCCATCGCAAGACGCACTAGTCGGGCGAAAACCGTTATGCGGGCCAGAGCGTCAGCTACAACGGGGCCGCCACTGTTTTCCATTGCGCTGATTTCAGCCGCTGCACTTGCGTATGAGGTGCTGCTCATGCGTCTGTTTTCAATTATCCAGTGGCATCATTTTGCTTACATGATTATCAGCCTGGCGCTGCTGGGTTACGGCGACAGTGGCAGTTTCCTGGCCTTGTTCCGGCGCAGGCTCGAAGGGCTATTTGCAGTGGACT
>Ga0316201_10001686_pt1 | contig 15111 bp, 15 predicted proteins | sample CS6wburrow_MG_FD_204516 | JGI IMG/M metagenome (GOLD analysis project Ga0316201, IMG submission 204516) | Coastal sediment microbial communities from Delaware Bay, Delaware, United States - CS-6 worm burrow | ecosystem: Environmental > Aquatic > Marine > Coastal > Sediment | place: USA... | reverse complement strand
AAGCCACGAAGAATTGATTGATAAAATGTGTCGCGCATTCGACCGCGCCGCCTTTCAAAAAGAATATATCATTATCGAAGGAACCGGGCACGCCGGCGTGGGCTCGGTATTTGATCTTTCCAACGCAGATGTCGCGAAACGACTGGACGCAAAAGTAATCATTGTAGCACGCGGTGGCATCGGCCGTCCGATTGATGAAATCGCCTTATATAAGGCACTTTTTGAGAAAGCCGGCGTCGAGGTGATTGGGGCCATCATCAATAAGGTCGAGCCCGACAAACTTGATATGGTCGAAAAGTATTGTCGTACGGCTCTCAAGCGGATGGGTATTTCTCTCCTCGGGTGCATCCCCATAGAAGACAAGCTGACCCGCCCGAATTTAAATCAAATCGTCGACGAAGTTGGTGGGCGTTGGTTGAACGGGCGCGATAACGGCGGAACCGAGCGTGTTGATAAGGTCATTATAGGAGCAATGGCGGCCAAAGGTATGGTCGATTATCTACTGCCGGGCGTGTTGATCGTAACTCCCGGCGACCGCGAAGACATTATACTCGCGGCGATCGCAGCCGAAGGTATCGCTGGGGAGAAAGTGCTTTCCGGGCTGATCCTCACAAGAAATGTGCTTCCACACCCGAAGTTGATGGCAATGATCGCAAAAACCAACATCCCTGTGGTGATTTGCAGCGATGAGAGTTATGGCGTAGCCTCAAAAATTCACAATATGACAGTTAAGACACTTCCAAGCGACGTTGATAAAATTCCTATCATTAAAGACCTCGTAACCAAAAATATAGATCTCGACCTTATTCGTAATGCCTTCGAAGACCGCACGATTTCCGTAAAATAGATTTAACAACGACCCGACGTACCATGCCAAAGAAAACCGACGAACCTTCTTTTGAAGAAGCCCTTGAGCGACTTGAATCCATTATCGAATCGATGGAGACTGGCGACACCGCATTAGCCGATCTGGTTGCTAAATTTGAGGAAGGTTCTAAACTTTTAAAAACTTGCCAATCACAGCTAAAAAAAGCCGAACTGAAAATTGAAAAGCTCAATTTAAAGAGCGGTGAACTGGAGGCCTTCGAGGTCGAAACCACTGATGACTAACATCACCCCGGCAATTCACAGACAGCACCTCTAGACTTTCCAAATATGCCTCTATTAGAGCAAATTCAATCACCCGCCGACGTAAAGAAGCTTCGGGAAGATCAACTTCCTGAACTGGCTGAAGAAATACGTCAGCGTATCATTAATACCACCTCTCAAAATGGCGGACATGTCGGACCCAACCTGGGCGTGGTCGAGTTGACGATTGCGCTGCACCGTGTCTTCAACACACCCGAGGATCGCTTTGTTTTCGACGTGGCCCACCAAGGCTACGTCCATAAACTCCTAACCGGCCGCAACGATGAGCGATTTGACAAGCTGCGTCAGAACGATGGCCTAAGCGGCTTCTTGAACCGTTTCGAAAGTGAGCACGATGCGTTCGGCGCAGGCCATGCGGGCACCGCGCTTTCCGCGGCCCTCGGCATGGCGTCCGCCCGCGACAAACGCGGCTCCGACGAACACGTCGTGGCACTCTGTGGCGATGCCGCGTTTACCTGCGGCATTACAATGGAAGCGCTCAATAACGTCGCCACCTCGACGAAGCGTCTGATCATAATTTTAAATGACAACAAGTGGTCGATCGCAAAAAACGTCGGCGCCCTTCCCCGCTATTTTAACGAGCTCATCACCAACCCGGTTTATAATCGATTAAACGATGATATCGAAGCGCTCCTACATAAAGTGCCTGGCGGTGATTCGTTGATAAACTTCGGTTCCAAATGGAAAAAGGAAACCAAGGACTTCTTCGTTTCCTCCTCCCTCTTTGAGAAATTCAACGTCCGGTATATCGGGCCGATCGATGGTCACGACCAAAAGCAATTAGAGCACTATCTGGAGTTCGCAAAAAATGCAGAGCAACCCGTGCTTTTACACGTCCTCACAACGAAGGGCAAAGGCTACGATGTCGCCATTGAAAACCCAGAGCGTTTCCATGGCGCGAGCCCTTTTAATATAGAGACCGGCAAAGGTGCTCCCGAAGCACCGAACACCCCGCCAAAGTATCAGGACGTGATGGGCCAAACTATGGTCAAGCTCGCGAAGGCCGATAAAAATATTGTCGGCATCACGGCCGCGATGCCTGCCGGCACGGGGATGAACATTCTGGAGAAAGCCTTACCCGATCAGTTTTTTGATGTGGGTATTGCGGAGGAGCACGCCGCTCTTTTCGCGGCGGGGATGGCGACTTCCGGCTTCCACCCAGTCTGCGCGATCTATTCCACTTTCCTCCAGCGTGCTTACGATCAGATCATCCACGATATCGCCCTGCAAAAACTACCGGTACTTTTCTGCATGGATCGCTCGGGACTCTCGCCAAATGACGGTGCGACCCACCACGGACTCTTCGACATCTCTTATCTCCGCTGTGTCCCTGGCGCCGTTATAATGGGTGCTTCGAATGAAGATGAGCTGGCCGACATGATGGCTACGGGTATTGGATATCAGGGTCCTGCATTTATCCGCTACCCGCGCGGCAACGGTGTCGGGACTCCGCTAAAAGAAATGCCGAAGGCGATCAAAATCGGTAAAGCAATCCGACTACAGGACGCGGACGAGGTCGACATTTGGGCAATTGGATCGATGGTTGCAGATGCCGAAAAACTAGCCGCACGATTGAGTGAACATGGAATTCGGGCGGGGGTCGTGAATGCACGATTTGCCAAGCCACTCGACACCGAACTTCTACTTGCCTCTGCGAAACAAAGCAAACTGATCGTCACAATGGAGGATCATGCCATCACCGGCGGCTTCGGTACTGCAGTGATGGAGGCCCTCCAGGAATCCAACTCCATGCGCCCCGTCGAGCGCATCGGCTGGCCGGATGAATTTATCGAGCACGGCAGTTCAGTTGGCAAACTGCGGGAAAGTGTTGGCCTAGATGGCGACTCGATCCTCGAACGCGTATTACAACGTATTAAATCGCTCGCTGGGAGCTTAGAAGCGACACCCACCGAAATAGCGAAGGTCGACTAAACGGCTCACTCCAGAACGTAAAGATAGCGGTCGGAAGCTTTGACGAAATTTCCGTTACTCAGGTTTCCATCGTCGAGCAGTTCATCCACTCGTAACATGACTTTGGGGGCATCCGAATCTAATACGAGGCCGACCGCTGCGATGTAGCCTAGACGATTAAATTCCCAATCCCAATACCCCCCACCGGGCACTTCGCTATACCATGCGGTTCCCTCTAGATATGGACGGACAGTTGCTGGTAAACTGTTGCCGCCACCGTCGGTTGCCCATTGACCGCTTTCGAGCGCATGCGTCTCAAACGCACTACTGAAGACCCGGAAGTCATTTGCCAAGCGACTGGATAAACTATTGATCCGTGCTTTTTGGAATGCAGGTATTGCTAGTGCTGCGAGTAGACCGATAATCACGGCAACTATCATGATCTCGACTAGCGTAAAAGCACGGTCTCGGCGGAGCCGCTGATTTGTGGATAACGATGGCATAAGTACTCGGAGAAATACGGACACCTCACTGAAAGTTAACGTATTTAAAACTAGACTCGGCCCACACAGTTGCAAGTGCAGCGACAAGGTCAATCTGATAACATCTGCGCAATAATCTAATTAAAGCGACTTACAGAATAGAAAAGGGCGTTAAAAAGTACGCCTAATCCAAACCTAACTTTTTACGTCCTTCCTCGGAGATCATGTGGGGTGTCCAAGGTGGATCCCATACGATATCAACTTGCGCGTGTGAAACTGCCTTCAAGCCTTCGATACTGGTCTTGGCGTCATCTGCAATCACGGGCCCCATACCGCAACCCTGTGCGGTTAAAGTCATCTTCACATTTACGGTATGCTGACCGCTCTCATCGGGCTCAGATATTTGGAGATCATAAATCAAGCCGAGATCCACGATATTAACAGGAATCTCCGGATCGAAGCAGCTCTTCATCGCCTCCCAGACCAGTTCCTCGCTGAAAGGTGCATCCGTGTTTCCAGATTCCGCGGTCTTAGCTGCAGCCGAGAGTTCTGCCTTAGCGGCCTCACCGAGTGCATCCCAGTCCTTGCTTGCGAGGCGAAACAATCCTGAATCTGTTCGAATCGTGACGGTGCCACCCAGCGCCTGGGAAATAACCGCCCGCGTGCCCGCTTTCAGGACATGCTCGTCGCCAGCCGGAATAATCGTCGCCGACGTATCGCGCGAAAGAGTGAATTCTTCATTAAAATTCATAGCAGCGAAACTCATGCAAATTATCTGTACTGTCAATCCGCGTAAGCGCTAATCGAAATGGATGTTTCCGATTCCGGAATTTCCCGCGATTACCTGAAACGTTACCCCACCTTCTAGGAAATTCGAATAATGGCTTGTTCAGAAGGGAATGGTCCGTTACACCTCCCCGCCTGTGAAAAAAGTCACCGATATCAACATTACTTCCAAGACGCTCCTTCCCTCGCCGCTGGCTCTATGCGAGGAAATCGAAAAGACTGAGGCAGCCGCCAAATTCGTAGCCGAAAGCAGGGACGCCATTAACAAAATCATTTTCGGAGATGACCGTCGTCTACTAGTCGTCGTCGGCCCCTGCTCCATTCATGACTTGAAGGCGGGGCGTGAATATGCCGAAAAGCTCGCAGCCCTCGCCAAAGAGGTCGAGGACCGGATGCTACTGGTCATGCGCGTCTATTTTGAGAAGCCACGTACCACAGTGGGCTGGAAAGGCCTGATCATGGACCCCAAGCTCGACGGCACGAGCGACATTCCCGAAGGTCTGCGGATTGCACGGCGTTTTCTCCGTGAGGTCGTCGAGCTCGGGATGCCAACCGCTACAGAACTGCTTGATCCGATCACACCTCAGTATATTGCCGACCTCGTCTGCTGGTCGGCCATCGGCGCCCGGACCACAGAGAGCCAGACACACCGGCAGATGGCTTCAGGCCTCTCCATGCCTCTTGGTTTTAAAAATGGCACCGACGGCGGTCTCACGGTCGCGATCAACGCAATCAAGGCGGCGAGCCAGCCGCAAACATTTCTCGGGATCGATAATGAGGGTAAAGCCAACGCCCTCACAACCAAGGGTAACCCAAACTGCCACATCGTTTTACGAGGTGGCTCCAACGGCCCGAACTATGGTGCCGATGATGTCGCCGTAGCTCGCGAAAAACTCGCGTCCGAGGGACTCACACCTGCGATCATGACGGACTGCAGCCACGCCAACAGTTCTAAAGATCCATCGCGGCAACCCGAGGTTTTCGCCGAAATCGTGCGCCAGAGTCTGATCGACCCCAGTGTCATCGGCGCGATGGTCGAAAGTAATATTCACCACGGCAGCCAACCCTTCCCACAGCCCGTTAGTGGCCTCGAATATGGGGTCTCCATCACCGATGGATGCATCGATTGGGCCACGACTGAGCGTATGATACGCGAGGGGCATAAGGCACTCGGACCACTCTTCACTTAATCAGTCGATAAGCGAAGCTTCTGGCAATTGGCAACTCGACTATGCCTTTGCATTGTATGCAAAAAAACGCTTACTTATCTCTCATCTTAACTTATCTTATTAAATACCTACTATGAGCAAACAACCTATTCGTGTCGCCGTCACTGGTGCAGCCGGACAAATCGGCTACGCCCTTCTCTTTCGTATCGCTTCCGGTGCTATGTTTGGCCCGGACCAGCCAGTTGCCCTCAATCTGATCGAAATTCCACCCGCCCTTGATGCCCTCAAGGGTGTCGTCATGGAACTCGACGATTGCGCATTTCCACTGCTTAAAGACGTCGTAGCCACAACCGATCTTGATGAAGGCTTTAAGGATGTAAACTGGGCACTCCTCGTCGGGTCCGTCCCCCGCAAGGCTGGTATGGAGCGTAACGATCTGCTCAGCATCAACGGCAAGATCTTTACAGGGCAAGGCCAGGCAATCGCCAAGAACGCAGCCTCTGATGTCCGTGTTCTGGTCGTCGGCAATCCTTGCAACACCAACTGCCTCATCGCGATGAACAATGCGAAAGGCGTCCCCAGTGACCGCTGGTTCGCGATGACTATGCTCGATGAAAATCGCGCGAAAACACAACTCGCTCAAAAGGCTGGCGTAGATGTCACAACCGTTACAAACATGACGATCTGGGGCAATCACTCCGCCACCCAGTATCCTGATTTCTACTCCGCTCAAATCGGAGGCCAATCTGCCGCAACAGTCATCAACGACGAAACTTGGCTCAAGGATACGTTTATCCCCACCGTACAAAAGCGTGGCGCAGCCATCATCGCAGCCCGCGGTTCCTCTTCGGCGGCCTCTGCGGCCAATGGTATCGTCGATTCTGTACGCAAAATCGTCACACCGACACCTGCCGGCGACAGTTTCAGCATGTGCATCTGCTCCGAAGGCAGCTACGGCACACCAGAAGGATTAATTGCCTCTTTTCCCGTCCGCTCCGACGGAACAAAGCTTGAAGTCGTCCAAAACATCGAGATCAACGAGTTTAGCCGCGCTAAAATCGATGCCTCGATCAAGGAACTCGAAGAAGAACGCATCGCCGTCAAGGATCTCCTTTAATCGACTGCTTCCTAAATTAACTTCCAAAGACCCGGCACATCTGCGCCGGGTCTTTTTTTGCATTCAAATGCAAGACTTACAGAGTATTCGCTTTACCAATACAGTGCCTCCAAAGTATTGACTAAGCCCATATCTTAGCTGTTATCTAAGCAATTAACTACAAGTTCAGCAGCCGATCACCGCTGGATTTTTCTAACCAATACATGCTTCCTTATCTACACATACTCATCCGAGTAGAAGACGATGGTTCTCTACATGCATTAGGTGCATTTACCTCTAGAGAGAAGCAAGCCAAGTACCAACAGGCGACTGGTTTAAGCGATTCACAGATCCGGCTCGACTTTTACAACGGTCCTTTCGATGAGGATATAAAGGTCATTTATGCGGGACACCGCCGCTGGAATATGGATCGTTTTCAACTCGCGGGATATTTTAAGAGCGAGGGCGAAGGATGGACTTGGGTCACCCAAGAAGGCTACGTCAGCGTCCTACAAATTGATACCAGCTACGAGGAAGAAAAGGCGCAGGAAAAAGAAGCCCTTGAGCACTATGCAAAGCTGCAAAAGCGCTGGCGTCTCAGCAGCTACGAGGATCTCATCGCCCGAGAAGGTGCCGAGAAAGCACGCGCCAACATCATGTTGCGCTTCTACGAAGACGCGCTGGAATCTTTCAAACCAAAAACAAAGCGAGACGCACGGGCACTCTACACCTTCTTCGTCCTTATTCTCGTGCTGCCCATCGCGGTCTTCTTCTTCCTGAGTAACGCACCGGACTATGGGACAAACGTGCCTTCCGTCAGTTGGCTACCGAGTTACGCCACCAACGTTTCATTCTATCGCTCGAAAAAAATTCAAGTCTATGAATTCGACAGCAAGCCCGAAGACTTCAAACGATGGGCCGAAAGCAATGGAATGATTGTGAAGAAACTTGTCTCGCCGGAAATACTTAGCCGCTACGCCGCCTACATTCCGACCAAAGCCGGAAAAAAAGGTGAGCCCATTACGCCTGATGGTGTGATCTCGGTCGAAGTGTTCGAAGCTTGGCAAGGGGCCATTAGCGTAAAAATCAAGAGCGGCTTGATCGCACATGGTGCAGACAAATCGGTGGCTATCTATGACCTTGTAACTAAAAAGGCCTACTTCGAACACTTAATTGATTTTTAAGTTGTTGATAAAGAAGGTATAATGAAAAATTGTAAACGCTTAGTAATTACTTCGTTAATAAAATGTACAATCGAAACAGATCCAGGGCCAAGAATTGACAATTTCTGTTAATTCTCATTAATCAGCTATAAGTAAGGACTTAACCTCATATAAAATGCAAGCTAAACACCTCAGTGGATTCTCGCTTATTGAGCTCATGGTTGTCGTTACAACCATTGGAATCCTTGCCCTCCTGGGCGTACCCGGAATTCAGCAAGCCAAACAATACACTGAAGCGACAACGGTTGCCAACGACATCCGCGTCTACTCCGAAGCCGTCGAATTTTATACTACTACCGCAGGAGCATACCCTGCGACAATGACTTATACGCTGATGCCTCAGGAGATTCGCGAATATCTCCCGGCGATCTGGAAGAACGGTTCGTATAACTGGTTTTACGTTAATAGTGGTAAGTATATCTACATCTACGTATACAACCTCAAGTTCACTGCCGAGCAAGGTGTACGCCTCGACTCGATTATCGACGACGGGAATATTGGAACTGGAAATGTACGGGTCGCTTTTAACGGCACAGGCTTTATTTACCTGTTTACAGGGCTCTAATAACTACTGCGGGTATTCCTTGAGCCCACCAGAGAGGAATCGCACTTAGGCTTGCTATTTCGTAATTATAGAGGAATTTAACTCAGTTCTTTGAAAGAACCTCCGCAACCGCGGACCAAGTTCTTTCCGTTAATTTCCTAAGGCTAGTATAGCATTTTAGCAATTAGCTATCATTCATTAGCCATTCAATTGGGGGGTGTCACGGATTCGACCTTGTGTCGTAGTGCGAGGCTGCATGCCGGAGATAATGGAGGCTCCGTATCAATCCATTAATAAAACATAATTGGCGAAGAACAATTCGCTCTTGCTGCTTAGTTCAGCAACGCTTACTACCCAGACACCTGCTAAGGGATAGAGGCGTCGACCAGCAGGCATAACTGATAAGCTGACTTTCGATTATCAGTTGTATTTAGAAAGTCTGGAAACTGACTAGCCCGCTTTGAGGCGATTCAGCGACGACAATAAATTAAAAGCTAAGCATGTAGATGCCACGTATGAAAGCACGAGGGACGCGGGTTCGACTCCCGCCACCTCCACCATTCTAAATAAAAAGGCCGCCATGGATATATCCGTGGCGGCCTTTTGTTTGAATAGAATTAACCCTGGTACCGGAAGACGCTCATCGACTGAGGTGGCAACTGGAGTTTGATGGAGTATGGACGACCGTCCCACTCCACTTCGTCGGCTGTCACACCGCCGCCGTTACCGTAGCCGAGACCACCGTATTCTTTGGCGTCGGTATTGAGAATTTCTTTCCAGAAACCCGGATAAGGAACCCCTACCCTGAAGCCCTCCCGGAGAACGGGTGTAAAGTTTCCAACTGCGGCGACTGTATCTGTCTGCTCACTGCCTTTACGCAAGAAGGAGAGCATACTATTTTCAGCGTCTGTGCAATTGATCCACTCAAAGCCTTCGTGATGATTGTCACCAGCGCCCAGGCTTGGGATATCACGGTAGAGACGGTTAAGGTCCGCAACGACACGCTGAATGCCCTCGTGATCAGGATATTGAAGCAAGTGCCAATCAAGGCTCCCGTTGTATTTCCACTCGGAAGATTGCCCGAAGTCACAGCCCATAAAGAGTGTCTTTTTACCAGGCCACATCCACATCAAACCATAGAGAAGACGTAGTTGGTGAGCCTTATTTGAAATTGGCTCACCAGGCATTTTCATGAGCATGGAATTTTTTCCGTGCACAACTTCGTCGTGTGAAAACACCTGCGTAAAGTTCTCGGAATACTGGTAAAGCATACCAAACGAAAGCTGGTGATGCTCGTACTTGCGGTAAATCGGATCTTTCTGAAAATACTCGAGGGTGTCGTGCATCCAACCCATATTCCACTTCATATCGAAACCGAGGCCGCCCTCGGAAGTAGGCTTACTCACACCAGGGAACGCGGTGGATTCTTCGGCGATCATCAAGGTACCGGGATAGTACTTATGGACGAGATCATTCGTCTGGCGTAGAAACTCGATGGCTTCGAGATTTTCGCGGCCGCCGTATTGATTCGGAATCCACTGCCCTTCTTCACGTGAATAATCGAGATAGAGCATCGACGCGACGGCATCGACGCGAAGACCGTCGATGTGATAACGCTCACACCATGCCAGTGCGGTAGCGATGAGGAAACCGCGTACTTCGCTGCGGCCAAAGTTGAAAATCAAGGTGCCCCAGTCCTGGTGAAATCCTTGACGCGGATCGGCATGCTCGTAAAGAGCGGTGCCGTCAAATTCAGACAGTGCGAAGCTATCAGTCGGAAAGTGCGCGGGCACCCAGTCCATAATCACGCCCAGTCCATTGCGGTGGAGCGTATCGACGAGATACATGAAGTCTTCAGGCGAACCAAATCGATAAGTGGGAGCAAAAAATCCAGTTACTTGATAGCCCCAAGAACCATCAAATGGGTGCTCTGAGAGCGGAAGGAACTCAACGTGCGTGTAGTTCATGCGCTTGAGATAATCGACAAGCTCGGTCGCGAGCTCACGATAGGTCAGCGGGCGCTGGGCATCTTCGACGACGGATTTCCATGAACCGATGTGCATTTCGTAGATCGAAATGGGTTCGTTCTTCCAGTCTGTGCTGGCGCGATGCTCAATCCACTCCGCATCATTCCACTGATAGTCATCAACCTTACAGACGATAGACGCGTTGTGGGGAGGCGCTTCAAAGCGTGTACCGTAGGGATCTGTCTTGAGTAGTGGGTAGCCCTGGCGCGAGCCGATTTCATATTTATACTTAATACCTTGCTCCAGACCCGGGACAAACAATTCCCAGACACCCGAAGCTCCGAGGCTGCGCATGGGGTGGTAACGACCGTCCCAATGATTGAAATCGCCGACGACGGACACGCGTTCCGCATTAGGCGCCCACACCGCAAAGGAAACCCCGATCACGCCGTCCATCTCGCGGACTTGAGATCCCATTTTATTGTGCACCTGATGATCCGTGCCCTCGCTGAAGAGATACACATCGTCGTTCGAAAGTGCGGGCAAAAAGCTGTAGGGATCGTAAAACTGGCGAATCTCACCATTGTAGCGCTCGATCCGAAGGCGGTACTTAAAAACGTCTTTACGGTCAGTTATCAAACCTTCAAAAAATCCGTCATCACTCAAGCGCTTAAGCGGGTAGCGCTTGCCATCACCCTCAGAAATGTCGACAACCTCGCAGCTTAAGGCGTCATCAAGAAAGGCTCGGACCACGAGCCCCTCCTTTTTCCCTTTCTTGTAGGGATGCATCCCGAGAACCGCATGCGGCTGGCTGCAAGTTACTTTAGTAATGGAATCGAGGTCAGATTTTGATAATAGCACGATGCATATCAAACTGTATCCTCCAGCTCTGGCAAGTATTGAAAATCACGTAAGGAGATTGAGTCGCCGGAGCATCGTTTGTCTAACTCGGAGGTGATAAAAGACTTGTCGGCGTATAGTGCACTGGCATAGTTCCGATCCGTGCCAAGAAAAGCCTGGATTATTTCTCTACTGTCAATCGGAACCCTCGCACTGCCACTCTCTGCGGCGATGCCGGAACTGAGCTCGATTGAGCCCCTTGAGTTCGATGAGGCGGCACAGCGACTGGTCGCCCGTGGGGATGCACGCTTGGAATTCGACAACACACGAGTACGTGCAGATCGTATTACCTACTACCAAGAGCATTCACTAGCCGACGCACTTGGTAATGTGGCGGTCACCCGCGATGGTGCCCGATTAGTTGCGGATCGTTTAAGCTATGATGCGGAAAAACGAATTTTTTCGTTGGATGATCTACGTACTGGGCAATGGCCGATTTATATATCGGGCGTCTCGGCCGGCGGAGAGGCCGAAGATATCAGTATTTCCGGCGCGACTGTTTACTATGGAAATCCCAGCCCATTCGGCCTCAGCATCAGTTCCGACAAGGTACAGTACGTAAAGAATGAATCGCCCTACGTAAAAATGGACGGGGCTACTTTCCGTATCGGAAATGTTCCCGTGTTTTACATCCCTGCTTATAAGCACTACATCGGATCCGCGCCCTACTTCGTCGACATGGGCGGTGGTTACGATGGCGAATTGGGAGCCTATGTGCAGACGACCACTCTGTTCCCTCTCACTTCATGGCTGCGAGTCGGGGCAAATCTTGATTATTATACCGAACGCGGTCCTCTGGCCGGGCCTGCCGCACAGTATGTCTATGATTCCTCGGCTCAGCGTATCGTCGGTGCGATCAGCACGGGCGCGATCGATGACCAAGGGGGTGATCGTGGAGTCGATGCCTTCAACCAACAGATCGACTCAGATCGAGCCTTTGCTGAGTGGCGCCACAAGCACCATATAGGTGAGCGCTTCACCGCCACCGCACGTGCTACCTACTGGTCGGACTCCGAAGTCGCCCGCGATTTCAGGGAGGACACTTTCAGTGATAACCAGCGCCCCGACACATTCGCAGAGGGAGTTTACTCAGGAGATAATTTTCTAGTATCCGCTTTTGGGCGCTTCCGTCCGAATGACTTTCAACTGATACAAGAGCGCCTACCGGAAGTGCGCTTCGACCTACTACCTGTGCCGATTTTTAATACCGGCGCATACCATCGACTTTCCGCCAGCTATGCGCGCTTGAACGAAGACTTCGATGAAAACGAGCCCACGATCCTCGAAGAAACCAAGGCAGATCGCTTCGACCTGACCTATCGCATCGAGCGTCCTTTCGCGTTGACCAATTGGCTCACCTTTACACCACTCGCAGGTGGTCGAATCACCCAATACCAGAATCAGGAAATCCACCCGCTCGCTCTAGGCGGCGTTTTACAGGAGGATGAATTTACCCGCGAAATTTACGAACTCGGGTTCGACCTCGAAGGTCGCGCCTACGCGAGCTACCCCACCGTCAATAAGACTTGGAAGATCGATGGCTTGCGCCACCTCGCTCGACCAGTTGTGCGCTACCGCTACTTCTCCGACCCGGACGATCTCAACGAAATCGCAGCCGTAGACCGTCAGATTTTCGATCTGGAGCGCCCAGTGCTCGACTTGGCCGATCTCCGTAATATCGATTCCATCCCCGAAACCCACCTCGTGCGTCTGGGCGTCGAAAACTTGTATCAGACACGCGCAGCAGGCTATGGCTCGCGCACACTAGCCGCGCTCAACTTCTATCAAGATGTGCTGTTTGAAAAAAGCACCCGCTATGATGGCGATGAGGAAAATACCTTCAACGCCACCTGGATCGAGCTCGTACTCAATCCCGCTCCATGGCTGAAGTTCGACCTCGCCACCCGCTTCGAGACTGAACAACTCACCCTCGAAGAGTTGCGCACCCGGACGACGATCAGAAGCGGGGAGATCTGGGACATCGGACTCTCGACTGATCTATTGAACAAGCAGATCGATCAATACCGACTGGATTTCATTTATCGTTTCAATGAGCGCTATTCATTCCTCTCCGACTTCCGCTTCGATGCGGACACGGGCGACTTCACTCAAGCCAGCCTCGGCCTAAGTTCGCGAATCGGGAGCACTTGGGAAATCCTCTATGCCATCACCTTCCGTGAAGACGCCCGCCGCGAAAGCGACTACGAATTTACTGTACGCCTAAAACTGGCCCAACCTTAAGAATTCAGCATGGAAGAAGCTCTTGTTCCCAGTAACGACTATGCAATTCACTTGCCGGCCTTTGAAGGCCCGCTCGATTTGCTGCTCTACCTGATTCGTCGCAACGAAGTCGATATCTACGACATTCCGATCTCCCACGTCACGCAACAGTACATCGAGATTCTCGGCTCGATGGAAAAGCTCGACCTCGAGATCGCAGGCGAGTTTTTCGTCATGGCGGCGACTCTGATGTACATTAAGAGCCGGATGCTTCTGCCCAAAAAAGATCAGGGCATGAACGAGGACGTCGAAGATACCGATATCGACCCGCGCTGGGAACTCGTACAGCAACTACTCGAATACCGAAAATTCAAAGAAGCGGCAGAAGACATCCAGAAGCTTATCTTAAACAGCAATGATATGATCGCTCGCATTGGCCCGAAGGACGCCCTTGAAGCCGTCGAACGCCCGCTCAAACCAGTCGACCGCGTCGACCTTTGGAATACTTTCAATCAAGTACTGCGCCGTCTCGCCGAGCGCATCCAGGAGGGGGAAATTAACGCGGAACAGATTACCGTCTCCGACCGCATGGAATACATTCTCATACGCTTAAAGTCCGAGCCCAGCTTTCTTTTTTCCGACCTCTTTGAATCGACCACGACCATTACAACCATCGTCGCAACCTTTCTAGCTGTACTCGAATTAACCCGCCTGAATAAGATACATATCCAGCAAGATAGTGCATTTGCCGACATTCGCTGTCAGAGCGCGGAATAATTAACCTGCGGAGCACTCTTTAATTATATTAAGGTTACTCTAAAAAGGCATACAGATGTATAATAAATCCAAACGTAACGCACATCTAGTCGGCGTGGGCATCGACCATTCCGACGGACACAAGCGCATCACTCAGGCTGAGCGATTCTCCATCATCGGCGGATCCGAAGAGACCCATGGCCGGATGACCGAAACCGTGACCAAAACATTTGAAACTCTGGATCGCCGTGGCAAATCACTCGAAACCATCGACAAGAAAGAGCTTTCGGAAATCATCCACGAAAATAAGCCCGCTTAATCGGTCCGCTTGACAGCACTCCTGAGCCCCCTAACCTGTCCTCCTCATGAGCCAATCCCGAGATAACCAAAGCCCTGAAGATCAGGGCGAATCGTTGGCTCAAAAAGCGTCTCCAGTGCTTGAAAAAGACAATTCAGCGGGCAGTGTCATTTGGATCGCTATCGATGCCATCGCCGCTGCGGTTGCCGTTGCCTTTACCATTCTTCTCTTACAGGAGGTACTTCCTTTTCTCTCATAAACTAGAAAATTATACGCATTATGTCCGACAATATCACCGAACTCGACAGCAGTAACTTTGACTCCGCGATCAGCGGAGGCTCCGCCCCCGTGGTGGTTGATTTCTGGGCCCCTTGGTGTGGTCCTTGTAAGGCGATCGCCCCGATCCTCGAAGAACTCGCCACCGAACTCGGTGACGCAGTCAAAATTTGCAAAGTCAATGTGGATAACAACAGCGAGATCGCCGGAAAATTCGAGATCCGTGCGATTCCAACCATCTTGATCTTCAAGGATGGCGCCGTTGCCGACACAATCGTCGGTCTCACCTCGAAGGAAGACCTGAAAGCTAAGATCTCCTAGCCCGAGCAAGACT
>Ga0316201_10001685_pt1 | contig 15112 bp, 18 predicted proteins | sample CS6wburrow_MG_FD_204516 | JGI IMG/M metagenome (GOLD analysis project Ga0316201, IMG submission 204516) | Coastal sediment microbial communities from Delaware Bay, Delaware, United States - CS-6 worm burrow | ecosystem: Environmental > Aquatic > Marine > Coastal > Sediment | place: USA... | reverse complement strand
ATCCTCAGTTCCAAAGATCCTGATAAAAATCGGCGCTGCACTGGCAGGCGGAATTCTTATATTCGTGCTGGTAATTGGATTGGCAACAACAGCCTTCCGGGCCATCTATTCCGGAAGGATCTTTCCCAATGTCTACCTGGGCTGGGTTAACCTCAGTGGTCAGGCGCCAACAGATGCCGTTGAGCTGCTCCGGAGAGAGTTCCAGTATCCTGAGCAAGGGGAGATCTTGCTGCAATACGATGATCTCAGCTGGGCTGCTACTCCAGGCGAGCTGGGTATGTTCTTCAGCCCCCAATTTAATGCAGAAATCGCTTTTAATACCGGGCGGGAAGGGAATATCGCCCACCGCATCGCCAGCCAGATCAAGATCCTTCGCCATGGCATGATCCTGGCGCCGCAATTTGTGGTGGATGAAAAAACGGGTTCGGCGTATCTGGCCGGATTGGCATCAGAGGTCAATCAGCCGGTGATGGAAGCCTCATTGGAACTGGATGGCCTTGAGGTCCTGGTCCAGCCGGGGCAAATTGGCAGGGAGATGGATATCCAGGCTTCGCTTGATGTGGTTGCCCTGCAGCTGCAAAGCATGCAAAGCGGCAGCATCCCCTTGATTGTGAACGAGACCTATCCATCGATCCTGGATGTCACGGCCCAGGCTGAGTTCGCCCGTCAAATATTAAGTCAACCGCTGCTGCTGAAAATCCCGGACGCAGCCGAGAACGATCCAGGGCCATGGTCAATCCAACCGGAGAAACTGGTGGAGATGATGATTATCGAGCGGGTCTCCACCGGCAATGGGGATGAATACCGCATTGCGCTGGACTCGGAAGCGCTCCGGGAATACCTTGTCGGGCGGGAAGGATCAATCAATCAGGAACCAAAAAACGCCCGCATGTATTTTGATGACGAGACAGCAGAACTGGTCCTGATAGAAGACGATGAAACTGGCTTGAAACTGGATATTAACCAATCGATCATTGATATCCAGGCCCAGCTGCTGGAAGGAAAACACGAGATAGATCTGGCAGTAGAAAAAACATTCCCTGACATCACATCTGACCTCACAGCGGAAGAACTGGGAATCACAGAACTGGTGAGTTCCCAGACCAGCTATTATTATGGTTCTGACAACAGCAGGATCAATAATATCGCTACTGCAGCAGCCAAGTTCCATGGCGTTTTTGTCGCCCCGGGGGAAACCTTCTCCATGGCGGAGCAGCTGGGAGATGTCAGCCTCGATGAGGGCTATTCTGAAGCCTGGATCATTTTTGGAGATCGCACCATCAAGGGGGTCGGAGGCGGTGTTTGCCAGGTCAGCACCACATTGTTCAGAACAGTGTTCTATGGGGGCTTCCCGATTGTGGAGCGCCATCCACACGCGTACCGGGTCTTGTATTATGAGCAAAATCCCAACGGCAGCAATAATCCCAAGCTGGCCGGGCTGGATGCTACAGTTTATGTTCCCATTGTTGACTTTAAATTCACCAATGATACGGATCATTGGTTGCTGATGGAAACCTATGTATACGAAGGGTACCGCCAGCTGGTGTGGAAGTTCTACGGCACTTCCGATGGACGGACGGTCGATTGGAGCACCACGGGATTAAAAAACAAAAAGGATCCCCCGGACCCGATCTATGAGGAAAATCCTGATCTGGCAAAAGGAGAGATCAAGCAGGTTGATTGGGCGGTGGATGGCGCGACCGTCACCATCACTCGCGACGTCTACCGGGATGGCCAAAAACTCTGGCAGGATATCTTCAAGACCAAGTACCAGCCCTGGGCCGCAATTTGCCAGTATGGGCCGGGGACAAAAAATTACCCGCCGGAGAATCCGGATCCGGATAATCCATGTAAAAAGAAGTAAGCTATAATAGGATGGGATTAACTCCAGGCGAGGAGGAGAGAATGGTAAGCAAGGAACTGTTAGAGATTTTAAGATGCCCGGCCTGCGTGCAAACCAGAGAAGGTACCCTGGATTATTATCAAGAATCCTGGCTGGCATGTAAGGAATGCGGTCGAAAATATCCTATCCGGCAGGATATACCGGTGATGTTGATCGATGAAGGGGATAAATGGATTGATACTGCGGTTGCCGATTTGCCTCTACCGCCGCCGGAGAAGTAGGAAGAGGACAGTTGTAAGATATAAAGGGACGAAGTCCTTATTAAGGACTTCGTCCTATGTTTTTAATCCAGGACTGTTTCTATCCAGCAATCTGCCAGGATCCGGTGGCCCAGATTGGTGGGATGAACCCCGTCATCGAGAAGCTGCCTGGGCGGGACTTCCTCAGCGGCCTGGTTAAGTGCGGCCTGAAAAGGCACAAAAATTCCTTTGAACTCATCTGCCAGAATTCTGACGATCTCCTGTCTTTCTGAGATGTCAGCCAGCCATTCTTCTGACACCTCACCGGTTAAAAGCACAAAAGGCTCACAAAGCACATACTGGATTTCTGGCAGTTGTTGACGGGTATCCGAGAGGATCTTCCTGAATATCTCCCGGTATTCGCCAGGATCCGATCCCATTCCCAGATACAAATAATTCCAGGTGTCATTCACGCCAACAAGGAGGCTGATGATATCTGGCAGCAACCGCAGAGAGTCATTTGTCCAGCGGTGAGCAAGATCCTGGATGCGGTCGCCGCTGATACCCCGATTGTAGATTTGCAGGTGCCGATCCGGATATTTCTCAAGCAACCGATCCGCGATCAAAGTTGGATACCCATCCCCCATGCCCTGTGGATGATTTGGCCCAACTGCTCTGCGGCTGCGGCCGGCATCGGTAATCGAATCACCCTGGAACAGAATTACCTGGTGAGGTTTGATCTCAAGTTTTGCCATAATGTGGTCTCTTAAAAGAAAATGAAATATCTGGGAACGGATTCTTTGAATTCCAGGCAAAAATCCCCGTATTTTTCTGCCTGTGTTTCTTCTTCACCCAGGATCCAGAACTGGTTCATAACAACCCGGACAGCCACCAGCGCCAGAACGGTCCAGCTGCCAACCATCAGGCTGAGAGGGGGGAAGAGGGGTAAGAAAAACTCCTTATTGGCGCCGGGATTTTACGGACCTCCAGTTAATTATAAATCGTGGAACGATTTTGCAGTACTCTTGATAACTTTCGCCGAACAAGTTCTGCAAGTGTTCTTCTTCAGTGATCACCATCAGGTACGCAATGGCAGCAAAAAGCAAAATCCAGGCAGCAGTCTCGATTGAAGGATAGAGAACCCCTAAGCCGATCAGCATCAGGCTGTAGGTGATGATCTGTGGATTGCGGCTCAAGCGGTAGGGACCGGTTTGCCTGACCGCTCCGGGTTCCTGTCCAACCGTTGTGCCGAATCCCAGGTGGGCCATGATCGCCAGCGTGGCCACCAACCCCAGAATGCTGACAGCCAGACCGAGGTAGAGCTGAACTGGATTTTCGGGAGCTGGCGGCATTGCAGGCCAGGGAACATCCAGATAGAGATAAGGCAGATTGGCGTGCAGACCGAAGATCACAAATTCGAGGAAAACAGCCCCCGGCCCCAATTTGCCGCGGTGGAGGTAATCCCGGCGGACGAACACGCGAAAGATCACCGCGGCGATCAATGCTGTCAGGATCCATCCCATCCAATAAGCCATCTTTCCTCCTGTTCAGGCAGTTAATATGTTCCGAATCTCAACCAGGTGCTGCTTGAGGTGTATCTTTTGCCAGCGAACTGTCCCTTCCACCGTCATCGTTTGAGTTTCCTCTCCAGGAAAGCTGAAGAGCAGGTGCTTGTCTCCCGGATCGTCAGATGATCTAAGCAGCTCGACCATACTTTGATTGCAGGAACGATATAGCTCAAGAGCAGGTCCTATTTCCCGTTGAGAATATTTCCAGATCTCCCCCCATTCATCCTGGGTTTTTGACCAGTACCATCCCAGCTTGAACTCTCCCCCGGAATCTCCCACAACCTGGCGATAGAACATGCTCCAGATCAGGGCTGCATCTGCCAGGTGGTGGATGATCTGGCGGATTGACCAGTTGTTTTCATCCAGGGAGCGATCCAGATCATGGTCTGGAATATCCATAACGGCATTATGCAATTTGTCGGCGCAGTTGGAGAATTCGTTCAGGGCAGAGGTCCATGATCTTGTCATGCGCTACTCCTTCTGAGCTAAATCTTTTTGGCGACAAAGATCAGCTCACCGGGATAACAGGAACCATAAGGGTTTTTCTCGTAATCGGCATAAAGGTTCAGCACTTCAAATCCACAGCGGGCAAGAAGGTGTTCTGCCTCGTAGCGGAAAAGGTAGCGCATTTGAAAGGCATGTACGATGCGCTCCTCCTTTCCGTCTGGATGAGTCAGGTAGTAGATCAGCTCCACATCCAAAACCTGCTTAAAATGATCCCGTTTGTTGGTTTGGTTAAACCGGCGGACCTTGATGCCTTCCGGGGTGGTGAATTCCGGCTCAGCGCCGACTTCCTGTCCTATATTATCTGCGGTAATGCCGGCTAAGGAAGGGTTAAAGATATCCAGGATCAACACCCCACCCGGCTCCAGGTGGCGGTGGATATTCTCCAGGCACTGGATTTGGTCCTCTGGAGTGATTAAATGCTGGAAGGGACGGAAGGGTGTGGTAACCAGGGAAAATTCCCTTCCCAGGTCGAAATTCCGCATATCCCCCTGGACCAATGTGACCCGTTCCTGAATTTCCCCGGGTTCATCCTGCAGGGCAGCGCGGCAGACATCCAGCATGTATGTTGAAAGGTCCAGCCCCGTGATTGTGATCCCGGCCCGGGCAACAGGAATCAGAACCCGTCCTGTGCCGCAGCCCACTTCCAGGACAGGACCGCCAGATTCAACTGCGGCTTCGATGAAGAACTTGACATCCGGCCGCTCACGGTAAGGAATTACCTGGTCATAGAGGCGGGCAACCAGGGGATTGGATTGATAACCACCAGTGTCGTGGGACATGGGATTCTCCTAATGGTTATTTAAGTGTAGATTAAGGGGAAGGTGGTGTCAAATGAAAAGGGACGAAGTCGTTTCTGACAGGCCTCGTCCCTCGAATATTAGCGTACGCCCCAGATTATCCAGATAGCGATCATGACCAGCCCGATGGCAAAGCGGGCGATAAAGGCCAGCCCCCAGCCAGTTAACAAACCCTTGGTGGTATCCCAGGCTTCCTGGCTGTCCCTGACCCTGGCATATTCGAGCAAAAAAAGCAAGGTTGGGGCGGCAACGATTCCTCCCAGGGGTGGAAAAGCAAAGGTGCCCAGGAGGCCGGCCAATAAGGCTCCGCCAATTGAGAGCCAGCTGGCGCCTGCCTGGCGGGCTTTGCCGCCCATGAGTACATTGTCCACCAATGTGCCGCCGATCATCAACAGAGTGATCAGGACAAGGACCCAGATCTCAAGAACAGCAAATCCGGTAGCAATGCCATGAATGAGCACTGCTGCCCAGATGATTGTGACCCCGGGATAGATGGGGATGACCATGCCGAAAAGTCCCACGGCCATGATCAGGTAGGTAAAGATATTAAGAGAAAGGTTCAACCAGTTTGGCATGATTGTATATACGGTGAAATCTTGAAAGAGTTTCTTTTCTACATTTATTTAGCGAACGGGTTCGATAACTTCAATCCCGCCCATCCAGGGGAGAAGGACCTCAGGAATGAGGACCGAACCATCTTTTTGCTGATTATTTTCCAGGATAGCGATCATCACCCGGGGCAGGGCCAGGCCTGATCCGTTCAAGGTATGGACAAATCGAGTGCCTTTGCCTTCTTGTGGCCGGTAGCGGATCGAGGCTCTCCTGGATTGAAAATCCCTGGCGTTTGAGGTTGAAGATACTTCCAGCCATTCCCCGCAGCCGGCGGACCAGACATCGATATCTGCTGTGTAAGCTGCCACAAAACCCAGGTCGCCCGTGCAAAGCGTATTGACCCTGTATATGAATCCCAGCGCCTGGCAGATGCCTTCAGCGTCCGCTACCATGCGCTCAAACTGCTTTTCTGAGTCATCGGGATGGCAGTAAACGTACATCTCGACCTTGTCGAATTGATGGCCGCGCTTGATTCCCCTCACATCCCTGCCAGCGCTCATCTTTTCCCGCCTGAAGCAGGGCGTGTAGGCCGTGTATGAGATTGGCAGGTCAGTCTCGTTCAGAATTTCATCCTTGTGCAGGCCTGTCAGTGATACCTCCGCGGTCGGTACCCACCAAAAATCATCCTCGTGATCATGGTATAGGTTGTGCTCGAATTTTGGCAGCTGGCCGGAGGCGTAGACGATCTCTTCCTTGACCATAAACGGCGTATAGCGCTCCTGATAGCCATTTTTGATATGGGTATCAAGCATAAAGCTGATCAGTGCCCGCTGCAGCCTGGCCCCAGGGCCATTCAAGACGTAGAATCTTGAACCTGATAATTTTGTGCCTCTCTCAAAATCGAGAATGCCCAGGGCGGGCCCAAGATCCCAATGGGGCTGGGGTTCAAAATCGAATTCCGGTTTTTTGCCCACGGTTTTGATGACCTGGTTTTCACTGTCATCCTTTCCGTCTGGAACCCGCTCATCCACCAGGTTCGGGAAGGTTCCTAACAAAGCATTCAGAGCTGGCTCTAATTCTTTTAATTCCGCTTCCAGGATGTCCTGCTGGTCGCCAAGGGCTTGCATTGCGGCGATCTTCTCCTGGCGTTCATCCGGATCCTTTGTCTTGCCTATCTCCTTCGAGGCCTGGTTTTTCTCAGCTCGCAAACTCTCAACCTGTTGAAGCAGTGAACGCCTTTTTTCATCCAGCTCGATCACTTCGTCAACTGCCGATGGCTCCTGATGTCTGCGGATCAAGGATTGGCGTACGAGTTGGGGATTGTCCCTGAAAATTTGAATATCTAACATGGCTGTACTCCTGAATTCCATTCATTAAAACACCCCTTCGCCAGCAGGACGAGGGGTGGTCGTGGTGCCACCTGCTTTCACCGCGGAATGCGGTCTTATTGGCTGCGAGATACCGGTCGCACCGGCTCCCTTACGGCGGAAAGCCCTTGCGGGAGCGATGTCCTCAGCCCTGAGGCCCAGGATGCGGAGGGGATTTTGACCGCTGCCAGCCAATCCCCTTTCACCAACCGGGGACTCTCTGTATGGTGGGACCGGCTACTTGTCTCCGCTGCCATCCCTGTATAGATGATGTTAGCCCTCATTATACAAGAAGGTGATGGAATGACAAGGATAGGGGAGAAGCCGCTAATATCAACCATGCCGGGCAAAAACATAAATATGCTATACTTTAGATTGATTTTCAGCTTATTTTAGTGATTGTTTTTACCCATGCGTTATGAGATTTAATCTTAAACTTTACTTGAAGACGATCCAGTATGCCTTTTTTAAATCTGAAGGCACACCAGGCAGGTTGTCCCCCAAACGTTTTTTGATCAATTTATTCATCTTCCTCTTCTGGCCAGGTTGGGTGCTGAGCATGAGGATCGCTTATTTGTTTGACAACTTGTTCTATCCCGATCATCAGTATCAGCCTGTCACTGAGCCGGTTTTTATTGTGGGAAATTTCCGCTCCGGCACGACCTTCCTCCACCGCCTGCTCACCAAGGACGACCAATCAACCAGCTTTACCAGCTGGGAATTATATCTGGCGCCCTCAGTCGTGGGGAGGAAATTCTACCACTGGTTAATGAAGGTCAATCGCGCCGTGGGCAATCCTGCCAGATGGGTGATCGGTTTATTCAACCGCATCGTGGAAAAAGAAGCCTACATGCATAAAATTGGCCTGGAAGAAGCCGAAGAAGATGGCCAGGTGTTCTTCCAGATCTGGTCGTCCTTTCATTTGCTGGCATTTTTCCCTTTCCCCAAGCTGATCAAGGAATATATCTATTATGATGATCAGATCCCCGAAGATGTCAAAGAAAGGGACATGGATTATTATTCTGAGATCATCAAAAAACATATCTATGCTCACGGCGGCCGGCGTTATATCTCCAAAAACCCCAGCCATTCCCCCAAGGTAAAAACCTTGCACAAGCAGTTCCCAGACGCTAAGTTCATCAATATCGTTCGCAATCCTCTCCAGGTGATCCCTTCCTCGATCAGCCTGTTTTCTAAACACTGCCATACATATGGCGATCCGGAGAATGAATACAACCTGCAGGAAACGATCATTGAACATTCCAAGCACTGGTACCTATACCCGCACCAATATCTAAAAAACCTGCCCCCGGACCAATATATCCGCATTTTATATAAGGATCTTGTCGCGGACCCGGAAGGCACGATCAGGGAAATTTATCAGAGATTTGGCTTTGAGATCAACCCAGAGTTCGCAGAGATTTTAAAAGCAGAATCAGAGAAAGCAAAATCCTATAAAAGCCAACATCGCTATTCCCTGCGCAAAATGGGCTTGAGTAAAAGACGAATTCGACGCGAATTCCAATTCATCTCAGAACAATTGGAATCTTGATCTGGCGTTGATCCAGGCCTTCCTGTCAAAACCCAATCAAACACGATCCGAAACCCTTGACAAAGGACCCCGTTTATTGTATCATGTAAAGGTATTGTCAATATTATGCAAATATAATTTCTATATAGTTATCAAGAGGAGTTATTATGAATGAGAAAATCTCACCTGAAGTGGCAGACCAGGAAGGAAAATTATCCCGGCTTGTCAGATTCAACCTGATCATGGGTTTTCTGCACCTGATTCAGGGCATATTGATGGTTGTGCTGTCGAATGACACCACTTATCCGATCTTCACCAATTATCTTGGTTTTGACCTGGCCAGCTTATCCCTGAAACCTGATACCAAGCTTTTATATGAGCTGCGTTTCGGCCCTGCTGTGGGCGCGTTCCTGCTAATTTCAGCGGTGGCGCATTTTTACCTGGCGACTGTGGGTAAAAAGAAATACCTGGAAAACCTGGCCAAGGGCATGAACCCGACCCGGTTTTACGAGTATGCATTGAGCTCATCCTTAATGATCGTCTTGATCGGCATGCTGTCCGGGATCTGGGATCTGGGCGCGATCATACTCATCTTTGGCATCAACGCCATGATGAACCTGTTTGGCATCATGATGGAGTATCACAACCGCTACACGGAAAAGACAAACTGGATCTCATTCATTTACGGAAGCATTGCCGGGATCTTCCCCTGGATCGTGATCTTCCTTTACTTCTTTGGATCTGTCAGTGGTGGCGGAGAAGGCCCACCAACTTTTGTCTACATCATCAACCCTACTTTGTTTGTATTCTTTAACATCTTTGCGGTAAATATGGTGCTGCAGTACAAGAAGGTTGGACCCTGGAAAGATTACCTGTTTGGCGAGCGCGTCTATATCATTCTCAGCCTGGCTGCCAAGACTGTCCTGGCCTGGATCATCTTCGCCGGAACTTTAGCGCCGGTATAAAGATCGAAAAGAATTCGAACAGCATTTAGCGCCGGATCCAGCAATTGGAGAATACAGATTTGTTTGTATAATCCTTATTGTTGGAATCCGGCTTTTTTTTTCCTGTCCGTTCCTGGGGAGTCCAGCTTCTTCTGAAGGCAGGATGATTCCTGCTATGGGGGGAATATAACTCAGGTTGTTGGGGATTCGCTTAATGTACTGGGAGTTGGGTGGAGGGCCATATGTCTCAAAATTTATCTCTCGCCATCTATGGCTGGTCAGCTATCTTCAGCGCAGCAGCCACCATCCTCACCTTCATCACAGGAATTCTCTTTTTCGCTGGGGCCAGATGGATCGGAAGGTCCAATGACCTGTTCAGTGTTTTTCAGGTCTTATTGCTCGTCCCGCTGATATTCTTCTTTAATCAATTGATCACACCGCCCAGCTATTCGACCAGGATCCTCAGCAGCATCTTTGGACTGGGAGGGATCCTGTTCAGCGCCTATGGACAGATTCGGCTGCTGGCCGGCCGCATTGATTTTGAGGAATCGCAGAAATTCTTTCCTGCCGGTGGGGCGATAGGCTTCTGGTTGATCATGGTTAACGTATTTTCATCTGGTTCCGGGGCTCTGCCCGACATGTTGATCTGGGTGGGCATCGCCGCTGGCGCAGGCTATCTGCTGGTTGCGGCCGGGTTTTTGAAAGGGGGAGAAAACGATCTGTTATTTTACGGGGGATCTTTGCTGCTGGGGATCTGTTATCCAGTCTGGGGGATTTGGTTGGGGAAATTGATCCTGCAAAGCCTGCAATGATGGGATTGGAATGAAACCTGGGGAGTGGAACCTCCCCTCCCTGTCGGTTATACTTACTCCTGTAGAAAGGTTGATCTTATTATGAACTGCACTCACTGCGGCGCCCCGATGACCCTCTTCAGGGATCGTGATTATTACCACTGCGAACACTGCCAGAGCTACCATTTTCCTCAAAAGAATACCGAAGGGTTAAGGGTGCTGGGAAAAAATCCAGAAGGCATCAAATGTTCCCACTGCAAAGTGGTGATGAACTTGATAACCTTCGATGATTTTTTCCAGGGATACCAATGTCCCAAGTGCCAGGGCATATTATTCAACCGCAACACATTCCGCGAAGCGATTGATTTCCACCGTTCCAGGACCAAAGAACCTCCTGAACCCCTTGGCAGGTTTGATCCGATGGAATTGGAAAGGATCACCCATTGTTCCAGGTGCAGCCGGAAAATGGAAACCTTCCAATATAACGGACCGGGCAATATCGTGATCGACACCTGTCATGATTGTGACCTGATCTGGCTGGATTATGGGGAATTGAATAAAGTGGTAAATGCACCGGGCAGGGACCGGGGTGTCCCGCTCAAACCTCCCGAAAAGGAAGAAGAATCCAGGGAAAAGGGGAAGAAGGGAAGTTTGGATCAGCTGCTGCTGGGTTTAGCAAATTATCTCCTTAAGCAAGATTGACCCAGGAGCATTGAGGGATTTTTACATGACTTTATAGGATGTGATAAAGATGAATTCAACCTTAAGGGATCGATTAATCATCTTGGCGGTTCTAGTCCTCACTTTTACCATCTCCGCAGTTTTCCGCAAACGGGCCCGCAATGAGGGGGGCGTCATTAAACGCCAGGAAGAAGGCTGGCTGGCCCTCACCCTGAGAATGGGCCTGGCTCTGTCGCTGCTGCTCGTGATCCTGTTGAATATCATCTGGCCAGATCCATTATCCTGGGCCAAGTTCAATGCCCCCCAATGGCTGCGGATCCTGGGCCTGGCCCTGGCGGTGATCTGTGTGCCTTTTTTCCTCTGGGTCTTCAGCAGCATCGGGAACAACATCTCGGAAACGATTTTGATCAAGGATGAACACGAGCTGGTGACTCACGGACCCTATCACTGGATCCGCCATCCACTGTATGGAGGTGCATTATTAATGCTGCTTTCCATCAGCCTGGTGTTTGGAGATTGGATCATTCTGGGTTATGCCGTCGCCGGTATCCTGGCTTTTCGTCTGCTGGTCATTCCGGCCGAGGAAAAGCAGCTCCTTGACGCCTTTGGCGAGGAATATGAGTGCTACCAGGCCAGGACAGGAGCTCTTCTGCCCTGGATCAGGTGAGTGATGAGATCGCGAGTCATAAAATCCATCCTTTTATTGTCTGGCAGTTTTTGCTTCGCATTTCTTGTTGGCGAAGCCATTCACGAACTGGGCCACTTCCTCGCCCATTCTTTTTATGGAACTGGCGGTATAAAAATCCATCTTGATCCCTTTGGTGGCTCGAGGATCCTGGGCGTAAAAACCCTGCCGCTTCAGCAGATGGGTGTTACCTCGGCTGCTGGCCCTGTGGTTAACCTCGGCGCAGGATTATTGTTCACTACCCTTTTATGGCGATCCAAGAAACCTATCCTGCTGCCCATCTCATTATGGGGACCGGTGGCCGCTGTTCAGGAAGGGGTCAATTTCACGCTGGGCATGTTAACCCCCGGAGGGGACAGCAGCTGGATCATTCAAGCAGGTATTCCCCGGCCGGCTCTGTTCGTTTTCGGGATTGTCCTGCTGCTGGCCGGGGTTGTTCTAATGGCCGCGCTGCTTCCGGTGGCGGGCTTAGGGATAGATTTGAAGTTTGGCGCCAGATACCTGGCCCTTTTGGCTGGAGTAGGCCTGTTGATGGCAATCCGGGCGGTGTTTTCCCTATTCACCTCTACCGCGGCGGCCATAGAAAACATCATCCCCCTGGTCTTTTCCATTGTGTTGAGTTCCCTGGTGATCCTGGTTCAGCGGATGATATCGATGATCAATTCAAAATGGGCAAGCCAAAACCAAGAGATCTCCTGGACCGCGGTGTTTGGTGCTTTAGCCCTTGCAGGCGCAGCATTCCTTTCCCAGATCGCCCTGCCCTAGAAGATCCCCCTGGAGGGAGAGATGAAGGACCTGCTGGAAGAAATCAAATATGATGCAAAATTTATCAAAGGACATACACTCCAGCCGCGGTGGTATAAGGTGCTGAAGGTATTTTTGATCATTGGATTTGTGGCCGGATATGCTCTGATATTTGGTGGTGTGAGGACCCTGATCTTCTGCGGCGTATTCTTTGGGTTAAGCCTTGTCCTCCATCTGGCCTACCGGATCAACACCAAAAAATACACCATAAGCTGGCTGGATTTTAAGGTTCAAGAAGTGGACGGCCAGCTCGAATATCAACGCATAGGCATCTATTATTACCTGATCGTCGCTGTCAATGGGATCATTGCCTTTGCCCTCAGTCAGCTTCTTGGGGGCTGATAGTACCCGAGAAGAATAATATGCATATTTCTAGAATGGAGTCAATTCATTGGCCAGAGGTGAAAAGGATCTACCAGCAGGGCATCGATTCTGGTCAGGCAACCTTTGAGCGGAAACCCCCGGCAACATGGCTGGCCTGGTGTGAAAAATTCCTCCAAGATCTTTCCCTGGTTTGCCTGGATGAAAGCCGGGTTCTGGGATGGGGGGCAATTTCCCTGACTTCTTCCAGAGTGGCTTATCAAGGAGTTGGCGAGGTGAGCCTCTATGTGGGACGGCAATTCCAGGGACAGGGCATCGGTAAGAAGTTAATGGAAAGCATCATATCCAGATCGGAAAAGGCAGGTTTCTGGACGCTGCAGGCAGGCATCTTCCCGGAAAATGAAATCAGCATTCAGCTGCATCTGGAGCATGATTTCAGGGTAGTTGGTGTGCGCGAGAGGATAGGGAAAATGGCCTATGGACCCCTGGCTGGCAGGTGGAGGGATGTGGTCCTGCTGGAGAGGCGTTCGAAAGGCTACTCGGATTGACGCTGATTCCTGATCTCTTCTTCTGGCCATTTTATTCTTCGTTCCAAAGGCAATGTTAAAGGAAATACTTACCGCGTGCTATCATATTGCATGTCTCATTCAACAGACCCTTCGAGGATCTCGTGGCAAAAAAACTTTTGTGGATCATTTTAATCATCATCATTGTTATTGCGGGATCGTTTTTCATCCCAAAATTAATGGGTAATCCTGTTTCCCTTGATCTGAGCCAGGAATATATCTATATGGCCGGCGGGCTGGTTTTGATGATCGGGCCCTGGGCCTGGTATATCATCAGGAGGAAGAAGGATGAGGACAGAGACTGAATCAGGGTAAGGAACAGGGGCATTCTTGATTCTAAGAAGGGGGTATGAATATCCCCGTTTTGAAATCCAGAAAACTTATTAAGGTTTGAAAGGAAAATCCTATGGCAAAAGAATACCGTGAGCTGACCCCCGAAGAAAAAAGGGTCATCCTCCACAAAGGAACAGAACGGCCTTTTACCGGCGAGTATGATAATTTCTATGAAAAGGGCAGCTACCACTGCCGGCAATGTGATGCCCTCTTATATCAATCGGTGGATAAATTCAAATCAGGATGCGGCTGGCCCAGTTTTGATGACGAAGTGGAAGGGGCTGTGATCCGCCACCCGGATGCGGATGGGAGGAGAACAGAGATCGTCTGTGCCACCTGTGGTGGACACCTGGGACATGTTTTCAATGGCGAAAAGTTAACCGCCAAGAATACACGGCATTGTGTAAATTCAATTTCATTGGTCTTTAAACCGGAGTGATCGAATATGACTGAATCAAAAGCGTATTATGCAGGAGGGTGTTTTTGGGGTGTTGAACATCTCTTTCAGAGCAAAGCAGGTGTAAAAAGTGCTGTTTCCGGGTATATGGGCGGGCCTGTGGACAATCCTACCTACCAGGAAGTTTCCACCGGACAGACGGGCCATTTGGAAGCGGTGGAGATCACCTATGACCCCGACCAGGTGAATTTTGAAGAATTGACAAAGTTCTTTTTTGAGATCCATGATCCCACCCAGGCCAATGGCCAGGGTCCTGATATCGGACCTCAATACCTGTCGGCAGTGTTTTATCATTCAGATGAAGAAAAACAAACAACTCTCTCCTTGATTGACCAATTAAAAGAGAAGGGTTATGATGTTGTCACCCGGGTGCTGCCGGTGGTTAAGTTCTGGAAGGCGGAGGAATACCACCAGGATTATTACCTGAAGAAAAATCAGCAGCCCTACTGCCATTTCTATCAAAAGAAATTTTAACCACTTTAATGGTGGACAGCTGGAGGAATGAATGGAGAGGGATAAGGAAAAAATAATTCGCGATTCGGTCAAAGAGCGTTATGCGGAAATTGCCAGATCCGCTCAAAACGAATCTGAAAGTTGTTCCTGCTGTGGAGATGTGATCGATCCCTTTGATTTGATCCAGCCCCAGGCCCAATCTGCCCTGATGGGATACTCGGCAGAGGAAATCAACAGCGTGCCCGGAGAGGCCGTGATGGGCTTGGGATGCGGTAACCCCCAGGCGATCGCGGCCCTGAAGCCGGGGGAAGTGGTCCTTGACCTGGGCAGCGGTGCGGGTTTTGACAGCTTCCTGGCCGCCAGGCAGGTGGGTGAGACTGGCAGGGTGATCGGCGTGGATATGACACCGGATATGATCAAGAGAGCTGAGGAGAATGCCCAAAAGGGCTCCTTCAAAAATGTTGAATTTCGTCTCGGTGAGATCGAAGATATGCCGGTAGATGATAACAGCGTAGATGTGATCCTTTCCAATTGTGTGATCAATCTCTCCCCTGATAAACCAGCTGTATACCAGGAAGCATTCCGCGTCCTAAAACCGGGAGGCAGGCTGGCTATTTCTGACATGGTTGCTTCGGGAGAAATGCCGGACGAGATCAAAGAAGATATGGATTTA
>Ga0316201_10001684_pt1 | contig 15113 bp, 11 predicted proteins | sample CS6wburrow_MG_FD_204516 | JGI IMG/M metagenome (GOLD analysis project Ga0316201, IMG submission 204516) | Coastal sediment microbial communities from Delaware Bay, Delaware, United States - CS-6 worm burrow | ecosystem: Environmental > Aquatic > Marine > Coastal > Sediment | place: USA... | reverse complement strand
CGGCAGCCGCTGCAGCCGCCGCGGCAGCCTCGTCGCCACCCGACTGCGAATACATCCGCTCGGCCATCTTGGCGGAGGCATCCGTGAGCGCCTTGGTCTTGGTCTCGATCTCGTCCTTGTCGGAACCCTTCATGGCCTCTTCAAGATCGGCAATCGCCTTCTCGATCGCCTCTTTCTCGCCGGCCTCGAGCTTGTCCTCACCGATCTCTTCCATCGACTTGCGGGTCGCATGGATCATGGTGTCGGCCTGGTTGCGGACCTGCACGACCTCGTGGAACTTCTTGTCTTCATCGGCATGCGCCTCTGCGTCCTGCACCATGTTCTTGATCTCTTCCTCGGAAAGGCCCGAAGAGGCGGTGATCCGGATCGACTGTTCCTTGCCGGTCGCCTTGTCCTTGGCCGACACGTGCAGGATACCGTTGGCGTCGATATCGAAGCTGACCTCGATCTGCGGCATACCACGTGGTGCCGGTGGTATATCGGCCAGGTCGAAGCGCCCCAGCGACTTGTTACCTGCGGCCTGCTCACGCTCGCCCTGCAATACATGCACGGTGACTGCCGTCTGGTTGTCGTCGGCCGTCGAGAAGGTCTGCGAGGCATTGGTCGGGATGGTCGTGTTTTTGTCGATCAGTTTGGTCATGACGCCGCCCAGGGTCTCGATACCCAGTGACAACGGCGTAACGTCGAGCAGCAACACGTCCTTCACCTGGCCGCCCAGCACACCGCCCTGGATGGCGGCACCCATAGCAACCGCCTCATCCGGATTGACGTCTTTGCGCGGCGCCTTGCCGAAAAAGCCCTCGACCAGTTCCTGCACCTTCGGCATACGCGTCTGGCCACCGACCAGGATCACGTCGTCGATGTCGGACGCAGACAATCCGGCGTCCTTTAGCGCGATCTTGCAGGGCTCCAGCGTGCTCTGCACCAGCTCGTCCACCAGAGACTCCAGTTTGGCCCGGGTCAGCTTGATGTTCATGTGCTTCGGACCGCTCGCATCCGCCGTGATATACGGCAGGTTTATGTCGGTCTGCTGGCTGCTGGAAAGCTCGATCTTGCCCTTTTCAGCTGCCTCTTTCAGGCGCTGCAGTGCGAGCGGATCATTTTTCAGATTGACACCCTGGTCCTTCTTGAACTCGGCCACCAGGAAATCGATGATGCGCATATCGAAATCTTCGCCACCCAGGAAGGTGTCGCCGTTGGTCGACAAGACCTCAAACTGGTGCTCACCATCCACCTCCGCGATCTCGATGATCGAGACGTCGAAGGTGCCGCCACCCAGGTCGTAAACGGCCAGCTTCTTGTCGCCCTGCGACTTGTCCAGCCCATACGCCAGCGCTGCCGCAGTCGGTTCGTTGATGATGCGTTTGACGTCCAGTCCGGCAATACGCCCGGCGTCCTTGGTCGCCTGACGCTGCGAGTCATTGAAGTAGGCCGGCACCGTAATGACCGCCTCGGTGATTTTTTCACCCAGGTAATCCTCGGCCGTCTTCTTCATCTTCTGAAGAACCTTGGCCGCGATCTCCGGTGGCGCCATCTTGTTGCCATTCACCTCGACCCAGGCATCGCCATTGTCTGCCTTCACGATCTTATAGGGCACCATATCGATGTCTTTTTTGACCACGCTGTCTTCGAATCGGCGGCCGATGAGCCGCTTGATAGCGAACAGAGTGTTGTGCGGGTTGGTCACAGCCTGGCGCTTGGCGCTCTGCCCGACCAACACCTCGCCCTCGCCGGTGAAGGCGATAACAGACGGTGTGGTGCGATCGCCTTCGCTATTCTCGATGACCTTGGCATTGTCGCCCTCGATCACGGCGACGCAGGAGTTGGTGGTGCCGAGGTCGATACCGATGATCTTGCCCATGATGTCTAATCTCCGATTCAGGAATTCTTTTGAAACTATTGTCTAGATGGGGTTTTCTTCGCCGCTTTCAAGCGCCCGCGCGAATTCGGTGTCAAACCGGATCGGCCGCCTGCGAAACCATCACCATCGCCGGACGAACAAGGCGACCATTGAGGCTGTAACCCTTCTGCACCACCGCAACCACGGTGTTAGCTGGCACATCCGCGCGTGGCTGCATCGACATCGCCTGGTGGAGTTCCGGGTTGAACGGCTGGTCGACTGGATCGATTTGCTCGACCCCGAATTTGCCCATCGCGTCACCCAGCATCTTCAGGGTCAACTCGGTGCCCTCACGCAGCTTGTGCACATCCGCCGACTCGTCCTGTGCCGCGTTGTGCCCGAGTTCCAGGCTGTCCCAGACGCCGAGCAACTCGGCGACAAACTTGTCGAGCGCAAACTTGTGCGCATTTTCCAGGTCGCGCGCGTGCCGCCTCTTCAGATTCTCGAGCTCGGCATGCGCGCGCATCATCTGCTCGTAGTGCTCGTCGGCCTTGGCGCGAGCCTGCTCCAGCAGCTGCGCCAAATCCTCGGCAGAACCCTCCGCGATCTCGCTGTCAGCCTCCATTTCGGCTACGCCTTCCTCGAAAGTATCCTCGGCCGCGTCGTTCATCGCCTCGTCGGCACCCTTACCCTGTGCCGACCGATCCTGCTGCTCGCTCATCAGAACCTCATACAAGCTCATGTAATTTAATTAAAAAATATGCAGGGCCAAGCTGCCCCGCGGACTTCATGAGAACAAGTGGGGGCTACAGGCCGGATTACAAGCCCGTCTGGCGAAATCAGATCAAATAATCAGCGCGGAGCCAGGGCGCTGCCGAGAATTTTGGCTGTAATATCCACAATCGGAATGACCCGATCGTACGCGATCCGGGTCGGACCGATCACGCCCAACACACCCACGACCCCCGAGTCGTTTTCATACGGGGCCGTCACGACCGAGCAGTCTTTGAGCGTACTGTAACCGGACTCCTCGCCAATGAAGATCTGCACACCATCGGCCTCGAGACTGCGATCGAGCAGATGCAGGATCTCCTGCTTTTCGGTGAATGCGTCAAACAGCGAGCGCAGGCTGTCCATGTGCGCCAATTCGTCGAAATCCATCAGATTCGTCTGGCCCGCGACCACAAAGTCGCCCGTACTTTCCCGGGACTCGCCCTGACTGACAAAAGCGGCGCTGGCCATCTCCATGGCCTGTATCATCAGTTCATCGAGATCACGTCGTGTCTGCTGCATTTCGCGCAGCACCGAACGTCGGATTGCGGCGAGGTCATTGCCCGCGTAATGACTGGTGATGTAATTGCTCAGCTGCTCTAGCTCACTGCGGTTGAACACCCGCGAGGTCTCGATGATGCGGTTGAACACCTCACCGCTCGACGTGACGATCACCGTAAGCACGCGAACGTCCGACAAGGGCACGAATTCGATCTGCCTGACCACCACATGGTTGTGTTTTGGAACCATCACGACGCCCGCCAGGTGGGTGAGATTGGAGAGCAGACGCGATGCCGAATCCACCAGGCCGGAGGGCGCCTCATGGATCCCCAACTGCAGCTGGACCTTGCGCAACAAGGCCTTGTCCAGGGGTTGCAGCGACAGCAATGAATCCACAAACATCCGGTAGCCAGATACCGTGGGCACACGCCCCGCGGAGGTATGCGGCGAGGCCACGAAGCCGAGATCCTCGAGATCGGCCATCACATTGCGAATAGTCGCTGGGCTCAGGTCCAGCCCCGCATCCTTGGCCAGCGTGCGCGAGCCAACCGGATGACCATCACGGATGTAACGCTCGATCAACACTTTGAGAAAATGCTGGGCGCGCTCGCCGATTGCGTTTTCGGTGCTGTCTGCGGTCACCTATTACTGCCGGTTATGAACATGTTGTAGTAGACCCCGTGGCACGTCATCGGTTCTCGGGGATTATGTGGAGGCTTTTTTTTGAGTGTCAAGCTGCCTGCCGCGTGCTTGGCGACCGCCAGAGCCCATGCTAGTTTGCAGCCTCCACCTTAGATCGGCAATCCAGACAGAATAGTGAGCAAGACGGCAACCCAGTTTCAGCGCGTGGCGGTGATCGCCAAGCCCAGCGATGCCGGGCATTTGAAATCCACGCTCGATCGCCTGCATGAGGTCCTCAAAGAGCGGCGGCTGACCATGCTGCCTGACCCGCGCACTGCCGACCTGCTGGGGCTTGGCCAGGGTGCGCCGCTTGACGAGCTTGCTGAAAACTGTGATCTGGCGGTGGTGGTTGGTGGAGACGGCACCCTGCTGCGCGCCGCGCGCGAACTCGCCGACCACAGCATACCGCTGCTCGGCGTCAACCTCGGACGCCTGGGTTTTCTGGTCGACATCACGCCGGGCGATATCGGTAGCGGCCTGTCCGCGGTGCTCGATGGACACTACGACGAAGACCCACGCTTCCTACTCAGCGCCCTGGTCGGCGACCAGCCGCCGGTACTAGCCTTCAATGACGTGGTACTGCACAAATGGAACACGGCACGCATGATCGAGTTCGAGACCTGGATCGACGACCGTTTTGTATACACCCAGCGTTCGGACGGCCTGATCATCTCGACCCCGACAGGGTCCACGGCCTATGCACTGTCCGGCGGCGGCCCCTTGCTGGCACCCGGCATGGATGCCATCACGCTGGTGCCGATTTGTCCGCACACCTTGAGCAATCGCCCCATCGTTATCGATGCCGGCAGCGAAATCGAGATCTCGGTGTGCGGCCACACCGACCCGAACGATGTGCGTATTGCCTGCGATGGTGCCATCGACTTGACGATGGGCGATGGCGAAAAATTACGGGTGCGCCGCCACCCGACCCGGGTACGCCTGCTGCATCCGGTAGGACACGATCATTTCGATGTCCTGCGGGTGAAGCTCGGCTGGGGCGGATTACCGAAGAATTGATCGACCCCCACGTGCAGCCTTCCCAACAACCCTCTATGGCCCCCGGATTCGACATATGTTGAGCCGTATCACGATCAGCAACCTGGTCATTGTGCGCGCCCTCGATCTGGCTTTCGATCGGGGTATGACCGCCCTTACCGGGGAAACCGGCGCAGGCAAATCGATTCTCGTCGACGCCCTCGGGCTGACACTCGGCGACAAAGCCGACAACAACATGATTCGCGCCGGCGCAGATAGGGCGGAGATAAGCGTCAGTTTTGAACTCGCAAACGACTCGGCGGCGGTGCACTGGCTGGAGGAACACGATCTCGCGGCCGACAACGAGTGCATGCTGCGACGGGTCCTGGTCCGTGATGGACGGAGCCGTGCCTACATCAATGGCACGCCGACGCCACTGACACTGTTGCGGGAACTGGGCGAGATGCTAATCGACATCCACGGTCAGCACGCCCACCAATCGTTACAGCATGCGGCCGCACAACGCCAACTGCTCGATGACTACGCCGGACTGCGCCGACCGGCACGCGAGCTGGCAGAACTGTTTCAGGCCTGGCGCGCCACCCGCGAGGAGCATGAATCGTTGCATCAGGCCGGCCAGGACCGGGCCAATCGGCTCGACTACCTCAGCTTTCAGATCGCCGAGCTGGACGATCTGGCCTGTGACGACGACAGCCTGCGCGCGCTCGAAACCGAGCAGGCCCGGCTCGCGCATGCCGAACGCCTGTTGAACGACAGTGGTGCGGTGCTGGCCGTGCTCGAAGACAACGAAGCGTCCGTGCAGCAGTCTCTGGCGCAGGCCTTGCACACCCTTACTGAATTGAGCGAGCTCGATCCCGCCCTTTGCGAGACCTGCGAACTGCTCGAGACCGCCGGCATTCAGATAGAGGAGGCGGCCAGCAACCTGCGCCACTATCAGGACCGCGTCGAACTGGATCCGCAAAGGCTGCAGCAGGTCGATCAGCACCTGGGTCGACTGCACGACGCCGCGCGCAAGCATCGGGTCTCGCCGCAGGAGTTGGGCAAACTGCTCGAAACGCTGAGGGCCGAAGCGGCTGATCTCGAGAACGCCGACAGCAATCTGCTGAAGCTGGAACAAAACATGCGCCAGCAGGAAGCGGCCTACATGGCAGCGGCAGAGAAACTCAGCAAAGCTCGCAAAAAGGCTGCGGCAACCCTGTCGCGCACGGTCAGTGACAGCATGCAGGAACTCGGCATGCTGGGTGGCAGCTTCCAGGTCAGCTGCAGTATGCAACACGACAAGCCGGCTGCGCACGGCCTGGACAAAGTCGGTTTTCTAGTCGCCGCCAACCCCGGTCAACCCGCCGCACCATTGTCGGAAGTTGCCTCGGGCGGCGAACTCTCGCGCATAAGCCTCGCGATCCAGGTGGCCACCGCAGATTGCGGCACGGTCCCGACCCTGATATTCGACGAGGTGGATGTCGGGATCGGCGGAGCGGTCGCCGAAATTGTCGGTCAGCTGTTACGCCGCCTGGGTGTGGATCGGCAGGTACTGTGCGTCACTCACCTGGCGCAGGTTGCCGCACAAGCCCACCGGCACCTGCGGGTCCACAAGATGACCGACGGCAAGACGACAGAGACCGGGATCGACCGTCTGGATGAACCCACACGCGTTGATGAGATTGCGCGCATGCTGGGCGGTGTGGACATCACCCAACAGACCCGCAGACACGCAAGTGAGATGATCCAGCGCGCGCAACAGGCATCCTGACCGCCACAACCCGGACGGGTAGCTGCAAGGGTGTTCCCGCTCTTTAGTCATTAACTTCCGATTCCCGGAAGTTTATTCACAATCTCGAAATAATCCAGTTGCAAAATCCGTTCTAAACCGATGAAATAGCGGACATAATAATTAAGTGCCCAAACTTTAGATTCGCCTGATCCCGGTGAATGCCAGCCCTGAGGGTGGCGTGGTCAGAGCGAGCAGGCAGACACGGTGGTATGAACCGTGTCCAAGACAAAGTAAACAAGGGCTATTCTTTTGTTCGAGTCGATCTCTCTGCCTTTTTGGGTATTCGGCGCTGGCATCCTCTGTGTAGCGTATTTCGTTCGTGGTGTCGCCGGGTTCGGATCGGGACTGATCGCGATTCCACTGCTGGCCCTGGTCATGCCGCTGGCCCTGGTGGTCCCGCTGGTGGTATTCCTGGATTACGTCGCCTCGGCCAGCCACGGGCTCAAGGACCGAGCGCAGATCCAGTGGCGGCAGATCCTGCCCCTGCTGCCGTTCACCGCACTCGGCGTCCTGTCCGGCCTGTACCTTTTCAAAACGGTTGACTCGGTGACACTGGCACATGCACTCGGCGTATTCGTCCTCGTCTATGCAGCCTATTCGCTGCTGGTCAAAAACGGCGATGGCCGTGCGTCGGCCCTGTGGGCAATGCCGGCAGGCTCACTCGGCGGCCTGGTGGGCACCCTGTTCGGGACCGGCGGCCCCTTCTATGTCGTATACCTCAAACACCGCGGACTGCCAAAGTCCCAATTCCGCGCAACCTTCGCGACAATCTTTCTGATGGACGGCGCCGGGAGGCTGGCGGGCTATATGGCGGGTGGCTATTTCGACCGCGACTGGCTGATTCTCGCCGCCGCGTCGCTGCCGATGATGGCAGTGGGCCTGTATCTCGGCGGGCTCATACATACCAGCATCAGTCAACGAACATTCCAGATCGCGGTCAGCCTGCTTCTGGTGGTCAGCGGCATCTCGCTGTTGCTGCGCCACTGACCGCCCTCCACGTCGGCCCCTATCACGGCGGAATCCGTCAACCGGCCCGTGCCCTCGCAATATTTCGCGGACCCGGACGGTCTTTCAGGACACCACTTCCCAGGCTAAAGACCCTCCTGCGCCGGGCGCTAACTCCGTTGAACAGATAACACCCTGTGCAGACTGACTGCGGATCTATCTCTGAGCGCAGCCGCACCTGACGGAGACAGTTGCATGCCGCATGCGGTAACCCACAGATTGATGATCGGCGTACTGATCGTCGTATTGCATCTGCCATTGATTCTCTTTGCCAATGGGCTCTACGACGAACTCCTGCCAGGGCAAGGTATCGGTGAACTCGACCCGCTGCTGATTGCGGCCCTGTTCGTCCTGACGGTTCTTCCCTACGCTACACTCGCGCGGCTCCGTATCGAATGGAATCCACCGAGAGCCCGGCTCGGCGAGTGCGACTGCTGACGCCCGGCAAACCCTGCCCACCGTCAAGACGGACACAATCCCCACAGCGGGCCTTTCCAGCGCCCCGTTGTAATCAGGCCATCGCATCATTGTCGACTGCAGTTACAATGGGATTTCAGGGCTCAAGCTTCGGCTTAACCTTCGTTCGGCACGAGGCACGAAAATAATGAGATCAAACCCCATCGGCATATGTGTGCTACTCGCTTTTCCGCTTTTGGCCTCTGCCAGTGAAATTTCCGAAGATTTCTTCCCACAGCAGATGAGCGCCAATGACCTGATGAGGACATGCGCCGCCAGCTCTCTCACGGCAAAAGGAAGAGTCCGTCGAAGATACTGCGACGGATTCGTCAGTGGTGTAGAGGAAGGCATGCGGCTGTTCCAGCTCAGGCATTCGATCAACTCGGTACCTGCCGTCTGTGTTCCACCGGGAACCACGTCGCGCACGCTGACGGGCGCATTCATCAAGTATGCCTCTGGGAAGGGAGTGGACCTGGATCAGCCGGCCGCCGCGGTCGTCATCGAGTCACTGGAAAATGCCTTTGCCTGCAATTGAGGGCAGCAATCCCGCCGCCACCGCAACCCAGCGGTGTCGATACTGTTCCGTCTGAGCACCGTTAGACACAACAGACCTCTTCACTCAATCGACCACGCGACCCGGGATCTGCGAGAATCGCGTCATGTCGCCATCAGCCACCGCCATCCCCCAACTCGCTAAAAAGCCCGAGATCCTGGCCCCCGCAGGTGGACGTGCACAGCTTGAGGCCGCCGTCTGGGCAGGTGCCGATGCGGTCTATTTCGGCCTCGATGCGGGCCTCAATGCAAGGGTACGGGCGACCGCATTTGCGCTGGAAGAACTGCCGGCGACCATGGATTACCTGCATGAACACGGGGTCAGGGGTTATATAGCACTGAACACCCTGGTGTACGACGAAGAACTCGTGCGGGCCGAACAGCTAGTGCATGCAGCGGCCCTGGCCGGCGTCGACGCCCTGATCGTGCAGGATTTGGGTCTGGTCCGACTGGCCCAAGCAGCCGCCCCAGAACTGCCCCTGCATGGAAGCACCCAGATGTCGATTACCGACTCCGCTGGCGTGGCTTTCGCCGCTGAACTCGGTGTCAGACGCGTGGTCATCGGACGCGAACTCTCGATCGGCGAGATTGCGCGCGTGGTGCAAGAAAGCGAACTGGAAATCGAGGCCTTCGTGCATGGTGCGCTCTGTGTCAGTTACAGCGGCCAATGCTTTTCCAGTGAGGCTTGGGGCGGCCGCTCTGCCAATCGTGGACAGTGTGCGCAGGCCTGCCGTCTTCCCTATGGTCTACTGGTCGACGGCGAACTGCGTGAACAGGGTGATTTCCGCTATCTGTTGTCACCGCAGGACCTGATGGCCCTGGAACAACTCCCGCGACTGGTCCGTGCCGGCGTGAGCTGCCTCAAGATCGAGGGTCGTCTCAAAGGACCCGAATACGTGCTGGCGACCGTCAGCGCCTACCGCGAGACACTCGACTCGATCTGGGCCGAACTGCGCAATGGTCAGGAGATCGCTAATAGCCGTCGGATCAATATCGCGCAGCGCCGTCGGCTTGCACAGGTCTTTTCGCGTGGCCAGGGCGACGGCGCCGATGGCCTTACACCCGGCTTTCTGCAAGGCCCGCAGCACCAGTCGCTGGTCATCGGACGCAACCCGCGTCACCGTGGCGTACTGGTCGGCAAGGTAGTGGAGATCACCCGACGAGGCGTCCGCACAGATCTGCAGGGCCCGCTGAAACGCGGTGATGGACTGGTGTTCGACCGCGGTCGCCCCGAACAGAAAGAGGCCGGCGGTAACCTCTACCAGGTCATCGATGGACAGGGCGACTCTCTGAGCGGAGAAACCGACCGGGGCACCGTTGAACTCCTGTTCGCACCGAATTTTCCAATCTCGCACGTCCAGGTGGGCGACCTGATCTGGCGCAGCCGGGACAGCGCACTGGACACGGGTACGCGCCTCGACCCAAAACTCGCGGCCCGCCCGGTCAAGGTCGAGCTCAGCGTTCAGGGCAGCCTCGATCAGCCGCTCGAGATCACCCTGACCGACCATGACGGCCACTCGGTCAGTACGTCCACCCGATCCCTGCTGGAGGTCGCCTCGGGCAGCCCGCTCGACCCGGAAAAGATCCGCAGGGCAATCGGCCAGCTCGGCGACACGCCGTTTGAGATCGGCAACTTTATTTGCCATCTCGACAATGCAAACGGACCGATGTTTCTGCCGCTGGGCGAGATAAAGTCTGCGCGCCGTGCGGCGGTCTTGGACCTGCTGGCAGCACGGCGCATGCACAGACGTGCCGAGGGTCTGGCGTCCAGACCTATACTGACAAGCCTTCTTCCATCAGGCAGCCCAACAACGAAGAATGCGCCATCGGCCCTGAGCCTGTTGTGTCGTACCAAGGAGCAGGTCGATGCCGCCCTGCTGGTCGATGGCGTCGACGAGATCGTACTCGATTTTCTCGAGGTGCATGGACTCAAGGATGCCTGTCTGCAGGTACAGGCCGCCGGTCGCACTCTGGTCGTGGCCGCACCGCGCATATTGAAACCCGGCGAGGAACGCCTGTGGCGCTACTATTGTCGGCTGGTCCCGGACGCCCTGCTGGTGCGCTCGGCGGGCTTGCTCCGGGAATTGCAGCATCTCGGTGGCAGCGGTGCCCTGCTCGACGATGGCGAGACCTTGATACCGCCGCTGTACGGTGATTTCTCGCTGAACGCCGCAAACCTGATCAGTGCGCGATACCTGCTCGAAGCCGGCCTGCAACGCCTGGTCCTGACCCATGACCTGAACGCCCGGCAGATCAGCGCGCTGGTCTCGGCTTTGCCCGCCGGGCACAGGTCACGTATCGAGGTTATCGCGCACCATCACCTGCCCATCTTTCACACCGAGTATTGTGTCTTTGCACGCTTCCTGTCGAACGGCAACAGTTTCCGCGACTGTGGTCGCCCCTGTGAAACGCAGACCGTCCACCTGCGTGGCCCGGATGGCGGCGACCATCTGGTGCAGGCGGACATCGGCTGTCGAAACACCGTATTCAATGCCGCTGCGCAATCGGCCGGGCCGGTGCTGAAGATATTCCGTGAGGCTGGCATCGTGCGCTACCGCGTCGAACTCGTGGATGAGCCCGGACACGAGGTGGCAGGTATCGTCGACGCCTATAGCCGCGCATTGGCCGAAGAGATCACTCCGAAGGCATTGCACGACCGGCTCGCCGCGGTCACGGATGCCAACGGCCAATCTCAGGGCGTTGGCCTTGGTTCACTGGCCGTACGTATCGAACCGGCCCGGCGGTCGATGAAAAAACCAACCGCCCGATGAGTCCTGTCGTCTGGACACTTCGTCGCCGTCGGTCGGCTAACACTCGGCCTTGATCAGCAGTTTCCTGGCCCCGCCTTCGGATTCGGCCGGCAGGTCTCTCCGCAGCTCTTTTGCGGCCTCACCACCCAGGCCGATATCGAGTCCCAGACCCAGCGGATCAGCCGACTGCTGCTGTGGCTCTGGCGGACGGCCGCCCAGCCCCAGGGCCCGGACCTCTTCCGAACCCAGGCCGAGCCCCAGACCAAGCGGATCATCCGATTCCTTCGCAACACCCTCATTCGGGCGCCCCCCGGGCGTCACGGCGTCCACCGACAGACCGGCGTCGGCGACATAATCGCCGGCGAAGAAGCATGCCACCGCCTGGTATTTTGCGCGTTTGACCGGATCCATCTCGGCCACGCCGGCAGCCTGCGGGTCGTGGAGATAGGCCTGCCAGTAATTGAAGCCACCAAGCAGTGCATAGGCGTCACGATCAACCAGCCGCAGCAACAGTGCCGCCTGTGCCGCATGTGCGGTGCCATTCGAATACACCACCAATTTGCGGCCCGTCGGCAGCCCCGCGAGCGAGGCATCCGATAGCAAGGCGGCGAGCGGTACATGGCGGGCCTCGCCGATGTGGCCAGCCTGGTAGTCGGCCAGATCGCGGATATCCACCAGCTCAAAGTCGCGCTGGTCCTTGATGATCCAGTCTGAGAGTTCCGCGACCGTAACGTGATCGTGCTCCGCTGCGATGGTCTTCGCCAGTGCGGATGCCATCCCAACCTTGTCCAGCTGTGGCTGCTCACTGCAACCTGCCAGCAAACCTGCAGCCACGATAATGCCCCACGGCAGAACTCTCATCGGTCTTCCCCTTTCACTGCATCAACCTCTGCAACAGCTGCGGATCGAACTGGGTAGCGTAGACCGTCCAGGTACTGACCTGACCGATCTCCACCATCAGATAGCGCAACATGAAGCCGCCATAGACCACCAGCACGCCGGCAATCAGTCCAAATGCCCGGTTTCCGCGCAGTCCCAGCAGTTCAAATACGATCGGGACCAGCAGACCGGGCAAAACGAACCACAGCCAGAAAGGTGCCGTATAAAGCCCCCCAGTGACAAGGTGCAGCGCATCCATCTGTTGCGCGGCGCCGGTCGCCAGATTGATCAGGAACAACGCAATCAGCACCAGCTCCACGCTGATCAGCCCAAGATCCGCCATCTCAAAAAAATGCCGCTCCTGTGATCTGGCGCCAGCCAGGATCGGCAACACCGCTGCCGTGGACATCCCGGATATGAGAAACAGGGGACCCAGGGCTGCGGAATTCCAGAACGGCCGGGCACTGAAAGCACTCAGCAACACACCGGTGTAGATGCCCAGGCCCACTGCCAGAGGGATTACCAACCAGGCAATTGGCCGGCGCCGGTTCTCGCAAAAATCCAGCAACCAGCTGCCTGCAGGTACCCGTTCCAGCAGCCGGGCCAGAATTGGATAACCCGCGCGCAGGGTAGATAGTGTCTGCACGATCATCAGCGGGTAGATCAGAACCAGTACCCAGGCACCCCAGGACATTGGCGATGTAGGCTCGAAACTGGTGTAGAAGCGGAAAACGTGAATCTTGTATTCGAGATCCAGAAACAGGGTGGTCATGCCCAGCGACAACACGACCGGTGCCCAAAGTGCGAAACGGTCGTGGGCGAAGGTCAGCACCGCCTCCCTGCGCGCCAGAACGGCCCACGCGGCGAACAGCATGATTCCTGCGGCCATCCCTCCCATGAAGAGATAAAAAGAAATCTCCCAGGTCCAGATACCGAGAGACGGGTCGACCTTGGCGTTGTGACGCGCGGTTGCGAGGACTTCCTCGATCATCCCCTTTTCCTCACAGCAGGTAATACACGTTCGGGCGGTTACCCGTTTCCGGCATCAGGGTCTTGTAGCGGCGATCGCGCAACAACCGGCTGACCTTGCTGTCGCGGTCGTCCAGATTGCCGAAATGCATGCAGCGGGTCGGGCAACTGGAGACACAGGCCGGATCCATCCCCAGCTCCACCCGGTGATGACAGAAGGTGCACTTGTCCACATAGCCATCCGGATGCATGATCAGCCGGGCATCATAGGGACAGGCAGCGATACAGGCCTTGCAGCCAGTGCACTTCTCTGCCGCCACCAACACGATATTGCTGTCCTTCCAGTAGTGACTCGCACCGGTCGGGCAACTCGTGACGCAGGTGGCGTGACCGCAGTGGTTGCAGCGCTCTGAGCGGAACTCGGTCTCGAGCTTGGGATAAACACCGCGGGTCGCCTCAACCACCCAGTCACGGTTCAGCCCGGCGGGCACCTTATTCTCATTCTTACAGGCCACCACACAATCACCACAGCCGATGCAGGTGCGCGTGTCGATAACCATGGCATAGGTCGTCATGTCAGCTCACCCCGCCCGTCTTTACCAGCGTGACGAAGCTCGCCCGCATGCCGGTACTACCCACCACGGGATCCAGTTTGACGTTGTGCATCAGGTCCGCATCATCGGCACCGACGCCGTACGTCAGACGCTGTCGTTTATCGGTGTGTCCGAAGCCATGCACCATGAATATCGAATCGGGCCTGATGCGTTGAGTGACGCGTACTCTCACCTTGTTACTGCGCGTACCCTCAGGATTCTCGAGTTGTACATAATCGCCGCTGACGACCCCCAGACTGGCCGCAGCCGCAGGATGAACCCAGACCGCGTTTTCCGGCATCAACTCGAACAGCTGCGGGTTGTTGGTGGTGCGCCCGAAGGTATGTGCCGGTGCTCGCCCATAGTTCAGATGAAAAAACCCCGGTGGCGGGCGGTCCGGTGGCCTGTATCCGGGCAGTGGGTCCTGCCCCACCTCCGCCAGGATGCTGGAGTACAGCTCGATCTTGCCGCTAGGCGTCTTGAAACGCACCGGCTTGTCGTCCTCGAAATAGACCGCGGTCTTCCGCGGGAACCGCTTGACCCCCTGCTTCTGCATCTCGGCGAGCGAAGATCCAACCTGCTGCAACTGCCAGTCGAGTACCTCTTTGTAATCCTGCCAGGGGAAATACTTGCCCAGTCTCAAGCGATCTGCGAGACCCTTGGCCATCCACCAGGACGGCCTGCTCTGATGACTTGGCTCGAAGGCCGGCATGCGCAGGGCCAGGGTGGGCGTGCGCTCCGGTTTGTTGCGGAGATCGTCGTAACGTTCCAGGTAGGTGCATTCCGGCAGCACCACATCGGCGTAACCGGTTATCTCTGCCGGCATGGTGTCGACCGCCACCACAAGGTCCAGTGACTGTGCTGCCGCCTCGATCTGTTTTCGTGCCCCGGGCAGCGTCATCGGTAGATTCGTGGCATACACGAACCAGCCCTTGAAATGAGCGTCTTTTCCGATCGAATGCTCAAGCAGCTGGTTGCTGATGCCGGTACCCACCAATGGGTAGTCGCGCTGCACCACCGCTTTCCAGTCGGTCGCCGGTTTGGGCGGCTTGGGCGCCGGATACTCAGGCAGATCCACTTTTTCCTGGTTGTAGAAACCGCCTGGACGTCCCCAGGAGCCCAGCAGGGCATTCAGGATGGCAATCGCCCGACAGCGCTGGGTATCGTCACCGTACCAGGTGGTGTGACGACCCGGGTGGAGCAGGGTGGCGGGCGCCGCCGCGGCCATTGCGCGAGCAGCCGTGCGAATGTCTGCGGGATCCAGCCCGGTTTCCAGATAGGCCCACTCGGGATTGAACGGCTGCACATGCTCCACCAGCTGATCAAACCCGGAGCAGTGCCGGGCGACA
>Ga0316201_10001683_pt1 | contig 15115 bp, 11 predicted proteins | sample CS6wburrow_MG_FD_204516 | JGI IMG/M metagenome (GOLD analysis project Ga0316201, IMG submission 204516) | Coastal sediment microbial communities from Delaware Bay, Delaware, United States - CS-6 worm burrow | ecosystem: Environmental > Aquatic > Marine > Coastal > Sediment | place: USA... | reverse complement strand
CATGTAGCCCTGATGACTCTTGACCCGGTCGGCCACGTCATGGGCTTCCCCGGCATCCTTTTTCAGCAGGTTCTGGTTGAGCTGGATCCAGTTTCCCAGTTCGGCCCGGACCCCATCGATGTGTTCCAGTTGATTCTTCAGCAGCAGCGCTGAACGCTCGCGGGTCAGCTTGCTGTGGAGGGCATTTTTGAGACGGCCCAGTTCCTTGTCCGAATGGGCGACCGTATTGGTTGCCGCACGCCATTGCTCCAGCCGTGCCAACTCCCTCTCGGACAGCTCTGACCGGCGCGCTTCGAACAGGTGGTACAAAGCTGAAAAAACGTAAAGGTCGGTGCCTGGCAATACAAAAGAGAGCTCTTCCCTGATCTTTTGAACCAAGACCAGCAGATCGCTGAGCGAATCGTGTTCGTTGATGTCGCAATTGCAGACGAACAGGATATTATCGGCAATCCCCATCTGCTTGATGATGGTAAGAAAACGAATGTCGGCCTGCCGCAGTCCGGTGCGGCTGCTGATCACGTAGACGATGAGGTGGGCCTTGAGCAGGTAATCCTGAATCATGGCCATGTGCAGTGGGTTGGGCGAATCACTTCCCTGACAGTCCGCCATTTCAATATTGGCATCCAGGGCCCCACCTGTGATATCCAACTGAACATCCTTCAGGTAAACCGCCAGTTTGTCTTCCCCGACGAACCCTCGATGTTCCCCGAACCGGTCACCTACAAATACTTCCGTCGAATGTTCGGCACCCACAAGTTGTTCGACGGCATCAAATCCCTTCAGGTAGGCTGAAAGCAATACGCTGTTGGCATTGAGACTGTCGTTGGCGACGTGGACGTCAGCATCCAGAGCTGCCAGGGCGCCCAACAGCGCCGTGCGATCTTTGCTGCGGCGGATGTCGATTTGCCCATGGTCCTCGCGCCAGTCCCCGGAGGGAAACAAAACCAGGGCCTGTTCGATCTCCATATTGACTTCGTCCCATGATTTGAAAAAAAGCCGGGCCTGCAGTTTTTGCCCTCTGCGAACCCGCGTTACAATGGAGGTTACGACACCGGCACCGCGCTTGAGGTAATCGTCTTTCAGCAAGGCATTGACCAATGTACTTTTGCCCGATTTGATGGCACCGACCACGGCAATGCGCAATACATGGTCGACAAGATATCTGGAGATGGTGTCGCAGGCCTGAATCCACTGCCCGGTCGCGTCACCGTTAGTATTCAGCACCGATTCGGTCTGACGAACCAATTCGCGTGTTTTGTCGTTCAGTGACAAAATGGATTCACGGGTCTGATGAAAATGGTCCATGGGTTTCCGGCATGCCGCCTTGTAGGGTTGTGATGACTTCTGCCTGCCGCCGTAAACGCGCTGCAGCAATGCAGCCGCAAATGATCAGCTTTTACAATGCCTGCAGCAAATTGTCAAAACTTTCCATGGGAAGGGCCCCAGGCGGTTTGAGTGAAATATAATGGCTTGTAAATCTTGATATTTTATGGTACCTTGGCGCGCAATTCGTAGCCTCAACCAAAGTAACGGTTTCAGTCTGAACCCCAAACGGACCGTGCGTCCTGCCGCCCCGGACGCTGTCAGACAGTCAAGGTCACGAATCAAAACAACTGTGTGAACAGCCCGCGCCGCCACAGTTGCGGCTAAGCGGATGCGGCTGTGCAGATGTGGCCGTGCGATAGATAAAATTAAACAGGGAGTTGATGCCCATGTCTGACAAACATCCCGAATGCCCGCTATATAACCCGCTCAATTGCAAGGAGTATTACAATCCCAAGCTCTGCGCATTCGTCAGGAAAGACAAAGTCTGCCTGAAAAAGAAAAAACCGAAGCCAAAGCAAAAGAAAGCACAAGGATAGCCTGAAGACAAGTCACAGGGGCGCTCGACCGAGCGCCCTTTTTTATTTCGATCTGCACCACCCATCCCTTTTTTCCGCAATGTGCGCCGCGAACCCCCCCGTCCGGCCAGCCCCGTCAATCATTTCTATCTAGCGCCCGAATCGCTGAAGGCCATCGACCGAAGAACACGACAGCCGCTTTCAGAGGACTTTTCGAGTCCCGATTCAGGCGTTGCCTGCCGTGTCGGTCAGTTGGTCCGGGTCAATCCCCAACCGCTGGATGGCATGCCTCCAGCGTTCGGTCTCCGGCAGATCGAAAAGAATGTCCATTTCACAGGGTGTCGTCAGCCAGGCATTCTGTTTCATTTCCCATTCCAATTGCCCCGCACCCCAGCCGGCACATCCCAGAGCAATGATGTATTGGCCGGGGCCCGTTCCGCCTGCGATGGCTTTCAATACCGTCATGGTATTGCTCAGAGCAAGGTCAGCGGAAATCGGCAGCAGATGATCCCAGTGAAAGGGCTCTCCATGAAGAATAAACAACTCGTCGATATGGACCGGCCCGCCGTTGTGAATGGGAACGGCTTTTGCTTCCGGGCCGCAGGGAATGTTCAACTCGTCAAAAATCTTTTTTGCGTTGAGGTGCGGGTAAAGACGATTGATCACGATTCCCACCGCACCCTCCTCGGTGTGCTCGAAAATGCAGGTCACGGATTTTTCGAAATTCGGATCCGTCAGTGCGGGCATGGCCATTAGGAAGTGGCCTTTTAAGGATTGAAAGGGTATCACCTGCATGTGCAATTGCCTGTAGGGCGGTTTAAGATGGTCGAACAACAGAATTGTGGCCAAATACGCTCAATTTTGCAAACCAATTTTCAGTCGATGTCTGACGGCGGCTTGTCAAAATGCCTCGATTGTCCGCGCGGGCTCGATGGTGCAGCGTCCCCGGTCTATCCTGGCCGATCGTAAATCATAGATGCCACCGTTCTTGAACTGCCCTTTACGGTATAGATCGATGATCAAACGGGCCACAGCCTTCGGCGCCAGCAACTCGCCCCTGACTTTGGCGCCGATGAAATCAGCTTGCCGCGGGAACAGCGACGGGGCTGTTCGTCGAATGGAAGCCTGCATTCCCGTGTCCACCTTCCCCGGATATACCGCGCAGACGTCTACCCCAATGGGGTTGGCCTGCTGCTCCATGGCAGCGCATAGGGTCATCATGTCCAGGGCTGCTTTGGTCCCGCAGTACATGGCCCAGCCGGCGTATGGCGCTCGGGCTGCCCCTGACGAGATATTGATGATGTGGCGAGTGCCTGAAAAATGGCTGGTCATCGCGATAAAAATGGACATGAGTGTTGCCGGCGCCGCCTGATTGACCAGCAGGTGGCGGACGATGGCCTCCGGGTCGGCCGACGCCAGCGGCCCGATGGGATCCAGGACGGCAGCGTTGTTAATTAGAACCACGGCATCCGGTTTGCTGCCGATCATCGTGCGGATCAGGTTGCGACCAGCGGCAGAGACCTGGTCGGGGCGGCCCAGGTCGCACTTTGTGTTGCACAGCCCGGGCGCAGCGCTGTCGGGTTGACTGGAAAGGGAAAAAAGCGGGTGGCCGTCATCCTTGATCACTTCGGCAATCGCCCTGCCGATCCCTCTGGTCGTGCCCGTAACGAGATACGCAATGCTCATGACGTCTCCTCCTTGGCCCACGCCCTGCCGATACCAAACCGCCAGGTCATGCCAAATCGGACGGTGAAATCGGGAACCGGACGGGTCAGGTCCTCACAAAAGGCGAATTCAACCGAGAGCGCACGGTTCAGCGTTCTCTGCAATCCAAAAGAGAGCTCCAAAGCGCCGGCATCCAGTTCATCCAGGCCCGACCTTTCAAAAGGCGATGAATAATAGTTGGCCTGTGCCAGCCAGCGCCACCGGCTGCTGGAGCGGTAGGCCGCACCCGCAAAGAGGCCGAAACTGTTCCGTGCCGATATCGATGCGCCAAGGGTATCCGGGTTATTGATCCAGGCGGCGCCGGGCATGAGGTAAAACGTCCAGGGTGCATCTCCCCATTGCATCGGAACGTACAACCCGGCATCATACTGTCCGCTGCCCAGGCCTGACCCGGCATCGCCGGTGGGCACTTTGAGGGCGACAAGGGCGGCGACATGTACAGACTGATCACCCCACTGCATGGACGGCAGCTCAACCTGGGCGGACAGGCGCAGGTCCCCCGGCCGAAAGGTGTCAGCTTTACCGCGAACCCACATCGCACCATCCTTGGTTGCCCGGTAGGCAAACACGTCCGCTGGGCGGGATTCCCGGCCGTAATTGGAAACGCCGAGACCATTGTGGTAATTCTGGAGAAAACCGTCCATAAAGCCACCCCCCATCGAGATCATGGGGGCGTCCATGAGGATAGCCACCTTTTCGGTCAGGCCATATCGCACCGACAATTCTGCAATCAAGATCTCCATGTCGAGTAGAAAATCCCATCGGGCATTGCGGTGGTCGAAAAAGATACTGCTGTACTCCAGAGCCAAGGTTACCTCCAGTACGCCCTGCCCGGGCAACTCAGCCGGTATCGGGCGAGGTGTCAGCACCATCATGTGCAATGGAAACCGGTTGGCGGTATGCAATGGCCCCAGCTCTGATCGGGCCTCCGCGCCCGACCCCAGGATGAGGACAATCCCAAGCAGCAGGCCAGTCGAACAGTTCAGGTAGTGCTTCATAGCGTTGTCGTCACCTTTTGGAACCCGTTGAAAAAATTGAGCACCCGTGGATATAATGCTTGACAGGCACGGTGCGGGTTGTTAATGAGCACGTAAATAAAATAGGTTAGACTAACAAATGCAAAACCTTATCGTCAACATTCTCCTTCTTGGTATTCTTCTGGTCGTCGGTCTGATTACCGGCATCGGGGAAAAGGGGCGATAATGGCTTAACAGAGCAAACCCGAAAAAAACAAAGACCGTTATCAGCCCCTAACACGCTGATAACGGTTTTTTTTTGGGGCAAACCACGAGGCAGCCGATGAGAAGCAATCAAATCAAAGCCGGCATTGAACGGGCACCCCATCGTGCACTGCTCAAAGCCTGCGGCTACACACACCGCGAAATTGACCGCCCCCTGGTGGGTATTGCCAACTCTGCCAATACAGTAATACCAGGGCATGTGCACCTGAACACCCTATCAGAAGCCGTCAAAGCCGGCATTTACATGGCCGGCGGCACCCCGGTGGAGTTTGGCGTCATTGGCGTCTGCGACGGCATCGCCATGAATCACGTCGGCATGAAATACTCGCTGGGCAGTCGTGAACTGATCGCCGACTCCGTTGAAGTGATGGCCACCGCCCATGGGCTCGACGCCATGGTGATGATCCCCAACTGCGACAAGATCGTCCCGGGTATGCTCATGGCCGCCGCTCGCCTTGACTTGCCATCCATTTTCGTCAGCGGCGGTCCCATGCTGGCAGGTGAACACCAGACCCCAGCGGGACCCGAAACTGTTGACCTGATTTCGGTTTTCGAGGCAGTGGGCGCCGTCAAGGCTGGAAAAATGACCGCAGCGGAGCTTGCCGACATCGAAGACGCCGCCTGCCCCACGTGCGGCTCCTGCTCCGGAATGTTCACCGCCAACTCCATGAACTGCCTGACCGAGGCCATCGGGTTGGGACTGCCCGGCAACGGCACCATCCCGGCGGTCTACAGCGCAAGGACACGGCTTGCCAAGGCCGCCGGTATGAAAATCATGGCGTTGCTGGAAAAGGGAATCACCCCCAGCAAAATCCTCACACCGGAAGCATTTCAAAACGCACTGGCAGTCGACATGGCACTGGGGTGTTCCACCAACACCGTCCTGCACATCGCCGCGATTGCCAACGAAGCCGGGGTGGATTTCGACCTGGCGTTGATCAACGCGGTGAGCGGCAAGACACCCCACCTGGTCTCCTTGAGCCCGGGCGGACAGCATCATCTTCAAGACCTCAACCGCGCCGGCGGTATCCGTGCCGTCATGAAGGTCCTTCAACAATCGGGCCGCATCAACGGCGATTGCATCACCGTCACAGGCCAGAGCGTTGCAAAGAACCTCGAGACCGCGCAAGTCCTTGACCAAACCATCATCCGAACCATGGAGACCCCCTACCACCAGCAGGGGGGCCTGGCCGTTCTTTTCGGAAACCTGGCCCCTGACGGGTGCGTGGTCAAACAGTCGGCGGTCTGTGACGAAATGTTGCGCCACCAGGGACCGGCAAGGGTATTCGACAGCGAAGAAGCGGCCACCGGGGCCATCATGGACGGCATGATCCGAAAGGGCGACGTCATCGTGGTGCGCTATGAGGGTCCCAGAGGCGGACCGGGCATGCGCGAGATGCTGACGCCCACATCCGCCATCGCCGGCATGGGGCTGGATGCCCATGTGGCCCTGATCACAGACGGCCGCTTCTCCGGGGGTACGCGCGGCGCCGCCATCGGCCACGTTTCACCGGAAGCCATGGACGGTGGAACCATCGGCCTGATCGCAGAAGACGACACCATCGTCATCGACATTCCGCAAAAGACCATTAGATTGGAGGTGGACGATGGAGAGCTCGACGCCCGCCGCGCCCGGTGGGCCCCGCCGCCGCCTAATATTACGAAAGGCTACATGGCCCGCTATGCCAAGGCGGTCTCTTCTGCCAACACAGGGGCCGTGGTGAGATAACAACCCAACTGTTCTCGACCCGTCGTCGAGAGTTTAATATTCTATTCGGGAGTGAATGAATCATGAAAATGACCGGAGCACAAATTTTTCTGGCCATGCTGAAACAAGAGGCGGTGGACACCATTTTTGGCTTTCCAGGCGGTGTCCTGCTGGACATTTATGACGAAATCTACAAGTCCGATATTCGTCACATCCTCGTCCGGCATGAACAGGGCGCCGTGCATGCCGCCGACGGGTACGCGCGTGCCTCGGGCAAGGTGGGTGTCTGCCTGGTCACTTCGGGACCCGGCGCAACCAATACGGTCACCGGGGTCGCCACGGCATACATGGATTCCATTCCCATGGTGGTTTTCACGGGCCAGGTGCCCACCCAGCTCATCGGCAATGACGCCTTCCAGGAGGTCGACATTGTCGGGATCACCCGCCCCTGCACCAAACACAACTATTTGGTCAAGGATACCAATGATCTAGCCCGGGTCGTTCGGGAAGCGTTTCATATCGCCCGGTCAGGCCGCCCGGGTCCGGTCCTGGTGGACATCCCCAAAAATGTCGCCAATGGCGTGGTGGAATTCAACCCCGAAAAAAACGGCCAGAAACTGCAGATGCGGGCTTACAATCCAACTTACGACCCCAATACCCGCCAGTTGAAGAAGGTGGTGGAGATGATCCGCAAGGCCAAGCGGCCGGTTCTTTTTGGAGGTGGCGGCATTATCCTTTCCGGGGCCTCGGAGGCGTTTACGCACCTGAGCAGCCGCGCCCGCATACCGGTCACCGCATCCCTCATGGGGTTGGGCGGGTTCCCCGGCACAGATCCGCTCTGGCTTGGCATGCCCGGCATGCACGGCACTTTTCGGGCCAATATGTCGCTGGGTGAATGCGACCTGCTCATCGGTGTGGGCGTAAGATTCGACGACCGCGTCACCGGACGGACGGATACCTTTGCACCCAAAGCGAAAATCGTCCATATCGATATCGACCCGACGTCGATCCGCAAGAACGTGGCTGTGGCCGTTCCCGTGGTGGGTGACTGCAAAATCAGCCTCGATGCGCTCAACGCGATGCTGGATACGGAAGATCTCGGCGATATCGAGGCCGCCCGCCGACCATGGCTGGAGCAGATCGAAGAGTGGAAAAGCACCCAGCCACTGGCCTATGAACAGGGCGAGGAGTTGATCAAGCCGCAATTCGTCGTCGAGAAGCTGTTTGAACTCACAGCGGGCAAAGCCATCATCACCACCGAGGTCGGCCAAAACCAGATGTGGGCCGCGCAATACTATCATTTCGATCAACCCAACCACTTCCTCAGCTCCGGCGGACTGGGCACCATGGGATTTGGCCTGCCAGCCGCTCTGGGAGCCCAGATCGCCTACCCGGACAAACTGGTGGTGGATGTGGCCGGCGATGGAAGCATTCAGATGAATATCCAGGAAATGGCGACAGCGGTGCAATACTGCCTTCCGGTCAAAGTCGCCATTTTAAACAACGGCTATTTGGGCATGGTGCGGCAATGGCAGCAGATTTTCTACGACCGGCGCTACTCTTGCACTACTATGGACCACGCCCCCGATTTTGCCAAACTGGCAGAAGCATATGGCGCCGTTGGCTTGAGGGCCACAAAGCCATCCGAGGTGGTGCCAGTGCTGGAGGAGGCCATTGCCACCCCACGCCCCGTCATTATGGATTTTGTGGTAGAGAAAGAAGAAAATGTCTATCCCATGGTGCCGGCCGGCAAGTCCATCACCGAAATGCTGCTGGCCTAAATAGCATTCACGTCACCCCGGTCGCGGCCGGGTAATTATCGAAGAGGGACGACAGGACCAGATATGAACAGCAAACGCCATATTTTAACTTTGCTTGTAGACAATGAGCCCGGGGTGCTTTCCCGGGTGGCCGGCCTGTTCAGCGGCCGCGGTTTCAACATCGAAAGCCTTTGCGTCGCACCGACCCTCGATGCGGGCCAATCCCGCATTACCGTATCGACCAAGGCAAATCCGCCCCTCATCGAACAGATCGAAAAGCAATTGAACAAGTTGATCAACATCATCAAAGTCAGGGACCTGAGCATCGATGATGCGGTCCAGCGCGAAATGGCCATTATTCGAGTCAAGGCCACATCCCAAACCCGGGCTGAAATCCTGCGCATCGTCGATATCTTCCGCTGCAAGGTGGTCGATGTCGGAACGGAGCAATACACCATCGAAGTCACCGGCGACCAAGGCAAGATACAGGCCCTGCTCAGGCTGCTCAAGCCCATCGGCATCAAGGAGATCGCCCGCACAGGACCGGTTGCTCTGCGCCGCAGCCCCAAATAGCCGAAGATGAGCAGGACACTATCCGGCGCACACTGGAAGAATATGGGGTCGTCCAGACCCAACCTAACTCAAGGAGAAATCGAATGGCACAAATTGATTTTGGAGGCGTCACTGAAGAGGTTATCACCTCGGAAGAATTTACGGTAGAAAAAGCCCGCGACATCCTTTCCAGGGAGACCATTGCCGTTATCGGCTATGGTGTCCAGGGGCCCGGGCAGGCATTAAATATGCGCGACAATGGTATCAATGTCATTGTCGGTCAGCGGCAGAACTCCAAAACCTGGGACAAGGCCGCGGCCGACGGATTTGTACCCGGCGAAACACTATTTCCCATCGCAGAAGCCGCTGAAAAGGCCACCATCGTGAAGTACCTGCTCTCCGATGCCGCCCAGGTCGCTGTCTGGCCCACGCTCAAAGCCTGTTTGAAACCGGGCGATGCCCTCTATTTCTCCCACGGTTTCGGGGTGGTCTACCGCGACCAGACCGGCATTATCCCTCCCGAAGACGTGGATGTCATCCTGGTGGCCCCCAAGGGTTCCGGCACCACCGTACGAACCAATTTCCTGGACGGCAGCGGCATCAATTCCAGCTATGCCATTTTCCAGGACGCCACCGGCCGCGCCAGGGAACGCGCCCTGGCCGTGGGCATCGCCATCGGCTCCGGGTATCTTTTCCCCACCACTTTCGAAAAAGAAGTCTACAGCGACCTGACCGGCGAACGCGGCATCCTAATGGGAGCCCTTGCCGGCGTCATGGAAGCCCAGTACAACATCCTGCGAAAGAATGGCCACAGCCCCAGCGAAGCCTTTAATGAGACGGTGGAAGAGTTGACCCAGAGTCTGATTCGGTTGGTGGGGCAGAACGGCATGGACTGGATGTTTGCCAACTGCAGCACAACCGCCCAGCGCGGCGCCCTGGACTGGTCCCCTAAGTTCCGGGATGCGGTGGTGCCCGTGTTCGATTCCCTATACGAGAGTGTGATCAACGGTACGGAAACCCGTAGGAGCATCGAGCGCAACAGTGCACCCGACTACCGGGAGCGACTGGAAGAAGAACTGGCCGAAATCCACAACTCGGAAATGTGGACCGCCGGACGCGCCGTTCGTGGCCTCCGGCCTGAAAATCGGGTTAAATAGAGGCCGGCCCCTGTCCTTCCCCGACACAGGGGGGAAGAATAATTCTACAGTACCCCAAAAATGGCGAGCAGAGCATGGAACCAATTCTGATATACGATACCACACTGCGTGATGGCACCCAGGGTGAGAATATCAACTTCTCATCCGCTGAGAAGGTTAAAATTGCCAAAAAACTGGATGAATTGGGAATTCATTATATTGAAGGCGGCTGGCCAGGATCCAACCGCAGGGATGTGCGCTTCTTTGAATTGGCCAGAATGGAGAAGTTCGAAAATGCCCGTATTACCGCATTCGGCGCCACCCGTAAACCGGGGACTGCGGCCGGCGATGACCCCAATCTCAACGCCCTCATTGGAAGCCAGACGGAAGCAGTTGCCATTTTTGGAAAATCCTGGGGCCTGCATGTGGAGCAAATCATGTCCAATACGCTTCAGGAAAATCTGGACATGATCCGCGAAAGCGTGGCCTTTCTCAAAGCCCACGACAAAGAGGTGCTCTACGACGCCGAGCACTTTTTCGACGGCTACAAGGACGATGCCGACTATGCGGTGCAGACACTGGTGGCTGCAATGGATGGCGGTGCCGATTTCCTGGTGCTGTGCGACACCAACGGCGGAACGCTCACCTTTGAGATCGAATCCATAACGAGAGCGGTTCGCAGCCGGCTCAACGACCACGGACTATCGCCCCGACTGGGGATCCACTGCCACAATGACTGCGCTGTTGCCGTGGCCAACTCCATCGCCGCCATCCAGGCCGGTGCCGTCATGGCCCAAGGGACCATCAACGGTTATGGAGAACGCTGCGGCAATGCCGATATCACCGCCATCATCCCCATCTTGAGCCTGAAGATGGGGATGGTCTCCATTCCCACCCGGAACTTGTCGAAACTGAAAACTGTGTCGCGCTATATCAGTGAGACAGCCAACATGATCCCCATGAATTCACGTCCTTTTGTGGGCCGGAGCGCCTTCGCCCACAAGGGCGGCATTCACGTCAACGCCATCATGAAAGATGCCCGCGCATACGAGCACATGGATCCCGCGCTGGTCGGCAACGCTCGCCGGGTGCTGGTTTCCGACATGTCCGGCAAAAGCAATGTGGAGTACAAGGCCAAGGAGATGGGTGTCGAACTGGGCAGCAACGGCAAAGACACCAGCGAAATCGTTGCCGAGATCAAATCGCTGGAAGACCACGGTTATCAATTCGACGTGGCCGACGGTTCCATGAAAATCCTCCTCGAAAAGTTCACCGAACAATTTAAACCGCTCTTCGACCTCGAATCGTTTCGCGTCAGCATAGAGAAAGACAAGGATCGCCCCTGCAGCTCCCACGCCACCATAAAGATAAGGGTGGGCGATACCCATGAAATTACCGCCGCGGAGGGCCACGGACCGGTCAGTGCATTGGACAACGCCCTGCGAAAGGCCCTGGGCAAATTCTTTCCCGACCTGGACGCCATGAGCCTGGTGGACTTCAAGGTCCGGGTCATCGACGGCCGCAGGGGCACCGCTGCCAAGGTTCGCGTCTTTATCGAATCACGGGATCACGAGGAGATCTGGACCACCATCGGGGTGTCCGAGGATATTATCGAAGCGTCCTGGCAAGCTCTGGCCGATAGTTTCCAGTTCAAACTTGCCAAGGAGGAACCCCTGGGACTGAATCAACCCTAACGGGGGCGTCTTAAAAGCAAAAGACAGTGAACACCCGAAAAGGAATGGATCCGATGAAAAAAGAAGGTATTGACGCCGCAGGGAACCACACCCTGCGGCCCATGCTCATGGTGCGTTGATGGCAATTGGGCGCAAGATTTTGTCACGAGACGACCGAGCCATTGAAATCATCGCTGACGATGCGGGGCGCCGCTGGCATCCCGAACCTGCCTTCCACCAGCGCGTCTTGCAAATCACAATCACAGAAAGGTTATCCCATGAGTGACAGCACCATAAAATTTTTCGACACCACCCTGCGCGATGGGGAGCAGTCTCCCGGCGCCAGCATGAATAGCGCGGAAAAACTGCGCCTGGCCGTCCAGCTTGAAAAGCTGGGCGTCGACGTCATCGAAGCCGGTTTTCCGGCCGCATCCGACGGCGACTTCGACGCCGTCGCCCAGATTGCCGGACGGCTCGAACGGACCGAAATCGCCGGTCTCGCAAGGGCCAACAAATCTGACATCGACCGGGCCTGGAATGCCGTCAAAAAGGCTGTCAAGCCGCGTATCCACACCTTTATCGCCACCTCTGACATCCATTTGAAATACAAGCTCAACATGAATCGCGAAGAAGTGCTCCAACATGCGGTGGAAGCCGTGCGCTACGCCAAAGGATTCACGGACAATGTGGAGTTCTCCGCGGAAGACGGCTCCCGCAGCGATCGGGACTACCTGTGCAAGGTGTTCGAGGCCGCCATCGAAGCCGGCGCCACCACCGTCAATCTGCCCGATACCGTGGGGTATGCCATCCCCAGCGAGTTTGCCGACCTGGTCAAGTACGTCATGACCCACACCCCCAACATCGGTAAGGCGGTGTTCAGCATTCACTGCCACAACGATCTCGGGTTGGCCACCGCCAACACCCTGGCAGCCCTCAACAACGGTGCCCGCCAGGCGGAGGTCACCATCAACGGTATCGGCGAGCGCGCCGGCAACACCTCCCTGGAAGAGGTGGCCATGGCGCTGCATACCCGCAACAACTACCTAAATCTGACCAGCGACATCAACACCGAGCACATCTCCGCCACCAGCAAGCTGGTGAGCATGATCACCGGCATTATGGTACAGCCCAACAAGGCCATCGTCGGCGCCAACGCATTTGCCCACGAGGCCGGCATCCACCAGGACGGGATGCTCAAGAATCCCATGACCTATGAAATCATGCGGCCGGAGGATATCGGCCTGAGCGCCACAAAACTTGTCATGGGAAAACACTCCGGCCGCCACGCCCTGCGCGAGCGGGTCAAAGCTATCGGGTATGAGCTCTCCGAAGAAGAACTCAAAATTGTTTTCAAAAAGTTCAAAGACCTGGCCGATAGAAAAAAACACGTGGTCGACGAGGACCTGGAAGCCATCGTCAACGAGGGTGTCCTGCGCACGCCGCACACCTTTGTGCTGGACTACCTGCACGTTACGGCCGGCTCCACCGTCATGCCGACGGCCAGCATCCAACTCTCCATCCATGGCCGCAAAGTCAAGGACTCCGGCTACGGCAACGGCCCCATCGATGCCGCCTTCAATACCATCGCCAAGCTCACCGGCACCACCTCCGAGCTTCTGCGCTTTACCGTCAGTGCCATCACCGGCGGAACCGACGCCCAGGGCGAAGTTACCGTACGTCTGAGAGAAAACGGCCTGGTGGCTCTGGGCCGCGGAACCGATCCCGATATCATGACCGCCAGCGCCCTTGCCTACATCAACGGCCTCAACCGCTTGGAGTACCTCAAAACCCATCCCGTCAGCCATGCGCAACTTTAGTGGCGTGTGCTTCCCCTCCCTGTCCGAGATGCAGAGGGGAAGCACATGCACCGGAATCCCAACGCTTCTACGTGAATATTTTGTTGACATCTCAGATACTTCGGGCTAATAAAACAGAATTGCCCCCAGTAAATGGATTCTAACCCGAGTACTTCAGTCATTGAACGGAAAATAGGGGTTCAGGCCCCGAGCCACGACCCATACGGAGTTGGTACTGAGATGGAACGTTCACCCATGAGCAGGTGGCTTGCCTTTTGGTTATTCATCCCTTCCAGCCTGGCCATGCTCTACTTTATCCTCAACCTGGCATCGCGCGCACCAAGTTATGCCACAGGCGTATCCACAGCCAATGCTGCCTCCAAGGAGATCCACGCTTCCCTCATCCGCTTAGACCTGGCAAAGGGACGTGCGACGGTAGTCGGCAATATGATGCTGACCTACCAGGGGATCAGGGGGAACCATATCGCACTGGAGATCACTTTGCTGGATCTCAATCCGGACGTCGTCTATCGGCGGGACATTCCCATCCCTGCAGCCGAGCGCGGCTTTTGGCTGGCTGAGCAATATTTCAGGATGGTGTCGGCCGGACGGTTGGTCCTGCAGATCGTCCCGGTGCACCGTTAAGCCGCGTCCTGCCCTATCTCGCGTTTCTGCATTTCACCGACCTGCCCTTGCATCGCCTCGGGGTGTGTTTACTTTTTTCAATAAAATGATCGCATCGCCTTATTCTGGATAACCTGTCATGGGTCGATTTACCACGCAAGGCGCGTTGCCCTTATCGCTGTGGGGCAGTAGGCAATCCGTTGAGGACGCCAACCGGATCCACACGAACCAGCTTCGGTCCACAGGAGGAGGCGGCCTGCGTTGCCCCCAAAAGGAGCGTGGATGAGAGATTGGGTTTTTGCAAGCGCCTGGATTGCCGGAATGCTGGTGGCCCCTTACACCCTGGTGCGGCTCGGCAATCTGGCGGGAGCCTTCCAATGGGGGCTGCTCCCCCTGATCGCACTGGCGGCGCTGGTTTTCTGGCTCAACAATTCCGGCCAGCATCTGCTGATGGACGCATCGACACAGGCCCGCGACGAAATGACGCCACTGGCAAGGGCCTTCGGGCCGCATGCCGCCGCCCTGCTTCTCACTGCAGGGCGTCTGATGACTGCTGTTACCGCCCCCACAGTGCTCCTGGTCACATCTGGATTTGCGTTCAACGAGACACTGGTTCGCTGGTTTCCCAATTTCGGGTTTGCCTTTCTGCTGCTCGCTCTGGTGCTGGCAGCGGGTATCGGCGGTCCAAAAACCGCCGGAATCCTGCAGGTGGTCGCTTCTTCAACAGCACTCGGCGGTATTGCCCTTCTCATCGTCATCGGTCTGCTGGCGGGACCCAATGCGGATTCGGCCAATGAACCTGGTGGCGACGCGCTGTCCTTGCATGGGTTCTCTTCCGCCCTGCTGGTGTTCGTGGGCTTCGAAGCCGCCCTCAACCACCGGTTCGACCATCCCGGCACATGGAAGCGATCCGTGCGGGCCTTTATCGGGCTGTTTGCGGTAACCTTCGCGCTGTGGTGCAGCGTCGCCCTGCTGGCCGTATCTCCAGATCAGCTGGCCGACACCTTCATACCCCACATCATCATTGCCAAGTCGATTGCCGGGATGAGCGGGCGCATC
>Ga0316201_10001682_pt1 | contig 15115 bp, 4 predicted proteins | sample CS6wburrow_MG_FD_204516 | JGI IMG/M metagenome (GOLD analysis project Ga0316201, IMG submission 204516) | Coastal sediment microbial communities from Delaware Bay, Delaware, United States - CS-6 worm burrow | ecosystem: Environmental > Aquatic > Marine > Coastal > Sediment | place: USA: Delaware... | reverse complement strand
TGCTTGCCCTTTGCCTGAATCTCGCGTCCTGCGGTGGCGACAGTACCGGACCGAATGTCGAGGGTCCCCCGAGCAATGAACCGGTCACTAGGACCATCGGTTCGGATGGGGGTGTCATCGAGACCACCACGGCACAGGGTGTACACATATCGGTGACCTTCCCTCCCTCAGCCCTCACGGCTGACCAATTAGTCGGCCTCTACGCGGCCGATCCCGCAGGCGACCGCTGGCTAAGTGTTGAACTCCAACCCGCGGGCCTCATCCTGCTCGAACCGGCGATGATCGAGGTCTCGTTGCCCGAAGGCCTCGTCGCCGAAGAGCAGAATCTGCACTGGGGCGCTGCGGGTGGACTGACCTACCTGCCGACGACCTCTGGAGCTGGATCCGTTTCCCTCCTGACCGAAGTCCGGACTTTTGGCCTCTCCGATGAATCCCGGGTCATGCCCGGCTCGACGTTGGACACCGCCCCTGTCGGGAGCAGCGCGATCACGGGCAAGGCCGCCGGATCGAACACTCTCGGTGCCGGCCCCACCAGTTGTGCGCAGCTGCTTGCCGCCGCCCAGGCGGACTTCGACCGCATGAAAGCGCAGGGCGACTACAGGGACGCCGTGAACGCCGCACTGAATACCTCCGCTTTGATGATCAAGGATAACTGCCCCGACGCGGAAGACTTCGCAACCATGGCGGTGGAGTTCGCATGCCAGCGTCTCGGTGATCTGTTCACAGCGGGCCTGGGAACGCCGATTACCGATTGGGGTCAGTTCGACGCGCAAGTTCGTCCGGTGATCGAGTGGCATGGCTTCGTCCAAATCCTGGGCTCCAATTTCGCGGGACCCTGTGCCGCACTCAATAGCACCAAGGACTTCGTGCTGGCGAAGATCGATGACTTCCTTGTTTTCTACGGCACCAGGCTCGCGCAACTGACCGCAGCGAACCTTCGATCTTTCGTCGATTTGAAACAGGAACTCGCCCACATCTGGCAACTGTGGGCCGATTCCCAGACGCTGGGTGTGCAGGAAGCTTTCGAGATAAACTCCCGTGGTGTGCAGCCCACGCTCGACCAGCTTCGGGATGTGGGCTGGAACATGGCCCGGAACGACGGCGTGTACTATCCGCTGTCGCGGCTCACCAGCACGGGGTTTCAGGCCGGCCGCGATATCATCGGAGTGCCCGCGCCCCGCCCTTGCGATGATTACTTCAATCCGCCTCGGTGTTCGGTGGTCAAGCAGATCGGCTGGTTCTCGGACCAGGAGATCTACGAGGACCTGCAGTTCGCTGGAACCGATGTGGTGATCATGGGCGTGACGGTCAGTGACAGCGTGCTGGATTCGGGCACCGCCAAAGGAATAGCTCCGGGCAGCGTTGATAATACCCCGGTGCTGGATTGCCCGACGCGAGGACTCGTGAGACTCAGTGGCATGCTTCAGGGCATGACCTGCTGGGACGATATCGAGGCGGACACGGAAATGATCGTCGCGGTGAACCTTGTGGACGTGATGACGCTGCCGCGCCCGGTCGGCGGGATCAACTACCTGGCGACTCCGGCCGAACTACAGATCGCCGACCTTGTGAGCGCGGGGGTCACGATCCCGAAGGAAGGGTCGTTCGCCGAGCTAAAGGTACGTCGCAAGCGCACCCAATGTGATGCCTCGGTCTGGGGCCCGGAAGAGTTCAACCTGTTCACGGCAAAGTTGAACTGGAAAAACCCCACCCTGGAGGTGGACGTGCAGATGCCGCCGTCGGTGGCCCCCGGGGACACGGTGGATGTCAGCGTGCGCGTCACGGTCCGGGATCAGCGGGGGCAGGCGGGCTTCTTCGACGCGATCGATGTTGTTCTTCAGGGCACGGGCGGTTCGCTGACGGACTTGAGTGGGCAGACGGGTCCAAACGGATACTTCCGGACTCGGCTCGCAGTAGACGCGTCTTCGCTCAAAGTATTAGCGCCATCTGGTGCAGCTCGACTGGGCATTTCCGTGGACGCAACCGCCACGTCGTATGAGGGCATCAGCGCGCAGGGCACGGGCACCTCGACCCTGATCGATGGCGGTCGCGTCGAGTTGGAAGGCAGGCACTTGCATCAGGCCTACGCCTCGGCTTCTGCCTATAACGGCGCGGAGAACTGCAATTCCGTTGACACCCAGGCTCGGCCTGGATCAACGGCGGATTACGAGGCAACGATTTCAGCGTCGGCGTCATGCCTTAACGCAACTGCGACTTGCAGTGGAACGATTTCCGCCTCAGCCGAGATCGAAAGTGGCGGCGGAGCGCGGTCCCTGACCGCATCTGGATCGGGCACCGCGACGAGGGCGTTCGAGGGCGACAACATCGGTGCCAGCGCTCTCGGCAGTGGTAGTGCATTTTGGTACTTCAATGTGGTCGGCGGTGACGTCGCGTACGATCTGACGGGACAGATCGCGGGGACCAACAATGTTGCCAGCGTCATCAGGGTGCGGGAAATAGGTCCTCCGCCCCAGGGCTCGCCCGGCGATGTGATTGTCGAACTCACAGTCAACGGGTCCATCAACGAAACCGGCGTCTTGATCCCGGGACGGTATTTGTTTGAGTTCGTCGCAGGCGCCAACGCGCAGACGGGCGGGCGTTTTGACACTGATGCGCAGGCAAACGCGGTCCTGTCGTTCCCATCCAATCCATGATGGGCGTTCCAGCGGTCCCTACCTGTTGTTCCAATCGGGCCCTAATCGGCCTATTGGGACCGTTCATTGTCTGTACTTGCCTGCCAAATCTTCCGTCCGAATTGGTATGACAGCTGGTAGCCGTGCCGGAGGTGAACGGGCGGCCTCTCGCCACTTCCTCACTTGATCAACAAGACTCTCTTCGCCTCCCCATAACCTCCAAACTCCATCCGGTAAAGATACACCCCCGCCGCCACCGCCCGTCCCGCTCGGTCCCTGCCATCCCACACCACCGCATGCCGCCCCGCCTCCTCATGCCTGTCCACCAACGTCGCGACCAAACGCCCCGCGGGATCGAAGATCTTCAACTGCACCGTTCCCGCCGTCGCCGTCTCATACAGGATCCGGGTCAGGGGATTGAAGGGGTTGGGTACGGCCCCCAGCAATGCGGTCCGCAACGGCACCACCGGGTCGCCCGTCCCGGTGACGGCCCCAGGCGCGACCGCCGGGCTCTCGTTCCCCCCGTCATCCAGCACGGCCACCTTGTAGAATTGGTCCCAGGGATCGGCGGGGGCCTCGCTCCACGACGACACCAGTGTTTCCCCAACCAGGTTGCCGCCCCCCGGCACGAATCCCGCCTCGGTCCCACGGTAGATGCGGTAGGCCAAGACATCCGGATCCGGCGCGTCGTCCCAGTCCAGGGCCACCCCGTCGTGCGCGTAGGCCGCCGTGAACCCGGTGGGCGTCGCCGGCTCGATGTTGTCCACCGAGTACCCCTCCGCCGCGCCTGAATCGTAATAGACCCCCGGATCCCCGGTCCCACCGCGGACCACGAACGACGCCAGGTAGGGCGCCCCCGAGCCCGTCGAGTCGGCCAGCGTGGCAACGACGGCGGTGTAGGTGCCCGCCCCGGTCACGGGGACCGTCAGCACCGACTCCGCGTCGCGCCGGACCTCGTACTCCAGCACGGGAGTGGCGTCCCCCTCCGCATCGTGCAGACTCCGGATCCACGACACCTCGACCTGCAGCCCCTGGTCGTCCGCCACGTCCCGCACCGAAACGATCTGCGGCGCGGGCGTCCGCGGCTCGGCCAGGTCCGCCTGGAAGCGGGGATACATCCGGACCACCGCGACGCCCATCGTGCACGACCCGCGCAGGCGCATTGCGTTGCCCGCGACGAGGCCCGAGGTGTCGATCCCGCTCGCGTCGGTGATCAGGGCCTGCAGAACCGACCCGTCCTGCTCCAGGATGAGCTGGCCGGCATCGGCATAGATCAGGAGGGCCTCGACCTCGACGAAATCGCCCACGTGGTCGAAAGAGCCGGTGAGTTCGGCGAGGGTCAGCAGCCGCGGCTCGGGCTCGGGCCCGTGCCCGACGATCACCACGGATGGCGTTTCGGAGGGGTCGGCGAGGTGGATCGCCACGTCCAAGTCCGCCACGACGGTGGCCCTGACCATGACCGTGTCGCCCAGGGACAGTCCGGTGGCGAACGGGGCGACATATTCGATACCGCCGGTCCCGTCGGCGATGCGGACCCCGTCCTCGCTCAGCACGCCAGTCTCGGAATAGACCACGCCGAAGACCGGGAGGCTACGGTTCAGGTAGGGCGAGGAGGGCCAACCCGTTCCGGACTGGTAGGCCTGGATGTCCCCGATCATGAACTCGCACTCGTCGGGCACGCCGCTGCCGTTCACATCGGGGCTGGTCCCGAGGCCGATGTCCTCGTCGTCGGGCACGCCGTTCTGGTTGCAGTCGCCGGTCCAGTCGATCGCTTCGAAGTCGAAGGTCATCACCGGCCCGGTGGCGCTGATGTTCACGAGGGCCAGCCCGCTGAGGTTGCCGCCCGGGGTGTTCCACCAGGTCGTGGCCGGGTCGGTGAAGGGGGTGCATTCGGGAAGATAGGGGGCCGCCCAGAGGTCGGTGGCGTCGCCCTCGTTCAGGCCGTGTTCGAGATCCCAGAAGCCGTCGGCCTGGACGAGGGTGACCTCGTAGTGCTCGGCGGCCGTCATCTGCTCGTGGTTGTTGCTGCCGGTTTCGTCGACGTGCCAGATGGCGAGGCCCGAATCGGGCAGGTTGGCGTCGCGCCCGCTCTGCTGGCGGTTTTCGATGAGGTAGTACTCGGTAGTGTTGGCGGGGTCGGGGTGGGGGTAGAGGTAGACTTCGCTGGATTCCGCGGTGACGGGCAGGCCCGGGACATCGTCGACCAGCGCGATGTCGGTGGTCCAGCCGACGTACCGCCTCATGGGCGCGGACAGCCGGGCGGGGTTCTGGCGCGAGGGTCCGTAGGCCATCAGGCAGAAATCCCCGGCGCCTTTCGATTCGTACCCGTAATCGTAGAGGTCCGGCAGCAGGCACACCATGTGGCCGTTCTCGTGGACGAACGTTCGCAGCGTCAGCTCGTCGCCCAGGTCGGTGATCTGATACCGGCGGCTGGACAACCCGTCGGCCGTGAACGCAAGACCCCCGGAATGCGGCCAGAGCCCGGCCGCCCAGGTCGGGGCCCTAAAACCGGCGTAGAAGATGTTGATGGCGTCGATGTATCCGTCCCCGTCGGCGTCGCAGGTGCCGAAATCGAATCCCCGGGCGTCGAGGTCGTTCAGCGCCTCGAGGACCAGGATCCGGGCCCGTTCGCCGGCCGGGGTGTCGGCGTTCTCGTACCAGGTCTTGAGGTTCTCGGCGCGGTAGTAGTACGCGGTGGTCTGGTTGGTGTAGGTGAGCAGCCCGCCCGAGACGTCGAAGAAGTAGTCCCGCACCGAGCCGTTGTTGCCGTAGCCGGTGTAGCCCGCGAGGTTGAGGTAATCGTCCACCTCGGTGGGGGCGATGGTCCCCGGATCGTCGTCGAAGTCGACAAGGATGGTGATCCCGACGCGCGTGCCGACGATCGGGTCGGGCGTCACGTCCGCCTTGGCGGTGGGGGCGTCCCCGCGAAGGCTCTGGCGGGCCGATTCGATTTTGGCCCGGCGCGCCTCTTTGGAAATCCGGAGGTTCCTGGCGAGGCCCAGGGCGGCGGGGTCGGCGACGCCAACCCGGTGGGGCGTCGGCACCAGGCGGGAGCGGTCGGGGAAGAGGGCGGCGTAGCAGATCCACCCGTCATCGCGGTTCAGGGTGACGGTATAGCCGTCGACGGTCTCGGTGACCTGGTGGAATTCGTCGCCGGTGACGCGCAGTTCGATGCGGCGGCCGTCGGGCTGGGTGACGAAGACGGGTAGGTCGCGTTGGGGGTCGGCCCGGGTGGCCATTGGCAGGGTCAGCCCCACCGCGATCGCTAGAACCGTGCCGATAAGGATGCGATGCTTCACCGGTTCCCTCCCCCTGAAAGCGGTGCGTGCCGCCGCGTGGGCCGTGTTCATTCAATGAAGGGGAATTGGGGGAGGGGTGCAAGCCGGTTCATGGTCGAGTGAGGGGAGCGGCCGAAACCGCTCCCGTTTCCTTGAAGCAAGGCCTTCAGGGAACGTAGATTTCCTCCTGTGCCTAGTCAAAACCCCAGGGGGAGTCATTCGGAACACCAGAACCCGCCATTCAGGACCACCGACTCTTGGGGAAAAGTTCCCTTCCCCGTCAACCGGACAGCTCTAAAGTAGAGTTTTCGGCTTCAACCACGCTCCGGTCGGGGGTCCTCGCGACCTTCACCTGATGTTGGGGGTATTTGTCAGACAACCCCTAGCCAACGGTCCCTGCCTGCAATATTATCCCCCTGACCCGGGTACTCCAGAGCACCCAAGCTCCCCACCCGCCACCGAACGGAGAAACCGTGCTCGGCGAAAACCTCACCCACTACCGGATCACCCGCCAACTCGGCGCCGGTGGCATGGGCACGGTCTACCTCGCCCACGACACAAGCCTGGAGCGCGACGTGGCGATCAAGGTCCTGAGCAAGGATTTCAGCCTCGACGAGACCCACCGTCAGCGGTTTCTGATCGAGGCGCGGTCGGCCTCCGCTTTGAATCATCCCAACATCGTCACGGTGTACGAGATCGGTAACGACCAGGGCCGCGATTTCATCGCCATGGAGTATATCGAAGGCCAATCGCTGAAGCACTTGATCGAGCACGGGGATCCCTTGCCGCCGACCAAACTGCTGGATCTGGGTGTTCAGCTGGCTTCAGCCCTGACCGCTGCGCATGGCGCCGGGATCATCCACCGCGACCTGAAGCCTGCCAACATCGTCATGACGACCGAAGGGAGGGCCAAGATCCTGGACTTCGGTCTGGCCAAACGGCAAATCGGTCCCAGCGCCCCGGCAGGCCCGGACGACGGCACCATCGCCGTCACCGATGCGATATCCCTGACCACGCCGGGGATGATCCTGGGAACCCCGGGCTACATCGCTCCGGAGAAGGCCCGCGGCGAGGAGGGCGACCACCGGGCCGACCTCTTCAGTCTGGGCTGCATCCTCTACGCTTTGGCGACCGGCAAGGGGCCGTTTAGCGGCGAAACCGTCATCGACGTGCTGCACAGCGTCATCCACCAGGAGCCCGAGCCGCTGGAGAATTTGCGCGCCGATCTGCCGCCGGCGTTGTGCGAGATCGTGAATCGCTGTCTGGCCAAACGACCGCGCGACCGTTACGCGGACGCCGGCGATCTGGAGGGCGCTCTGCGGGAGATCCAGGCGGAGCTCACGCACAGTTCGTTCAGTTCCGCGTCGGTTCTCAACGCCGCGCCGCCACCGGCCCGGCGCCGGCCCTGGCTCTACGCCGTGGCAGCTCTGGCCCTCGTCGGCGCTGTTCTGGGCGGTTATTTCCTGCGGCCGAGCGAAGGTGTCCCGACGACCATGGTTGTCGTCGAGAACGAGGAAGGCAAGCAGATCCAGCGCGAGATTCCCCTCCGCGAGTACCGCAAACGGGTGGTCGTGTTTCCCTTCGAGCCCGATCTCGCCGACACCAGCGGTTTGTGGATGACCCACGCCGTACCGGGACTGCTGGCGCAGGATCTGCTCCAGGACTACTTCATCACCATCGACATGGTGGCCGAGATTCGGTTTGCCCAGGAGGCCCTGAAATCGGGTTATCCGGGAGGGGTCGGCGCTCCGTTGGGGCTCAAGCGGAAAGCGGCCAAGGATTCGGGCTGCACCCACTTCATCGCCGGGCGCTTCGGTGAGACAGGAGACGGTCTGCGCCTCGAAGTGCAGATCTACGAGACCGACAGCGGGCGGCTGCAGTACCGGTTCGTCGAGTCCGGGCCGGACTTGTACGCGTTGATCGACCGGGCCAGCCGCGAAGTGCGGCGTGAGCTCGGCGTTCCGGAACAACATCTCAAGGACTGGCCCGATCTGCCTGTCGTTGAAGTCGCCACGTCGTCGCCGGTGGCGCTCGAGGCGATCGGCCGGGCCTCGCTGGCGCTTTACAACAACAACGACATGGCTGCCATGCGGCCGCACCTGGAGGCCGCCGTCGAGGCCGACCCGTCCTACGCCTGGGCGTTGTGGTCGCTGTACGTTTCCTACCTGTACGGCGGAGATGGGGGCGAGGGTCGGGTCGAAGAAGTGCTCGATGCGTTGATGACGCACCTTTACCGGTTACCGGAGCGCCTGCAGTACGCCGCCAAGGCGATGTATTTCCAGAACGCCGGCGATCCGGAGAAGCTGTTCCTGGTGCTGAAGGCGTGGGCCGATCTCTACCCCGACGACAACATGGCTCTGGAATCCCTGGTCCAGATCTACGCGGTGCGCGGCCAGAACGAGGAGGCCTTCAAGACGCTCGAGCGCTTGCTGGAGCTGGAACCCGGGAACATCACCTACCTGAACCAGGCGGCGACTTTCCGGCGTGACGCGGGGGACCACGCCGGGGCACGGACATATCTGGAGCAGCTCGTGCAGGTCGCGCCGGATGATCACACGTCACTGCTCGCCCTGGGCGAGCTGGAGCAGATGCTCGGGAACCATCAAGAGGCGCGGGCATCCTTCGAAAAGGCCCTCGCACTCCAACCCAAGAACCTCGAACTGCGCCTGGCTTTGGCCAGCGCGGAATTCCAACTGGGACAGTTCGACTCTTCTCGTGAGACGCTCGAAGAGACCCTGGCCGAGAAACTCAGCCCTGATGAACGTTTGACGGCGACGACCGCGCTCTTGCGGTACTACCGCGGCACGGGTCGGTACGGTCGGGCGCTCGAGATCGGCGCGGAGGCTCTGGCCGCGGCTCAGGGATCGGCCCAGATGATGAACCTGATCATGTTCGAGGCGGGCCTTGCCGAGTCACACGCGGCTACGGGAGACCGGGACGAAGCCCTCGCGATCATCGAGGACATGCGAGGCCGGCTCATGTTTCCCCTCTCGATCCTTGTTCCCATCTTTGCCCTGGAGGTGCACCTGGAACTGGAGGACGTCGAGCCGGCACGCGCCGCGGCCAAGGAACTCGAAATAGCCATCGAAGAGCAGCAATGGGAGCACCTGCGGCCGATATGGCTGAGGGGTGTCGGCAGCATCCACGAACTGGAGGGTGATCTGGAGGGCGCCTTGGCGAACTTCGACGGCTTGCGCGAACTGCAACCGACGGATGATACGGTCCAGTACCTCCGCGCCCGCTGCCTGCGCAAGCTGGGGCGACTCGATGACGCGCAGAGCAGTATGGAAAAAGCGTTGCTCCAGCGGCCCTATGCGGCCCGCTGGCTGCACGAGGCGGCCTTGATCGCGCATGAGAACGGACAAGCGGATCTGGCCGAAACTCACCTCGAGCACGCGTTGGAGATCTGGAAGAACGCTGACGCGGAATACATGCCGGCCCGTGAGGCTCGCGAGACTCTGGCGAGTTGGCGGCAGGGGAGTTAGGTGCTGTCGGTGTCGGTGGTCCCTACCGATTGTTCCATCCGGGCCTGAAGCGGTTCATCAGGGGCATTCTCGCTTTTACCGACTTTCAGCCCGGAGGTTTGTATCTCCGTCCCACCCGGGGAGGCGATTTTCTCAATACGATCTTTTTGAAACCGCTGAGCAGACGGACGCCTGTTTTTTGAACGGTCCTATTCAAATCGTGCTATATTGTAAAGAAGACGTTCCAGCCACATTGTGGCAGGCGCTGACAAACGGCCCATGGTGTGGCCATTTGCTCTTGTGCCGCAGGGTCAGCGCTCTTCTCATGTTAGGGGGATATCATGAGGATTCGCGCATTTTTCCACGTGTTTGCGACCATTGCCATACTGGTGATCTGCATCGCACCGACCGCAATCCAGGCCCAACACTGCACCGACTATCCGCACTATCTGAGGTGGTGCGCCCACGTGATGGCGCCGACCGACGTCTACGGGAACAGCTATGCCCGCGGCGTCACCGTGGTCGGCGACCGGGCCTATGTAGGAGCCTCGGAGGCCGGTCTGGCCATCTACGATGTTGTCGATCCGGCCAACCCCGTCCTTCTGGGCGTAGCCGACACACCGGGGGCGTGTGAGACCGCGGTTGTGAAAGGAAACTACGCCTACGTCGCGGACCGGCATACTCCGGGTTTCTGTGTGGTCGACGTGACCGATCCCTCGGTCCCGACGGTGGTCGGCACGGCGGGAACCGGTTCGAGCCCGTTCTACATCGAAGTTGCGGCGATCAAGCCGGACACGGTCTGTGTTCTCGACTACAGCTATGGTGTGCGCCTGATCGACGTCTCGGATCCGACCAGTCCCGACTTTTACGGCGGAATCGCGAACTATGGCTTTCCCCGGGGTCTGGATGTCGAAGGCCCTTACCTCTATGTCACCAACGGCAGTGACCTGAGAATCTACGACATGACCGTGGCCATCGAGCCGGACCAACTGGCGACCCACACCCTTTACGGAGCGACCGGGGACGTCGATGTCGTCGGCGATCATGCCTACATCGTCTGCAGGAACGACGGGTTGCAGATCGTGGACGTCTCCGATCCCGAAAGCCCGCAGGACATGGGCCATTTTGCCATTCCCACCGACGATTTCACGACGGAATTCATCGACGTCCATGTCGTGGGGGACCTGGCGTTCCTGAAAACGTCCGGCAGCACCGGTCCGGGACTCAGGATCGTCAACGTGGCCGACCCCGAGGCTCCCTATCTGGTCAATTCCCTGGGCCTGGCCTACCAGAATTTCGGCCCTGGTCTTTTCGTCGCCGGTAACCACGCTTACGTCAGCGCGGAGAATTTTGGCCTCTTTGTGGCGGACGTCTCCAACACGGCTTCGCCCGCGATCATCAGCTCCTACGTGGAACAGACCTTCTGGCCCCAGGCCGTGGCGGCCTCGGGCGACTGCGCCTATGTGCTGGATCAGCTTTTCGGCTTCCGCGTGATGGATTTGAACACCACCCCGGCCCCGACCCTGCTGGCCACCGTGGATCTTCCCGGTAGTGCTGAGAAAGTGGTGCTGGATGGTGGTCTGGCCTATGTCGCCGATGGTGCGGGGGGGCTTCAGATCTTCGATATCGCCGACCCGTATACACCGGGGATCATCGGTTCCGTCGCCCCCTTCGGCGACCAGGACGACGTGGACGTTCAGGGATCGTTCGCCTACCTGGCGTCCCCGACCCGGGGCTTGCAGGTCGTCGATGTCAGCGACCCGACCAATCCATTCCTACGTGCCGAGGTCAACCCGCCGGGATCGGCTACAGGTGTGGCCGTCGATGGTAATTACGCCTATCTCGCCTGCCAGTTCAATGGTTTGCAGGTTGCCGATATCGCCAACCCGGATGCCCCGACCATCATCGGCGAGCTTGACATCTGGGGCTGGCCGGAGAACCTGAAAATCGCTCGCGACCACGCGTTTCTCTGCACCATGGAAGACGGTCTCTACATCGTGGACATCTCGAATCCCGCGGCGCCGGAATCCGTTTCCACGCTGATTACTCCCGGACTGACGTGGGATGTCGTGGTCGACGGGGACCTCGCCTATATCGCCGATATCGAGGGAGGCCTGCAGGTCGTCGACATTTCCGACCTGTCGGACCCGCGCTACCTGGGCAGTGTGGATACTCCCCGTCATAGGGTGTACGGGGTTGCGCGTGCCGGCGATCGAGTTTGCCTTGCAGACTGGGAAGGTGGTGTCCACGTCATCGGGCAGCATTGTGTGCCGAGCCCCGTACCGGAGGGAATCGTCCCGCAATCGCACGTGTCTTTGACGGCTTTCCCCAATCCCTTCAATCCCCAGACGACGATAGCTTTTGACCTGCCAAGCGAGCAGGTTGTGAATCTGAGTGTGTACGACGTATCCGGTCGTTTGGTGGATGTGATTGTCGACAACGAGATCGCTGCTCGGGGCCGAAATGAAGTGGTTTGGCGGGGTCGTGACATGGCGGGTAGGGTCGTATCTTCAGGTGTCTATTTCTACCGCCTGGAAGCAGGTTCGAGTACCAAGACCGAAAGGATGGTGTTGGTGAAGTGATTGCTTTGGGGTCGGTTGGGGGTCCCCCAGCCGACTCCACAGCTTTCTCGAAAGTTCGCTTCCCCGGCCCACCCGCCGAGGCGGAAATTCGGCGTGACCGCTTCTTCAGGGATTATTGGCCAACCCACATGGTCTGCAGTTTGCGTCGCTACAACCGCAGGTAATCGAATGCTGGGGAAGGCGGCAGGTTTCGTGGTCGAGATTCATCAATCTGTTCCTCAACACACTTCTAAACGCCCCCCGCTTCGTATCCGGCCAAGGAGGAGATGACCGTTCCGAAACGTCGATGGAGAACCCGGAGCGGTCAGGGGAATATGTGGGAGTCGGCGGGAAGGGTGGCTGGAATGGATGCTCGAAATTACTGTCTAATCCCGGATTAATATGGTATGAGATCACGATATTCTGAATCATCGAACCATGCCTGAACCTGCGGAGAAAAAATGGAACCCGGCCAGACCCTGAAACACTACACCATCGTCGAACAGATCGGGGTCGGTGGCATGGGGGAAGTGTATCGCGCCCGCGACAATACGCTGGGCCGTGAAGTCGCCCTGAAGATATTGCCGGCGGCCTTCGCGGCCGACGCTGACCGTGTGGCCCGCTTCCAGCGCGAGGCCAAGATGCTCGCCTCGCTGAATCACCCCCACATTGCGGCTATCCACTCGGTGGTCCAGGACGGCGATATCCTGGGTCTGGCCCTGGAACTGGTGGAGGGTGACGATTTAACGGTTTACCTGGAAAACGGTACCCTATCGCTGGACAAGACCCTGGCCTATGCCGAACAGATTGCCTCCGCGGTCGAGGCCGCCCACGAACAGGGGGTGGTGCACCGCGACCTGAAGCCGGCCAACATCAAGATCGCGCAGGATGGCGCCGTCAAGGTGCTCGACTTCGGCTTGGCCAAGGCCACCGATGGAGCCGGCGAATCGGCCACCAGCTTGAACACCACCATCTCACCCTCGCAGGCCAGCGCGCCGCTCACGCTCGATGGCGTGATTCTCGGCACGGTGGCCTACATGTCGCCCGAACAGGCCCGTGGCTCCAGCCTCGATCGGCGCACGGACATTTTCTCGTTCGGGGTGGTCCTGTTCGAAATGCTGGTGGGACAGCGCCCGTTCGGTGGCCCGACGACCTCGGACATGATGGCGTCCATTCTCAAGGAAGAACCTGATCTGGACACGCTGCCGGCCGCTACGCCACCGGCGATCCGTCTGCTGCTCAACCGTTGTCTGGCCAAGGATCCCAGGAAAAGACTGCGCGACATGGGCGAGGCCCGCCTGATCATTGCCGCCGTGCGCGAAGGCGACCCCACGGCCTCGACGGTGCTGGGGGAGCGCAAGACAGAGCCCGTCGGGCAGCGCCTGGCCAAGCGGGAGATCGCAGCCTGGGCCCTGGCCGCCGTCGCCATCGTTGCTGTCGGAGCGACCGCCTGGATCTCCGCCACGCGCGGCACGACCGCCACGAGGGCCCCGGAGATTCGCGCGGCGATCAACGCCCCCGCCGATCATGACTTCCTGGTCAACGGTGTCCATTCCGGTGCTCTTTCATTGTCGCCCGATGGAACCAAGATGACCTTCACGGCATCGGTCGGATCGGGCCGCCCCTCGTTGTTCCTGCGCTCACTGGGCTCCTCGACCGCACAGGAACTCGCGAACACCGAGGGCGCGACGTTTCCATTCTGGTCTCCCGACAGCCGACAGATCGCTTTTTTTGCCGATGGCAAGTTGAAGAAACTCGACCTCAGCGGCGGTGCGCCGATGACCGTGACCAGCGCCCTGGATGGTCGTGGCGGGACCTGGAACAGCGACGGCACGATCCTGTTCGCGCCCGAAACGCAAACTCCGATCCACCGCGTTTCGGCCGGCGGGGTGCTGGGCGACCCCGTGACCACCGTTGACAATTCACGTGGGGGCGAAACCACACATCGCTTCCCGAGCTTTCTGCCGGACGGGCGGCACTTCCTGTACGTGCGCGGAGGCCATGCGTCGAACAATCAGGATGCCGTGAATTCGATCTGGATCGGAGACCTGGAGTCGGACGAGACGTTCGAATTGATGCATGCGGGCACGCAAGCGAACTATGCGCAGGGGCATCTGTTCTGGGTTCGGGAGCAGTTCCTGATGGCACGCCCGTTTTCGGTCGAGAAGCTCGAGTTCACCGGCGAAGCATTCGCGGTTGGCGAAGGGGTCGTCGTCCAGCTGGACACCTGGCGTGCCGCCTATACGGTCTCCGAGGCCGGCCCGCTTGCGTTTCAGGGTGGGTTGGCTGCTGAGAAAGTTTTGACCTTGTTCGATCGCGAGGGCAAGGAGCTCGAAACCATCGGCGAAGCGGCGATGTACAGTTTTGTCCGTCTATCTTTCGACGATCGTTATCTGGCGGCAGGAATCGACGCTGACGATGGCGGTCAATCGGACATCTGGGTCTACGATCTTTCGCGCAATGTCGGTAGCCGGCTGACTTTCGACGATGCGCGGGACACCAATCCCGTCTGGTCCCCCGATGGAAAACGAGTAGCCTTCTCTTCAAATCGAGGTGGGAAATCCGGTATCTTCGTGCGCAGCGCTGATGGCCAAGGAGACGCCGAGCCGCTGTTGATCGTCGATGGTCAATGTCGGGTGCAGGACTGGTCGCGCGACGGGAAATTCCTCGCGTTCGACTCCGGTATCGGGAAAAACGACCTGTGGGTCCTGAACCTCGAAGATGGAGAATCCTTCTCGCTGGTGACGTCCGAATTCGACGTGGGTTACGCTCGGTTTTCTCCCGACGGCAACTGGATCGGTTATATTTCGAACGAAGCGGGAAAATACGAACTTTACCTGACCCGTTTCCCCAGCGGTGAGGGCAAGTGGCAACTCTCAAAAGACGGTGCGGACTGGTTGCTCGGCTGGAACGACGCCGGCACCGAGCTGTTCTACCTCGACCTCGAAGGCAACCTCGGCTCGGTGAAGGTCGCGTTCGGCGACCAGGTCGTCGCAGACCTACCCACCATCCTGTACCCCACGCGCGCCGGCAGCACCTGGGACAACAAGTCCGACGGCAGCGGCTTCGTTCTCGGTGTCCCGAACGATGCCGGGGACGACTTCCCGATCACGTTGATCGTCAACTGGGATGGGGGGGCGCAGGCGAACTGACACTGTAGCGTCCGGCGCCTGCCGCTC
>Ga0316201_10001681_pt1 | contig 15123 bp, 22 predicted proteins | sample CS6wburrow_MG_FD_204516 | JGI IMG/M metagenome (GOLD analysis project Ga0316201, IMG submission 204516) | Coastal sediment microbial communities from Delaware Bay, Delaware, United States - CS-6 worm burrow | ecosystem: Environmental > Aquatic > Marine > Coastal > Sediment | place: USA... | reverse complement strand
CGCTGAAATGCTTGTTCCGTGCCAAACTCATCCACCATCACCGAATGATCAATCACCAGATCAACCGGAGACAAAGGGTTAATCTTTTGCGCATCGCCGCCAAGGCTCACCATTGCCTCACGCATGGCCGCCAAATCCACCACCGCAGGCACGCCCGTAAAATCCTGCATCAGCACCCGCGCCGGACGATACGCTATCTCATGAGATGATTTTTTCTTTTTCTGCCAATCAGCAATCGCCTTGATATCCTCAACCGTAACCGAACGCCCATCCTCATAACGAAGCAAATTCTCCAGCAACACCTTCAGCGTAAACGGCAGACGCGAGACATCACCGATCTCTTTCTCTGCCGCCGCGAGAGAAAAGAAATCATAGTCCTCCCCATCGACATTCAACGTTTTACGTGTATTCAGAGAATCCTGGCCTGTGCGTGTCATATTTACCCCCATCGAAAAGTGGAAAGAGAAGCCTTTCCAGCAAAAACAATCTAAGAAGTCTACATGATTACACCCAAGAGATTAATAAGGAATTTCATATGCATGTAAAAAAAGCCTAAATACCAGGCCTCAAACAATTCACGACGCCAACAAACCATTTTCCGAAAATATCAGGCAATAAAACAGCACAAAAATACATATCCTAAAGTATAGAAAACGACACTTAAAATATTAAAATCAATATGTTACAATGACGATATATTACCCCACTATCGGCATTTTTTTGCCACATTTAAACGAGATAATAATAATAAGGAATAAGAACAGATATAAATACGAAATTCTAGTTCCACTCCAACCAAATTGCTTACTTACAAACGCCGCTGTTTTTAACCAGAACAGCGGTTTTTGATAAACTGAAATATGAAAATATACAGTAAAGTACTCAACGTCTTGCTTTACAATATCTTTGTCTAGTAGAGTTCACCCCATAAAAGGGATGATCATGAACGCTAAAAAAATACACCGCCGCACCAACACTGTTCAGGCCGGCATAGGCACAGACCCGGCATATCACGCCGTTATGCCGCCGCTTTATATGTCCTCAACCTTCCAGATTCAAGGAATCGGTGAGCACGGAACCTACGAATATTCGCGCACCCGCAACCCCAACCGCGACCAGCTTGCCGAAGCGCTCAGCGAACTGGAAGGCGGCGCAGGTGCCTGCATCACCTCCTCCGGTATGGCTGCACTGACGCTCGTCCTCCACCTGCTTGGCCCGGATGATCTACTGGTTGCACCCTATGACTGCTATGGCCGTTCCTACCGCCTGATGGCCGCACTAGCCGAGAAAAAACATTTCCGCCTGAAATTTTCCGATCAATATACTCTTGAAGGTATCGAAAGCATCTTCAGCGAAAAACCCAAAATGGTGCTGATCGAAAGCCCGTCCAACCCGGTCATGCGCACAGCGGACATTGCCGCGATCACAGAAAAAGCCAAATCCTGCGGAGCGCTAACGGTCGTAGACAACACTTTTCTCTCGCCGATGCTGCAACAGCCCCTCAAACTCGGCGCGGATATTGCCTTCCATTCCACCACCAAATTCATCAACGGCCACAGCGATATTGTCGGCGGCTGCGTGATTTCCCGCACAGAAGAGCTCCTGACCGATCTGGAATTCTGGGCCAACTCTCTGGGCATTATCGGCGCACCGTTTGATTCCTACATGACCCTGCGGGGATTACGAACATTAGAGCTACGAATCCACCGCGCACAAGACAATGCGCAAGAAATCGCCGAAATGCTCGAAGCCCATGACACGGTCAAAGCCGTCTACTATCCCGGCCTGCCCTCTGATCCTAATCACAGCACAGCCCAAAAACAGCAAGACGGCTTCGGGGCCATGCTCAGCTTCGAGCTCAAAGGCGATATTAAAACCGTAGACACCTTCGTTCGGTCCCTGAAACTTTTCCGCCTCGCGCAATCGCTTGGGGGCACCGAGAGCCTGATCAACCACCCCGCCACCATGACCCACGTCGCCATGGGGCCCGAAGCTCGCGTGAAAGCTGGGGTTGGCGATGAACTCCTGCGCCTGTCTGTCGGAGTCGAGCATATCAATGACCTGCGCGAAGACCTCGAAACAGCGCTCAAAGCTGTGTCATAAATGTTGGAGAATGACCAAACCCTGCTTGCCTTGATTCTGGTGGCCGTGTTGAGCGGCATCACCGGCCTGATCGTGAATACCCGGCTCGGCAAAACCCGCCCCAAAACAGCTATAATCCTGATGCTAGCCATTCCTACGCTGACGCTGGGCCTATTTACAGCCTCCCTTATAAACCCGCCGCTGCCTCCGCTCGAAAAAGCTGGAATCCATATCCAGCGCGGTCATTTCGATGAGGCCATTGCCTTACTCACACCTCACCACGAAAAAGAACAGGACAATAACGACATCGCCTTGCAACTGGCCACCGCGTACTTCGCCCGTGGCCTACTGCATGCCGAAAATGATAAAAAAAATGAAGCCCTGCAAGATTTAAACGCCGCTCGGTCCATCACCCCACCAGACGCGCCTTATCTCGACGATATTCAGCATTTCATCGAAATTATTGAGAAAAAATAGCAGCCCGCCCCAATGACTTAGAATCGCTCAAACATATCCAATTGCGACAAACGCACCTGCATATCCTTATCAACAAGGCCCTGAACTACCGTGCCAAGGTCTTTGCCGTCATTGGCATTCAATATACAACACTCCGCCTCCTCCGAGAACACCAGCGTGAGGTCAAAACTCCCCCACTCGTGCCCTCCACGCCCCTCATACTTTGGAATAGGAATATCCAGATCACTCCAACCGGCGCCATTATGTGCGATAACGTCCTTAACAGTTCTGAAAAGAAAAACCGGAATCAGCGCGGAATCAGCCTCCTGGAGTCCCAACCCGAACATTGTTTCCCGATTAAAATTAAGAGTGATCTCTTTCATATTACACGCACCGTAACCTTGGAAGGCACCACCTCTAGATCATTATCAATCGTTCTGTCAAATTTGAGACCGCCTAGCGCACCAAATCCGCGTATATATCCTTTTTCTTCTTTTCAAAATCCGGACATTTATCATCTACACTTTCATATTCTTCGATATTATCAATTGCGCGCTGCCGTTCCATGCGCTCAATCGCCATCTTCTGGAACTCAAGCTCTAAAATCTGCTTCACAACATGGCGCATCTTCTCCGCCACGCCTTGCGCATCTTCTATTTTCATTGGCCCCACAGAAAACCCTCGACTGCGAAGCTCTTTCATCAATTTCGTCCCAATGGTTTTTGCATATTTGTTGACAACCGCCCGGTCTGCCTTCACATGCTTTAACTCATGTGCGATCAAGGCTTTGCGCATACATCTATCCGCATACAGCTCCTTGGCAATCACAATTGTCGGGTCGATCTTTATCTCAACCGTGATATCCTTGTACCAAACGCAAGCAGCACGATACCCCTTCACCGCACCGCTATCCAGCTCAATCGAATAGCGCGGCTGAATCTTCCCCCTCATAAAGGCCTGCGTAACGCTTACACCATGAAACCCGTAGGGGTCCACTGTATCGGTGCCATAAGATTGGATCTTCTTTAACGTCTGGTCGGAATCATATTTAACCTTTTCGGTGCGCGGAATCACATTCACCGCCGTCGGATCATGTTTAGGACACATATCGCTATTCGGAGAAGACGCCGCCAGAACAAGCATTGTCGTTGTCGTTAACGCATCAAGATCAAACATATATAAAACCTTTACTCAAAACTTCCCACCATTATAGCAAATAACATGAAATAAACGTTAAAAAGAGATCGCATAATGCCTGCAAAATAAAGCCTTAGCACGCTTTTTTCTTCATAAGAAACTTGCATAACCACAAGAGAAACACGTATTATGAAATAAAAAAAATACGGGTCAGATGATACAGGGTGAAATCGGTGAGCGAACGTCCCAATACATATAACAATGACGTCTTTGTCGATATTGACATTCAGCCGCAATACGCAGATGCGATTGCTGATACGGCTGCGACATTTGCCGATCTATCTCGTTTTACCGTTGATCGGTTCAAGGTTCATTTTCTCCTATCAAAATCAGATATGGCGCAAACATTCAAAACGTTTGCCCGCGGAGCCCCTGTTTTGGGAGGCGGCATTGCATCAACGGAAATTGCGATGCTACGAAATGACATGGTTTTAAAAGCAGAAGATGCCGATCTCATCACACCAGAGACCAAACTGAAACTCTATAGCGTTTATGGCTATCACGTCGTACAAAGCGCAGCTGATCCTACATTTTTTGGCGGAGAAGTTGTCACAAAGGGCGCTCTTGAAAAACTGGAGCAACACACGGAAATTGATGCGGCTATGTTGGAAACAGTAAGCCCAAGCCTTGTTGTTGACATGATACAGGGGATTTTCTCAGGAGAGGATCTCTCAGCCAGACAACTGCAAGAATTAAGAGAAAAATACGCGCCTGAAAAAATAAAAGATATGCATGCGCACGTGATTGATAAATTCGGCCTCCCGGAAAATGTCACGTTGAGTTCAAAAAAGAGCCACCCAATAGGCCTCGCCGTTATAGATGAACAAGTTTCAGAAAAACTCATAGAGGACTATCCAGAATTTGAGCGAGGGATTGGAGCATTAAGATATATCAATCATACCGCAGCCAATGCTTATGATCTCATACAGAAAACACAGGACACCGCATTGGCTACACAAGCCAGAAATAATGATTATAACGTCTCAATGCTCATGCCTTAAATGAGGCAAACACACAAATCAACAGGGGCTTTTCATTCCACAAAAAAACTTCTATAACAGGTTCATATGATAGTCGAAAGAGAGGCGCGCCATGTACTTTATATACAGCCTGATTGCATTTTGTGTAGAGCTCTACATTATCGTCATTATTGTGCAAGTAGCTTTAAGCTGGCTCATTGCCTTTGATATCGTGAATGCAGGAAACGAGGCGGCCCAGCGTTTAAGTGCTGTGCTAAAAAAACTGACAGACCCAGTTTACGAGCCAATCCGTAAATTTGTACCCCCCATCGGCGGCATAGATATCACGCCCATAATAGTTATAATCGGACTACAAATCCTGACCGGTTTGCTACTGCCCAGACATTACGGCCTGTTCTATTAGAAATACTTTTTAAGAAGGCACAAAACCATGACCACCGTAATCGACGGCAAAAAAATTGCAGCCAACTTGCGCGAAGAGCTAACACAAACTGTTTCCACCTTGGCCCAAAAGCCCGGACTGGCTGTCATTCTGGTCGGCGAAGACCCAGCCTCGCAGGTCTATGTTCGCAACAAAATACTGGCCTGTGAGAAAGCAGGAATCAAGAGCTATGAATCCCGCCTCCCGGCTCGCGCCACACAAGAAGAAGTTGCAACAGAAATAAAGGCCTTCAACGATAATCCAGACGTACACGGTATTCTGCTCCAGCTCCCGGTACCGGATCATCTCGATAGCGAAGCCTTGGTACAGGCAATCACCCCGGAAAAGGACGTCGATGGCCTCACCACCGCCAATGCGGGCAAGCTCTTTCTCGGCCTTGGAAACGGTCTCGTGCCCTGCACGCCACAAGGATCAATGCTCCTGATTAAATCCGTCGTTGAGAATCTATGCGGCCTCAATGCCGTGGTCATCGGACGCTCCAACCTGTTTGGCAAGCCCATGGCACAGCTCCTCTTGCAGGAAAACTGCACCGTGACAACCGCGCACTCCCGCACAAAGGACCTACCAGAGCTTTGCCGCAGCGCCGATATTCTCGTAGCCGCCGTAGGTCGCCCCAAAATGGTCAAAGAAGAATGGATCAAGCCGGGGGCCTGCGTCATCGATGTCGGGATCAACCGCACAGAAGACGGCAAACTCTGTGGCGATGTTGACTTTGACGCCGTGCAAGGCCTTGCTGGTGCAATCACCCCTGTTCCCGGCGGTGTCGGCCCGATGACCATCGCCTGCCTACTCTCTAACACGGTCAAAGCCGCAAAAAACCAGGAATAATCAGTCAGGCGTTGGAGTATCATAGACTGCACCGGCATCGGATTCTTGCGAAGCCTGCGCTAACACAGCACGACGCTTCCCACGCCAGACCTCCAAAACCATGCGCACGTCATACAATACACCCTCGTTCTGCAAAGTCTGAATTGACTCTTTAATTTCAGGGCCATACGGATCAATACCATAATGATCCATAATGCGCCCTATACCGGGTATATTTTGATCATCCAAAAAAAGTCCTTATGCCGGATAAACCGCATCGTCATCATATGAGAGATCAAAATGCCCACAGACGGCCATAATAGCATCACCTTGCTTGCGCTCTGCCGCGCCTGCCATAAACTCCCCCATGGCATGACGAAACGTGAAAGCTTCATCATCTAAATGAAAAACTTCACCATCAATTTCCTGCCCCTCCAGCGCAATCAGCTGCTCCAAACATCCTGCCCGCCCCAATGCCCTCGTCAAAGTACCGACAAGAGCATCACGGTCAGTAATCGCACATTTTGAATTTTCTTCATCGTAAGAACGCACAAAATCAAGAACAAGTTCCAGCTCGCCAAGCGGCATCAATGCCTCGGCAACCGTCTTGATGGCTTAAATTTTATGAAAACCAAGCAACGTAACATCCTGTTGAATGTCCGGATCTTCAGCGCTTGGCACAATAATCATATGCGATCCCAAATAAGAACGCAGCCCATCAAAATCACGACGCTTTACATGCCCATGCACACCCTCTTGCAAACGCGCGACATAATCCTTTTGCCCTTGCGTACCCAGAACAAAGCTCATCCCATATACTCCCTTTAGAGCACAGACATAAACAAATTTTCCGTAAAGTTAAAAAGCAAAAAAGGAAAGGCACCAGCGAAAGCCTAGTAAACCATAATGGAAAAGGCCTGATACTTACGAATTTCACGCAAATTCACCTGCCGCAACTGAAAGATATTGTATAAATCAATACGCAAGGCAGGACGGATAAATTGAATCTCAGGATACACAAGCTGGTATAAACCATAATTATCAAACAAATCCATCAGTAGGCGCTCATTGCTGTCAATCCAACTCCGTGCATCAATCATAAAGCCACGCACGATCCTCTTATTCTGACGAAACGCCGTCAAATCAGTAGATGGAACCCGCCCTTCACGAGACAAAGAAACGATCTCCTGCTCAATTTCCCGCATCTCCTTAAGAACATGCTCATGCCAGTAATCCAAGATAATAGCGGCTTTCCTGACATTCCTTATTTGCTTTATCAAAAAGTCTTCATCCTGATACACCTTGATATTCCCAACACTGGCCATATAACGCCGAATTTCATACCCGTAAACGTCATATTCAGGCGGAATATCCGTTTCAATGCCGTGTGTCAGGCGCTTAATGCGCGCTCGCAAATTATAAGAAGGTTTTTCTTTTAAGAACGTAATCTCAACAAGATTCGGCTCCACCGGCATAACCATATCATCATCAATTTTAACGCCTTCAGCTGTCAATACCGGCGCTATGGTTGGGTCATCCCCCGAAACATATTTAGCTTGAGCCGCACAGGGCACAAAAACCAAATTCAAGACAATAATAAAACGTAAAAACATCGACCAACTCGTAAAATCCAAAACACTAAAACCCGAAACAAAACAGGCCTTCACATCACATGATACGCGATATCATTCCCCTTGTGCAACTGAGTAACCACGCGCGCCATCGAACGTATATAAATTCTCAATTTTGATAAAATCGAGTCCCGCTTCTGAAACAGCCTTCAATTGCCCCAAAATGACCTCATGTTCAATATCTTTTCCGACAAAGCGGCAACACCAATGATCAGAGCAAAACGTCCCCTCCTGCCCGTCAGGCCACACCTTTACCCCGCGGTTGGAAATCACTTTGAGCGTTAACCCGGATTGAATCAAAGGCTTCAACTTTGAAGCCAGCATCGCAGGCGCCCCCTCCCAATCGAGAAAAACATCCACGCCAACCAGCTCTTTATTCTCTTCAACACGCATTTTCAGAGGGGGTATTTTCATAGCGCCTCCACCACCTTCACCATAATCAACAGCCTTGAATTTCTGCGGCACCTGATCCAGACGCTCAATCACAGCCGTCGCAAAATCCTGCGTCCCGACTTTTTGGGTGCTTAAAGACTCATCATAAATATCACCCGTATGTATCCCGTCTTCAATAGTACAGAACCACGCATTATGTACCTTCGTCGCCACATCATTCTGGCCTATATGATTAAGCATCAACACAGCGCCCAGCAGCAACCCCGAAGGATTGGCGATTCTCTGCCCCGCAATATCTGGCGCCGAGCCATGCACCGCTTCGAACATACCGAAATCCACGCCAATGTTGCAAGACCCACCAAGCCCGACGGAACCCGTAATCTCCACCGCCACATCAGAAATCACATCACCATAGAGATTTTGCGTGACCACCACATCAAAATCATCAGGCCGCGCGGCAATGCGCGCCGTGCCGATATCAATGATGTAAAACTCCTTCTCAATGTCCGGATATTCCTTGCCGATCTCCTCAAACGTCTTACGGAACAGGCCATCAGCCATCTTCATGATGTTGTCCTTAGCCATGCAGGTGACTTTCTTGCGCCCGTTCGCCCGCGCATATTCAAATGCGTAACGCGCAATTTTCTCCGACCCGGGCCGGGAAATAAGCTTGAGCGATTGCACCACATTTTGCGTCTGGCGATACTCGATCCCGGCATAGAGATCCTCTTCATTCTCCCGCACAATCACGATATCCATATTTGGGAAATTGGTCTTGACATAGGGCGCATAAGCCACACAAGGCCGCACGTTAGCAAACAACCCCAAAGTCTTCCGCACCGTCACATTCAGCGATTTAAACCCGCCCCCCTGCGGCGTGGTGATCGGCGCTTTTAAAAACACCTTCGTCCGGCGCAAAGACTCCCACGCGCTGTCCTCAATCCCTGTCGGAATGCCGCGCTCATAAACAGCCTTGCCGATCTCAATCTCCTCAATTTCCAGCCGCGCTCCGGCCGCCTCCAATATGCGAATTGTCGCATCCATAATTTCGGGGCCAATGCCATCACCTTTAGCCACTGTAATCGGCGTTTTTGTGCTCATGGATATATCCTGTCTGTAAAAATTCTCTTATGACGCTACAGGATTCGTCTCCGCCCCGCCAGAGCCGCCATAAACAATATGCACATCTTGACACACTCCGCTGCAACCCTTATGAAAAAAAATCACTTGAGAGAGAAAATGAAAAACCCGTTACAAAAACTTTTTGAGCACCTGTCCACAGCCGTCAAAAATCTGACATTGCCTGACACACAAGAATACCGATACGGTGATATGAGCCTGAGATACTGCCTGTTTAAAGACAACAAAAAGCCAGACGTCTGGATCTGCGATAGAAACGGAACACACCGAGATCATTCGTCGGACAGGGTTCATCTCATCATTCAGAACCCGGATAAAACATCCCCCGTTCAGGCCGTTTTGGCCACGGGAAGAATCAAACAAAACACCGCGCACTGTGCGGGACTGGATATTGCCCTTCTGGGAGACGACAAAAAAACACTCGATGACCACATAGAACAAAGTGATATACATTTTTCACACAAAGACATTGGTAGACTATTTCTCAGAAGCTCTGCGTCCGCTCATGGTCTTAAAATACGGACCTTTTGCGAACGTGAACCAAAGATAGCAAACACGCTGGCCGTATTGTCACCCGGCATCAATACTGAAACACTCGTCGATTCCAACATCCATAATTTCTTTGAACCATTGTCCAGAATTGGACAAATGATAGTGCATGGAAAACATTCCACAGAAGGCACAGCAGATCACCTCACATGGTCTTTGAATGAAACAGCTGAAAAAATAGAAACAAGCAATATTTTCAGCGAAAACCCTTCTATAAACGTCGCCATTGCTCAAGCCATCAAAGACATACTGCCCGCCATGGCCTCCCAAAATTTATCACTAACAGATCAATCTTTACGTATACCCGCACCAGACGAACAAACAGAAAATACACCAGACACACCATGAACGCCCCCATCAGACATCGTTTTAACGTCTTTGCCGACCTGCTTGCGGAGCCTTTCCCGATCGGAGAGCATTTAGGCACATACTACGACAGAATAGAAAAAGACACAGACAATCCCAAAAAAGAGGCCATCTACAACGCCACCAACCGCATTCTGGCGCAAGCCGGCATAACATCAGAAGGGTTAATGCTGACAGTCACGCGCCAAAAAGGAACCGCGGCAGCACTGGATATTCATTTTGAAATCCCCGCCAGCTTTCAGCCTCCAAACCCTACAGAAGAACATCATTTCCATTTTGCGCCTATGCCTATCAAAGCCGCGGCAAGCCTGCTGCGCACTATTAACTACCCAGAGGTCGATCCAGAGATATTCACTAATTTATATATAGCCTCTTTGATTCCAATCTCTGTAGCTCCAGAGGAACAGGACAAAATCGCAATGATCCGCATACCAAACCTGTACCACGATGTTGGATACCCTAACATCATGGAACAGATGATCGGCGCCATTGATGCCGAAGCCGGATGGTCCGGTGCTGGCGAACCAACGCCATTGCACTAACGCGTTTAATGATAGTCCGGTTTAAACGGAAGAAGAGCTTTCCGAATGGATGCCTCCACAGAGGCTCGATTCTCGAAAACATTAGGAACTTCAATACTTTCGACAAAATCATTCCCATCGGCGGCTCTGTTAAATTTCAAAAGAGTCGAAATATTTGTCTCAATCCCAGCATCATCCAATGCACTTACAACCTCTTTGTAACTTGCGATTTTTATATAAATGGGCGGCGGCATCACGAAACAACTTTTGTAAAAAACATGAAATTACTTTTCCTGCATTTTACAAAAAGCATAAGAAAACGACAACCAATATTATTGTAATAATTTTGACTATCCTTTCCCAGGATTCCAGAAAATCACATCTTGCTGGGCTGACTTCTTTTCCTCACTTCGCTTATAAACATAGACCCCGAGTACCAAGAGGCCCACGGTCCAGATCGCGCTTAAATTCCCCAGAGCCGCCATCACCACCCGGCCTTATCGGTTTCAAAAAATAATCACACAGGCCGCGCCGAACATCTGCGCCGCCCATGTCAGTGCCATCAAACACCCAAAATCGGACGCATCCTGCGCATATATTTATCTTCCGAGGCCACCTCCGCGCGCAAAGACTGGTTCACTTCCGAAAGCGCAGCGCGGTAATCCTCCATCTCTACCTGCTCCATTTTCTCCGCATGACGATAAGCCTCAGCCATTTTCTTCGAGGTAATCTCGCCAGCTTTCATCACCTCTTCAACCTTACCAATCGCCTTGACCGCCGTTTTCGCCTGCGGATTATCGAGTACGGCCAGCGCCTCGCCCAAAATCTTCATCAACACCGGTAAGCCGATCTTCGATAAAAAACCAGATAACATTTTATAGTCCTTTCATAATGATTAAACTGCGCAGAAAAGCTTGACAGCACCCTCTGTGCTATGGAAACAATACACCACACACGAGAACGAACAGGACCAAAAATGTCAAACCTCAAAAAAGGCTTCCAGCAAACATCAGGTGATAATGAGACAGAAGTTCCCGACATTCTGGTACAATTCCAGACACTCGACAGCAAAAGAAGCCAAAGACCAGGCTATTCGAACATTAGTGATATCCCCAATGATCACTATCCCACTGCCATACGTATTAGTGGAAACCCAGGCTGGATTTCCGAAGATAAGATCAGTGCCATGGAAAAAGATGATCCAGAGCTCAACACCCTTTTCAAAAATGGCGTCATCTGCAAAGACAAAGCAACCCTTGTTCTCAGCTATGAAGGGCTATACCCAGATGGCGATACGCAAGACCCAGCCCCCTACCCTGACTTTTCATCACCAAAAGATACAAAGAGAGGCCTGAACAACATCACACGCCTCCTTGCCCTAACCTTAAAACATGGCATTATTGACCATGCGGAAGCTGCATACTGCGGATACAAAAAACAGCAAACTCCTGACACGCAAAACAATACAGCGGCGCCAAGATAAAGAAACTATTTTTATCATCTCGACTTAATGCGCTACTAGCTTATAAAACAAATGCCCGCCAATTCTAGCGCTGATCTTCTCGCCCTTGGCCCAGTAAGGATTAATCCCGCGCATTATAATGCGTGCCCCCGCCCGTTATATCGACCAAGCTCCCTGCCACAGCCTGCCGAGCGATACGCTGCGCCGTTGCAAAATACAAATTCGTTTCATCCACTGCCTGAAGCTTTGTGAAATTCGGGTCCGAGCGGTTCAAGCGGCTAAATTTATAGGACTTCTGGCACACCTAAAAAATGTTGTTCCCCCCACCAGAATTTACTGCGCTTTTGCGCTACAACCTACACGGTTCAAGATCACACAGGCTACAGCGCTCATCCCCCCAAAGAGTCCGCGCCAAAACATCCACCGTGATCGCCTCGTAAAACTCATGCATATCGCGGTCTTTTTCCGTGCCCACGCACAGCTTTTCCCCCGCCACAGCGATCAGCCTTGGTCTTTTGCTCTTTAATCTCCTATGAAATGAATAATTGAAATATACAACAAAAAAGCCCCGCGAAATGCGGGACCTTAAAACAAAAACCCTGTATTTAAAGAAACGCTTTTAGCAATCGAGTACAACTTCACCAGGCTCAAAACCTACATTCTCACCCGCATATTGATCACCGCCCTTCGACAGAAATACATTGTTCAATATCTTGGTCCGATCTGCCTCATCCCAATGCGGATTATCAATCCGTTTTATATTTATTGCAAAATCAAGTTGATCAATGCTCTCATCAGAAACCATGATAGCCAGGGTTTCAAGCCCGTCTTGTTCGCATGCCAAATAATCACCCGATACCGTACCACACTCTATTTTGGCAAGCTGCTCTGTAATAATCCGACACTCTGAGAAAAACCTCACAATATCGCACGCATCATCCTTTGAAAATTCTCCGGAATCATGCGTCGCCTCAATCATATTATGGGCCTTCAAAACCTTATCCCGTACCAGACCATGCAGTGCCTCAAAACCGTCCCTGACGGTCTCATCATCCCGATAAAGCGTCGCACATGCCTCTTCCCCTATCTCCGTACAATCGGAAAATTCACCCTGAGCAACCAACTTATGAATTTCGGAATGCGCCTTGCGTATCTCATCGGCGACATAATCAGGACTATAAGAAATATTTTCTGCAAAAACCCTTGCTTTGGAAAGACTACCACCCATAATTTATAACTCCTTATGTAATTTTTTGGCAATGTATTATAAAAAATAAAAAGGAAAAAGAAAAAAATTACTTACGCTTTTTCTTTTAATGAAGTTGTCCGCAAAGCAGCCTTGTCCAGCTTCGCCTCGATCCTGAGCAAATGATCCACCAGCCGCCCCTACAGCGCGCGTAAATCCGGCTGCGAGGCATAGGTCTTGGCCGCCTCCAGCTTAAAGTCCTGCAACGCATCGCGCAGCTGATCACCCCGCCGATACAAAACATTATGCAAATGAGGCGTGTCATCTCGTTTTTCCTGCGCGCATGCTGGATCATCGCAAACAGCGCTGATTCAGACCGCCCGTGGGGTTGATGAACACATTACGCAAAGCCAGCGCTCCGTTATCATAAGCGCGCAAATACGCACGCCCCAACAACTCTTCCGACACCTCACCCGCGGCAAAAGTCGTTTTCATCTCTTTCAATCGAGTCATGATATTTCCCTTAATTCCAGACAATAAAAAACCGCCTCCCGAAAGAGACGACTACAGCAACAAATTAGACAACTTTATTTTATGACGCTAAAGTCATAATCCTGCGTCAACACAGAGATAAAAATGCAAGAATATAGACGAGTGAACATTCACGAACCAATACGTGCGCACTATTTTGTAGTAAACCTCGGCAAATCAACACACCCTCCAGATCTTGATATACACAACACACAACCTGTCGATCCAAAAATGGTTAATGAAAAATATAACCCAGGTATCCATCCTCTCATGTTTGTGCCCCTTAGGATAAAGACAGATGTACAAATGACTAAATACAGCCAAGCTGGCGTTCGCGAAACAATACGTAGAGATTTCGTGATAGCAAACCCCACCCACTTTCCTCGCAGTACACCAGTTCACGCTTCAGATCTTGACGACGGCAATGTACAGTCGGTCCCAAAGAAATTTGTAGGTGAACCATTCTGCCCGAGTATACACGTGGCATGTTTAAACCCAGCTGCTAAACCCCACACTTAAAAACCCGCCGATAGGTTGGGCTTAAAAAGAGCCATAAAAAAATCAGCATTTATGCAGGCTCATAAGAGACCGCCAGGTCCTCAAATTTTTTCTCTTCCGGCGCATCATCACATGCCGCAGCCCGTTGCTCGCACCAAGCCGCAAAATCACTGGTCCGGGCATTGGAAAATGCACAAAACCCACCAGATGCAAGACTATCGCCCCCCTCGGATTTTTGAAAAAAATCATCCAACTGCCCTTTAAGGGTTTTTAGGTGATTTGAGGAACAATTTTCCTGATCCAGTAGACCGGAAATACCAACCAACACTTGTTCAAGTGAATCGGATACGGAAAGGCTTTTTTCAACCATAACGCGCTCTTCAGTATAATCCAGATCAATTTTCAACCCATCTAAAAACCTCCCAAGAATTTTCTTCTTATCATGGGTACACGCATCCACGCGCTGCTTTAAAAAACCCATTGTACTAGAAATATCTTCATATGCTCCTGACATGCTCTCTCCCGCTTTTATTGTTATTGTGCTTATTAACGGGAAAGAGTAGCAACCACACCACCATTATGTCAACAAGCCAATCCCGCACGGTCGCCATGCCATGCGTTGATTTTTTGCTGGCCGTCCCTTTGCCGAACTTTTGGAACACAGCCGTAGAACCGTTCCCTTTGGAAATTGTGCGCACAGTGTTTTGAATGGCCTCAAAAAGCCCTGTGTCGGTGATAGGCCTGATGCACTTCTTCTTCGAACTACTTGATAAAAGCCTGGTCAATAGATGTAGACATATTTGTTACCTCTTTTTAATTTAGGTGCGTGTTGACCGGCCCTTTGATTCTCATACGAAAAAGCACCCCCCTCAAAAAAAAGGG
>Ga0316201_10001680_pt1 | contig 15123 bp, 4 predicted proteins | sample CS6wburrow_MG_FD_204516 | JGI IMG/M metagenome (GOLD analysis project Ga0316201, IMG submission 204516) | Coastal sediment microbial communities from Delaware Bay, Delaware, United States - CS-6 worm burrow | ecosystem: Environmental > Aquatic > Marine > Coastal > Sediment | place: USA: Delaware... | reverse complement strand
GATGATTTCTTAGCGGCTGATTGTGATGGCGATGGGGTAACTAACGGCGATGAGAATACCGATGGTACAGATTCGTTAGATCCTTGTTCTTATAATCCGGACAGCGTTACTGTTGCCCAAAGCGGCGATTATTTAGCTGTTGATTGCGATGGCGATGGGGTAACGAACGGAGACGAAATTACAGACAATACAGATCCACTGGATCCATGTTCCTTTGTCCTGGCGAGTCAGACTGTTACAACATCCACTGACTGGGATGCACTCGATTGCGATGGTGATGGTGTTACCAATGAAGATGAAGTCACAGACGCCACAGATCCTTTAGATCCTTGTTCTCTGGTATTGGCAAGTCAGACACTAACACCTTCAGGTGATTGGGATTTACTAGACTGTGATGAAGATGGAAATCCAAATGGAACAGATCCTAACCCGCTTATTGCAACTGCTGTAGATGATGAAGGGTCCACCCCGGCACTGACCGAAATTGTGATCAATATTCTGGCCAATGACGATTATTTACCAAATAACGATCCTAACAATTTGGGTACAACAAGTATTACCAGAATTGGTGGTAATGCTACAGGAACGGTAAGTTTCGATCCCGAAACCGGCGAACTTTCTTATATCCCGGATGCATCAGAATCTAATTCTACGATTACCATCATTTATGAAGTGTGTAATACCGATCCTGATCCGGATGTATGTGCTTCGGCTACCGTTACTATAGTAGTTGGCTCTGATACGATCGACGCAGTAGATGATGACTTTAGCGGCGAGCCAGTAGATGGAGTAGCCGGCGGGGTAGTAGCTAACAGCAATGTGCTGGATAACGATACCTTAAACGGAGTAGCGGTAGATCCTGCAGATGTTACTATCACTTCCACACCAACAGGACCATTAACAGTAAATGCAGACGGTACTGTAAATGTGGCTCCAAATACCGGAGCTGGTACCTATACGATCGACTATACGATATGTGAGGTGGACAATCCAACAAATTGTGATACCGGAACGGTCACCGTTGTGGTAGATCCCGGTGCCAATGTGATCGATGCAGTGGATGATGACTTTAGCGGCGAGCCAGTAGATGGTGTAGCCGGAGGCGTAGTAGCCAACAGCAATGTGCTGGATAACGATACCTTAAACGGGGTAGCAGTAGATCCTGCTGATGTAACGATCACTTCAACACCAACAGGACCATTGACTGTAAATGCAGATGGTACGGTGAGTGTAGCACCTAATACAGGAGCTGGCACCTATACGATAGAATATACGGTCTGTGAAGTAGAAAATCCAACCAATTGTGATACAGCTACGGTTACCGTAGTGGTAGATCCGGGTGCTAATATAATAGATGCAATGGATGATAACTTTAGCGGGACGCCTGTAGATGGTTTGTCTGGCGGAGTTGTGCCCAATAGCAATGTATTGGATAACGACACCTTAAATGGAGAAGTAGTAGATCCGGCTGATGTAACGATCACTTCAACACCAACAGGGCCGTTAACTGTTAATGCAGATGGTACGGTGAGTGTAGCACCCAATACAGGAGCTGGCACCTATACGATAGAATATACGATCTGTGAAGTAGAAAATCCAACCAATTGTGATACGGCAACAGTAACCGTGGTCGTTTCTGGAGGCCCAAATATCATTGTATTAAAGGTAGATACCTTTAATGATGAAAATGGAGATGGATACGCACAGGTAGGTGAGACTATCAGTTATGCCTTTACCGTTACCAATACCGGTACTATTCCACTTGGGAATATTACTATCACTGATCCCTTGGTTGAAGTTATAGGTGGCCCATTGGAAATTTTGGAACCGGGTGATAGCGATACAACTACATTTACCGCAACCTATACAATTACACAGGCTGATATTGATGCCGGTAGTTTCCAGAATACGGCTACAGTAACAGCATTTATCCCTGATAATGGTCCAGTTAACACGCTTTCTGACGATCCGGATGATCCTTCGGATATTGACAGCGATGGGGATGGAAATCCTGATGATCCAACAGTGACCGTATTACCAGGAGCACCCGGAATAAATGCAGTAGATGATGATTTCAGGGCAAACCCGGTAGACGGAAGCACAGGTGGTATTGTTGCCAATAGTAACGTACTAGATAATGATACCCTGGATGGTGTCATCGTAGATCCTAATGATGTTGTAATAAGCTCTACACCAACCGGCCCATTGACTGTAAATGTGGATGGCACCGTAAGTGTGGCACCAGATACAGCTCCTGGAAACTATACTATAGACTATACGATCTGTGAAGTAGCGGATCCGACCAATTGTGATACTGCTACAGTGATCGTAACAGTAGGGGCCGGAGCTAATATTATAGATGCGATAGATGATGACTTTACCGCAAATCCGGTTAATGGAAATACAGGAGGTGATGTTGCAGGAAGCAATGTGTTGACCAATGATACACTTAATGGTGAAATGGTAGATCCGGAAGATGTAATTATAACTTCCACACCAACCGGGCCATTAACAGTGAATGCGGATGGTACCGTAAGTGTGGCTCCAGATACGGCACAAGGCACATATACCATAGATTATACGATCTGTGAAGTAGCAGATCCTACCAATTGTGATACGGCTACGGTAACCGTTGAGGTGATCCCTGGCCCTAATGTGATCGATGCTGTAGACGATGACTATAGAGGTATCATTGTAGATGGCAATATTGGAGGATTAGTTGCTGATGCTGATGGTAATGTCAGTGTGTTGACCAACGACACCTTAAATGGAGACCCAGTTAACCCGTTAGATGTCACTATTACCTCAACACCTACCGGCCCTCTTACAGTTAATGCTGATGGTACGGTTGGTGTACTACCCGGTACAGCTCCCGGAACATATACTATAGAATATACCATTTGTGAAAATGCCAATCCTGAGAATTGTGATACAGCAACAGTAACTGTATTGGTATCTGAGATCATTACTTCCTTTAAGATTGAAGTAAACCAGATGGTAACTCCCAATAATGATGGTAGAAATGACTTCTTGTTTATCCGCGATGTAGAATTCGCCAAGAATAATACCTTAAAGATCTTCAACCGATGGGGAATTGCGGTTTTCGAAGGAGCGAACTACAATAATCAGAACAATGTATTTGATGGCCGTTCCAGAGGAAGATCAACCTTGAGTGTAAACGATTATTTACCGTCGGGGGTTTATTTCTATATATTTGAATACGATTTAGATCAGGAAAGAATTACAGATAGTGGTTACCTGTATGTTAGTAAATAACAGATGATAAAAAATATGATACATAAAAAGTACCTATCAGTTGTCTTTTTCTTGGTAGCTATAGTGACCAGTACCGTGCAGGGTCAACAAGATTCTCAGTATACGCAATATATGTACAATACAATGAGCGTAAATCCTGCATATGCGGGTTCAAGAGGACAATTAAGTATTGCGGCCCTCTACAGGGCACAATGGGTTGGATTAGATGGGGCCCCTAAAACACAGACCCTCAATTTACATTCACCAATCAGGAACAGCCGTTTAGGATATGGTATTTCTATTGTCAATGATAATATTGGGAATGGGGTAGTGCAGGAAACTTATTTCGATGCGGTTTTATCCTATACTATAGAATTATCGCGCACAAATAAATTGTCATTTGGTTTAAAAGCAGGTGGGAACTTGCTAAACCTCGATTTTCAGCAATTGAGAAATTTTGATCAGGAACCAATTACAGACGGGGCAGATATTACCAATAATTTTTCTCCCAACTTTGGTTTTGGGGTCTATTATCATTCAGATCGCTTCTATTTGGGACTTTCAGCGCCCAATATGTTGGAGACCGATTACTTTGATAATTCCCAACGCGCTGCAAATTCAGTTCAATTTCAGTCTACAGAACGACTTAATTTTTATTTTATCACAGGATATGTATTCGATCTGAATTACAATCTTAAATTTAAGCCTGCCTTCTTAATGAAAGCAGTAGGCGGAGCACCTCTGCAACTCGATTTCTCCGGAACCTTCTTGTTGAACGACAAATTTTCCTTTGGTGCAGCTTACCGATGGGATGCTGCAGCAAGCGCATTATTTGGTTTTCAACTATCAGAAAGATTGATGCTGGGATTGGCGTATGATAAAGAGATCACCGAATTAGGCGGAACTCGCTTTAATGATGGTTCCTTTGAAGTGTTTTTAAGATTTGAACTGGTGCGTTCGTTCCAGGGATTGGTATCACCTAGATTCTTTTAATAATGGATTACATGACAAAGCGCTTATTTATAGCAGGTATATTCTTCATCTCAATATTGGGCAATGTTTTTGCTCAGGTAAAACAGGAAAAGAAAAAAGAAAAGTATTCTTATACGCTATATACCAAGGTTTATCAAAAGCGCTTAATGGAAAAACCGGATAAAGTGAAGGATACGGTTTTAATGAAGCTGGCAAATTCATATTATGTTATTGCAGACTATGAGAATGCAGCCAAAGTGTATGAAATACTGTACAAAAGAGCAGAAGAAAAGCCGGGGTTTACGGTTCCACAGGAGTATAATTTCAGGTATGGACAAAGCTTAAGAGCTATTGGGCAGGAGGAACTTGCTAAGGAAAAACTGGCCGCCTACATTAGTGAGTCGGGCGCAAATTTACCCGTGCAAAGTACAAGGGTCTACAAATTAAAGAACCTGAAGGAGTATTTTTCAAATCTAAAAGACAGTATTAATCTTGATGAGTTTTCAGATTTTGCTCCTGCTTTTTATAAGGAAGGGCTGATATTTTCTTCCGATCGCGATACCGGAAACCTTCACAGATACAGACATAGTGGTACCAATAAGGACTTTTTGGACCTCTATCAATTTAAAAAGGACGATGATTCAAAGGAAATCATTGCAAAGATCAATTTTTTCGGAAATGGGTTTACTGCCCGCGATTCGGAATCTACTTCAATTAAGGTAGACGAGTCTACAGCCACTTTCTCAAAAGATGGCAAGACGATGTATTTTACGGCGACAAATTTTAAGGATGGTGATCATATTAAGGATCAGGAAAATATTGTGCGCCTCAAAATATATAAAGCTGTGCAAGAGGCAGAAGGCTGGCGTATTGCAGACGATTCCTGGTATAGGAATGAAAGTGGGGATAAGGCATTTAATACCGATAGTTTCTCTTTTTCAAATCCTGCCCTGAGTCCGGATAATACTAAACTCTATTTTTCTTCTGACATGCCTGGTTCTAAGGGACTTTCAGACATTTTTGTTGTTAACATCAATGATAATGGGGTATATGGTGAAGTAACTAATTTAGGCGACAGGATAAATACACAATTCAGGGAAAGTTTTCCTTTTGTAAGTGCAGAAGGCAAGCTGTATTTCTCTTCAGACAGACTAGAGGGTAAAGGAAGATTGGATGTGTATTCTGTGAACTTAAATGCCGACGGTATGGTAGCATCTGTTCCCGAGAATTTAGGTGAACCTATCAACAGTACAGCTGATGATTTTACCTTTATTTATGACAGTGAAAAAGAATACGGTTTTTTTGCCTCAAACAGGAAAAGGCCCAATAATTCTGGCCGTCGTAATGCTACGGATTATATTGATGATAATATTTATGCCTTTACAGCCGAATGTATCAACCCAAAAACCCTGACGGGCATCGTCTATGACAGGACCACTTTATTACCTCTGTCCGGGACAACCATAGGAATTATAGATGATAACAACGAAGTAATTGCTTCTACATTTACCAATGAGGAAGGTGCTTATAGCATCACTATAGACAGGACAAAAAATAATTTTGTAAGGGCTACCAGAGAGGGATATACTCCTGTGGAGGAGTATTTAGAAATTAATCCCTGCGAACTTCGTATGGTTGATCTCTATCTGGAAACCGATTGTGTAGAATATGGTACGGACCTGGCAAGTCTTTTAGGCTTAGATCCTACGATCTTCTTTGATTTCGACAAATCTGTTGTAAAAGATGAATATAAGGACGAACTCGATATCGTAGTTGCGGCAATGAAGTTGTATCCCAGTCTGAAAATACAGGTAAATTCTCATACAGACTCGAGGGGTCCTAATGCGTATAATCAGCCACTGTCCGAACGCCGTGCAAAAGCTACTGTCGAGTATATTGCTTCGAACGGTATTGATATAGGGCGTTTAAAATACGTGGGTTATGGAGAAACTAAACTGGTCAACGAATGTGCCGATGGGGTTAGATGTTCCTCTGCCAAGCACCAGCAAAACAGACGCTCCGAGTTCCTGATCCTATGTGAAGACGGAGAAAATTGTTGTTATTGATCTTTAAGCTTTGTTTTTAACTTTTACTTACTTCTGAGGGTAGAAAAAACACCTTTGGTTCCACAAGTTTTGACTTGGTACCAGGCCATGCAATATCTCCGAAAATAGTTGATCAATTACTAATTAGAGATGTAAGGCAATACTCGTTAAATTCTATTCCTATTGGGTTGATCGACCAATGAACAACCAATTTGACTGTCTTTTATCTACTCAATCCTTCACTTATTACACCTTACACCCTGCATTTGGACCTATACACAACAATATTTTATAGGAGCTAAAGAGTATTTCTACTTTTATACCTAATGACAGATATCCATAATTCATGATTCCTTCTAAACTTCAGAGGATTTTGATGCTGTGTTTTCTTTTAGGTCAGGGAGTTTTCCTTTATGGCCAGGACACCTTTTTGGATAATTTCAATACAGTATCGTATTCAAATAACAATGGCAGCATGTCTTTTGCTGAAGACTGGCAAGAAACTGACGATAACGATCCTTCGAGTGGGCGATTTTATATCACCACTGGAACAAATCGACTACGGATTCAGAATATGGATTACGAAATAATAAGCCGTAAGTTAAATCTATCTGGTGCAACAGGGGTTACCCTGACCTTCACATATTTCGAAATGTCTGGAAATGAACGTATAGATGTTCAATTATGGAACGGCACAGGTTGGAATACCGTGGCAAACCTGAATGGTTCTGGTTCAGTAAACTACAACCTTGCGGCCAGCGAAATGTCTGCAAACTCTGAAATACGTTTTGTAACCCAATCTGACGGGTGGGGATCTACCGAAGCGTACGAGATAGATAATCTCCAATTCAATGGGAATGTTCCTCCCGGAATTTCGATAGATGATATTGTTGTAAATGAAGATGATGGAACCGCGAGTTGTACAGTAACCCTTTCAAAAGCCTTTGCAGGCGGATTCACTGTAGATTGGGCTACCAGTGATGGAACGGCTATTGATGGCTCCGACTATGTTTCTGATAGCGGTACACTAACCTTCGCGGGTACTGCTGGTGAGACGCAGACAATCGTGATCAATTTGATCAATGACACCACCCCTGAATTCACTAATGAAACTTTTACGGTAAATCTTAGTAATATTTCCCAACCAGGAGTAATAATAGCAGATAGTCAGGGAGTTGCGACCATCGTCGATGATGAATATTCGTTTAATGCACCCCTGGTACTTACCCATGAATTTGATGGGTATATGGATTATACAAGTACGGCGGGTACACTAAGAACACAACCTAATACCGGGAATAACTGCGCCATTACGACTACATCTAGTAACACGCTTTCCGGAACAATCCCGGCAACGGCCACCATTGATCAGGCTATTCTGTACTGGGCACATTCCGGGGCTACTCCCGATACGCAGGTGACCTTTGATGGTAATACCGTAAATGCCGATTTTGTATATGGGACTTCACTCACAAACAGGACCTTTTTTGGTGGACGAGCCGATGTAACCGCGATCGTTACGGCAGTGCCTAACCCATCTACCTATCTATGGACGTTTGGTGGCCTCACAATAGATAATACCGACCCATACTGTAATACGGCTACCACGCTCGGTGGCTGGAGTTTGATGGTCTTTTATTCGGAGAATAGCCTGCCGGCATCAACGATCAATGTTTATGAAGGTTTTAGCGGAGAGAGCAACTCTTCTTCCTCTTATACCCTTAGTGGGTTTTTTGCCATTGGAGCTACAGGATCTAAGACCACCGTGCAATCATGGGAGGGTGATCAGACGCTAAGTAATAATGAAAGTTTAACGGTTACTACCGGACTAGGAACATTTAACCTAACTGGTGACGGAGACAATACGGGGCCGCCTAATAGTAACCCTTTTAATTCCACCCATTTTGATAATACCGTGGCACCAGTGGTAAATAATACAAATTCACATGGAGTGGATCTGGATACCTATGATGTTTCCCCATTTGTAACTCCAGGGGAAACTTCGGTAACAACAAATGTAGGATCCGGACAAGATTTTGTGATCTTAAATACCGTGACCCTGAAAGTACCGTCAAATCTGGTGACAGGAATCGTTTTTGAAGATGTAAACTATGGGGGAGGTGCAGGGAGGAACAGAACAACGGCAGCGGGAGTTCCTATTCCCAACGCTACAGTTGAATTATATGACGGGGGAGGCAGTTTTATCTCCAATACAACTACAAATGCCGCAGGGCGCTATGTATTTGCAGGGATGGCCAATGGAGCCTATACGATCCGTGTAGTGAATAATTCAGTGCGTTCAACCAGAACCGGAGGAGCTGCCTGTACAACTTGTATTCCTGTTCAAACCTTTAAGACAGATTTTATTGCCTCTGTGATAGTCGAAGATACCAATAGTGTTGGGGGTGAGGACCCATCCGCGGCAGATCCTGGTCCCGGCACACTGGCAGGAGCTCAAACGGTATCTACCTTTACGATCTTAAATGAAGGGATCGCAGGCATGGATTTTGGGTATAATTTTAATACCATCGTTAATACCAATGTAAATGGACAAGGATCCCTGGAACAGTTTATTATAAATTCCAATGCGCTCGATGAATCCGGCCTCGATATAGAAGCCAATACCATTTTTGATCCTGGAGCAGGAGAAGACGTGTCCATTTTTATGATACCACCTAGCGGGGATGCATTAGGAAGGGCGGCAGATGCCAATTATGCTTCCGGTATTTTTGATATAGAAACAGACCCGCTCACTACCATTACAGGCGATAATACCCATATAGATGGAAGAACACAAACGGCTTATTCAGGAAACACCAATAGTGGAACTACCGGTTCGGGAGGAACTGCAGTAGGAGTTAGTGGTAGTACTCTTCCTACTTACGATCTCCCTGAGATTCAGGTACATGACAAAAATAGAGATACTTTTATAGTAGATGCATCATCAACAGTTATTCGTAACCTGGCAATATTTGCAAAGGATGACGCGGGGGTCATACTGAATAGTGGATCTCTACAACTCGTAGAAAATCTAATTGGTGTAGACGCAAGCGGTGTAAATGCTGAGAAAATCTTATTTGGTGTAGAAATTACAGGTGGTAGTGCAATAATCGATGGTAATTTTATAAGTACAAATGAGGAAGCAGGGGTCTTTGTAAACGGGGGAACTTCCACAGTAATTCAGAATAATCATATTACAACTAACGGAGCTGACAGTTGCTTCGATAATATTACCATCACCAGTGGAACAGGAGTGGTGATTCAACAAAACCTGATTGAGCTCTCAGGGGCCATGGGAATAGACGGATATGGCATTGCGGGCGGTGTAACTATTACCGAAAATACTATTACAACAGCAGGTCAGGATGGAGGTAATTGTAGTGGCGAAGTTGAAAATGCCGGTATAAGGCTGGAAGGGAGTAACTCATCCATTTCTAATAATATTATCTATCAAAATGGAGGAGCAGGGATCGTTCTTGGGGGTGGTACTACCTCTGGAAATCTGATTTCGCAAAATTCGATATACGCAAATGGTACTTCAACAGATGCCCTGGGGATAGACATAGACCAGGCCGATGGCATGGGAGATGGAGTTACTTTAAATGAAACGGGAGATGCTGATGCAGGTCCCAATGGGGCTGCCAATTTCCCCATCATTACTGGCGCATATATTGAAGGCCCAAATCTTATACTAAAAGGATGGTCCCGTCCAGGAGCAAACATAGAAGTATTTTTAACTGATACTAACGAAGGAACCGCTACTGAAGGAGACAACCAGCTTGGAATGAGTACGGATTATGGGGAAGGTCAGATATATGTAGGGTCTGCCGTTGAGGGTAGTGCAAGTGATCTGGATGCAGGCTCGTCTGTCTATACAGATGCCGACGGCAACACAGACAATACCAATCAATTTCACCTTCAGATACCTTATGCGCCAAGTTTGGCGATCGGATTTAAGGTGACAGCGACGGCAACTCTGGCTAATACAACCTCCGAATTTTCACCTATCTCGGTGATCAAGATAAGATCGGTAATAACTAACAGGCGAATTACGTATCGAGTGAATCAAAATTAAGAGCTCGTTTAATGATAGACACATAAAATTGAATATAAACTCCTTTTTTAAGGACCATTAATTATTACTTGGTTTGGGAATAACTTAAAAATAATTGAAACTATACTACCAACATTGGAAGATCGGATTTAAGAAGAGGTCAGGAATTATTCCAACCAGGAATTTCCTCATCTTTACTTTTTTAATATTCGTTTTATCGGGGTATTCTCAAGTAGGCGTCGGTGCCAACTTTGGAATAGAGGCAGATGCGTATTCCGGGGATGTTACTTCTGGTATAAATACGGACGATTGGTTTTATAACAATGTTTCCGGAGTTGGTGTGGTAGATGAAGCAACAGCAATTACCATGGGGTATGCCGCACAACTGGCAGCAGGAAATAATATTGCTTTTGACCTTAGACAAAGCATTCCAAATTATGCCTCCAATAATGGGTATATCTGGTATAGTACCCGGTATGGCAGGGATTATACGAATGCCTCCTCATTGGACGTAACAACATTTACCGGTGGAAAAAACGGGGATAACCCAATGACTTCATGGGGTAGTTCGCCAGGATCTGTACCTGCTAAAACAGATATTGTAGATTCCGGGGTACATATGAGGCGAAATGGAGTGCTGGTGACAGATGACCTGTGGGTAGATCTCATGATTTCTACCTTATCGGCAACCGGGAATCATTTTGTGGATTTTGAATTGTTCGTTTCTGAAATAGCCATATCCGGCTCTAGTTTTGTCAATTCAGGAAGTCAGGAAGGACATACAGCTTGGACCTTCGATGCAAGCGGAAATGTTACGAATATAGGAGACATGGTTATTGGTTTCTCTTATGGTGGCGGTGGTGTTTCTGGTCTTGAAATAAGATTATGGGTAGACAGGGCTATATTTAACCCTGGCAGTTCCCCGGGAGGAACTTCAACTTTTACATGGGGAGGCAGTATTGACGGCGGTAGTACGTATGGATATGCACAAATAGTAGTTCCACCGGGAGCCTTACTTAACAATGTAAATACCCTGGCCACTTCAGCTCCTCCTTGGGGAACAACAGATACTTCAGGGTATACGGCCAATTACGGCAGTGGCTATTTGGCAGAAGTTGGGGTAAACTTTACACAATTAGGCTTTGACCCGAGAGCCTTGTTTGGAAGTGGTGCGGCTTGTGATTCTCCATTTAGTGCCATTATGGCAAAGAGTAGGACTTCGTCCTCGTTTACATCATCCCTCAAGGATTTTGCAGGGCCTTACGATTTTTTAGGTTCTGCGGCGGGTACACAGGTGAACACTACAATCACGGATCCAGGAGATTTTGACTCCTGTAATACAGGTGAAACTTTAACATTGCAGGCTGAATTTATTTCTGCTAGCTCAGAATATGTTTGGTATTCCTTAACTCCGGGGGTAGTTTTTCCCGCGAACGGGTTATCCGAGATTTCAGGGGTTGGTATGGACAATGTGGTTATTGATACTGTTGGCGACTATCAATTGGGAATTGCACCTTTACAGGGATGTACCCCATCTACCGAACCTACAGATATTCTCACCATAAGTGCTACTCCCTGTGCATTTGCAGATGCATATAGTACGGCAAAAGATGTAACGCTCAATGTTTCGGCCATAAATGGCCTTTTGGCAAATGACGTGGACAATGACCCCTCGGATGTATTAACTGTTAATACAACACCGCTAAGCGGCACTTCTAATGGTGTTTTAACGTTAAATGCCGACGGAAGTTTTTCGTATGTTCCTAACGCTGGTTATGTAGGTGCAGATTCCTTTACCTATCAGGTTTGTGATTCCTTTGGTGGCTGTGACACAGCATCGGCCAGTATCATTATTTCTGATGATAGTGATGGCGATAGTATCCCGGATAAGACTGATCTTGACGATGATAATGATGGTATTCCGGATTCGGAAGAATTAAATACTATTGCAAACAATTCTCAACCGCCATGTGGGGGAGAAACCGTGTTAGATTTTAGTACCGCTGCTGTTTTGGAATCGGGAACAGCCCTGCAGCAAGGGGCTGTGTATAGGATCGCTAACGTAACTTCAGGAACCGATGCCTTAGTTACTATTGTACAGACTGTGAATGCCACCGTAGCCAATATAGATAATAATTCTTCTGATCCGGCTTCCTTCAAACCACAAACAGCATTTAATTTCCCAAACGTAGGCGACCAGGGGTATATTGAATATAACATTCAGTTTGTCAATTCAGGTGGATCAACGCCCGTTGTGTTACCGAAATTCTTTATGAATTTTAATGATATAGACGGCGGTGCCAATTATGGAGAACAAAACTGGGCCGATAACCCATCTACCTATACAATATCTAACCCAACGGACCTGACCATGACCAATGATGGTTCCTGGCTACTGGGTACTGCAGGATTAATAGATTATCCGGGGGCCGGTAATGGCAACCCACAGGCGAATTTTAGTGTTAATTACAATTCTAAGTCTGAAATGTCTATTCGGGTAGGTGCGGTGGCCAGGGTAGCCGGCGCCTCCTCAGGAGGAAGGCAACACGCTATTGAATTTAATTGTATTACAAATTATGTAAGTCCTGTTACCTATGGAATTGACACCGATTCTGATGGCGTGGCCAACCATCTCGATCTGGATGCGGATAATGATGGTATTTATGATGCAGTGGAAGCTGGACATAATAGGGCTCATTTAAATGGCATTGTGATAAGTTCCTTTGGACTAAATGGCTTGGCCGATCTGGTTGAGACTGTGCCCGAAAGCGGTACCTTAAATTATACAATCACTGATACTGATGGTAATTCCCCACCCAATTATTTGGATACCGATAGTGACGATGATGGGTGTAGTGACGCCAATGAGGCCTATGCCGATGCAAATGCAGATGGTGGGGATGACGAATATTATGGGCTTGGAAATCCGCCGCCAGTAGACGCACAGGGGCGCGTATCAGCTGCAACCTATCCTGTACCGGCCGATATTGGCTCTAATGGCACCCTGGATTATGTAGAAGCCGAATCACCGCCGGTTATAACTACACAACCTGCAGACATTACGGTTTGCCCGGGTTGCAATACGTCACTTACTGTTATCGCAACAGGCGCTGATACCTACCAATGGCAGCAATTTATCGGGGCAGTCTGGGTAGATATGACCGATACAGGGATCTACAGTGGAACCACCACTAATACGCTGGTACTTACCAATGCTACTACTGCTGAAGACGGGACCCAGTATAGAGCGGTTTTAACCAATCTAAGCTACGTTTGTGGAAACTCCACCACCAATACAGTAACCGTAACGGTGAATGTGAGCACAGTAATTTCCAACAAAAGAATCACCCACAGGGTCAATAAGAATTAATAATCTTGGTTAATTTTTTAGTCGTAATTAATTATTATTCAGTTGTTTACGCTTATTTTTTCAAATAGGATACATCATATTTCACCGTCTAGATACTAGAATTTGTTGACTTCACAACAATTTTTTCACTCCAAAAAATTTAAAGAAACAATTGAATCTGTGACACCTTATTGCTGTATTATACGGAATTCAATGTAAGCATTATCAAATGACCATAACAACCACCTATGGTTACAAAAAAATAGGCCTATAATCAGTTGGGGAGTAGTGTACCTATTTTCCATGGTGTTTCCCGGGTAGATCTATCCGATGGAGGGTTAAACAGTGAAACCAATACAGATACCCTTACCATATCCAACAATACCACCACGGAAAATGGCAATCAGTACAGAATTATTCTTGCAAATAGCATTTATAAATGCAGCACAGAAACCTCCTCTTCTGCTCAACTAATGGTACAGGTAAATACAGTTATTTCCAATCGAAAAATCAGCTTCAACGTGAACAAAAATTAAACTCTCTTTGAAGCCTGATTTTACTCCAAATTTGAAGAAAAAACTTACAAATCAATGCTCGGTATGTTGCGTTATTATTGGGATGATCGACCAACGAAACCATACAGTTTTTAAGGTTTTATTAGGACAATACCTCAATAAATGGGTGCTAGACCATGCATTTCATCGAGTACACAACAATTATTTTCCTAGGGGTAGCTTCGGGTTAAATTTGTTAGTTGATAATAAAATATCAGGTGTAAACCATTGAACCAACTATTGAAAAACGAGAAAAACATATTTAAGTTTTTAGTTATGGATAAGAAGATCCTACTTCTTCTGTTTCTGGTATCCGGATTTGCTTTTTCACAGACCACTGTGACATTGCAGGACCAGTGTAATTGTGAGGTACTCAGCGGTACCGCAGTTACATCCCCCGGAACTACCACCCCAAGCGGTGCTGATACAGGAGATATTTATGTCAATACTAATACCGGAGTAATATACTTTTGGGATGGTGACAGCTGGGAGCTGACGTCTTCAGACGATCAGCTTTTACAGAACTTTAGCTTTAATTCTGGCACCAATATACTTTCGCTGGATATTGAGGATGGAAATACAGTTAATGTAGACCTGTCTTCCCTTAGTGGCACAGGAACCGATGACCAGGCTATTAGTCTGGCTGGGAATATACTGACCCTCGAAGATGGTGGCACAGTAGATCTTTCTCCTTATTTAGATAATACAGACGACCAGATAATTACCGCTTTTAGTATTGACGCAGCTAACATACTTACGCTTACTCTGGAAGATGGAAATACACAGACAGTAGATCTTTCGGGATTAGTAGGAACCGATGATCAGCTTATTAGTTTGGCCGGAAATATACTAACCTTAGAAGACGGAGGTACTGTAGACCTTTCTGCTTATTTA
>Ga0316201_10001679_pt1 | contig 15124 bp, 7 predicted proteins | sample CS6wburrow_MG_FD_204516 | JGI IMG/M metagenome (GOLD analysis project Ga0316201, IMG submission 204516) | Coastal sediment microbial communities from Delaware Bay, Delaware, United States - CS-6 worm burrow | ecosystem: Environmental > Aquatic > Marine > Coastal > Sediment | place: USA: Delaware... | reverse complement strand
TATTTCAGCCACAATTAACGCTCAACGTTTTGATAAGGTTGAAATTAAAACCACAAAATTATCTGACCACACTTATATGCTAGAAGGAGCTGGTGGCAATATTGGTATTTCTGTAGGTGAAGATGGCGTTTTTGTGATTGACGATCAGTTTGCTCCGCTTTCTGAAAAAATTCTTACGGCTATAAAAGCGCTTAGCGATAAGCCTTTAAAGTTTTTGGTAAACACACATTATCATGGTGATCATTCTGGTGGCAATGAGAATATGACTAAAGCTGGTGCTACAATTATTGCACACGATAATGTAAAGAAACGTTTAGAAGCTAAACAACGTGATGGGAGCTATCAAGCTAAAGAAGCATTACCTGTAATAACATTTAATGATAAATTAAATATCATCATCAATGATGAAAGTATTGCTGTTTTTCATGTAGCAAATGCCCACACCGATGGTGATGCTCTACTTTATTTTACAGAAAGTAATGTTTTGCATACAGGCGACACCTATTTTAATGGACGCTATCCTTATATAGATTTAAGTTCTGGTGGTAGTGTAGAGGGTTATATTGAAGCTGCTAAACGCGGTTTGATGGTTATTGACGATGAAACCAAAATTATTCCTGGACATGGTGAATTATCAAATAAGGAAGAATATAAAACGTTCTTAGCTATGCTTGAAACGTTGAGAACGTCAATTCAAAAAGCAATTGATGAAGGCAAAACAGAAGATGACATTAAATCTGACGAAAGCCTAACAAAAACTTATGATGACTTAGGTTATGGGACTGGCTTTATAAATAGCGAGAAAATTCGATTGACGTTTTACACAAGTTTGAAGATCATAAAATCCTAAAAATCATTATACCAATTAAACAAGTCCGTTCTTACACCAATGCTAAACCATAGTGTATTAGATTTCATTGCAGAAGCGGTTATTGCGTCTGGATTAAAATCCCTATAAATAATATTAGTAAATAGTTTTAAGTTAGTTGTTGGGTTTAAGAGGTAACCTGCTTGTAATTCTGTCATAAAACTGCTGGTTTTATTACCTCTACCGATTTCAATTCCTGTATCCGCATCTCGGTCATTATAATTTCTATAAATATCACCTCCGTAAGAGAAACTGTCTTCATCTGTATTAAAATCTAAACCTCTCTGTCCTATTATAAATTTAGCGTCAGCAAACCAACGTTCGTAGTTATAACGTCCTATTAAAACTAATTCTTTAAAATTTGCGCCCCAAAGATGTGCCATTGGCTGATTAAAATTAGCATAATTAAGAATTTGAGTATTATGCGAATACGTATAAGGTCGCACTTGATTATATTCTGCCTGCAGCAATAAGTTATCTACATCAAAAGCGTTGAAATATTTTGCTCCTAATTGATACCCAAATTTATTCTTCCAACTTTTTTCACCACCTGTAACATCACTTAACGAAAATTCATCTAAAATGAATTGTCCATAGAGATTGACTTTATTATTCCATTTGTATTTAGAACTTAACCCTAAAATGGCATTCCCAGCACCTTGTCCTGTTTGAAACTCGATAGCTCTAAAAAATATAATTGGGTTTAAGTAATTGACGTCAAAACCGCGACCATTATTATCTGCCCAGATTACAGATTCAAACAAACCAATATTTAATCGTTTTGAAACGTTCCAACTTAAATAATGATTAGCCATATACTTGGTTAAAAAAGCATCGTCAACCACAACTTCTGGCCTTACATCTTTTAACCACATCCAAGTACTTGTGTACTTTATTTTCCAGAAGGTCGCATTCAATTTCAAGAATGGATGAGGACTTGCAACATCACTCTGTAATAAGGATCTGTACCCATCTCCAATGAAGTTTTTTCCATGTCCGAATTGAATATTTAAAAAGTCCGCAGGTGTATAGGATAAGTAAGCTTCAGCTACAGGATAATCGTAAGAATCATCTTTAAATCGTTTTGCAATACCACGTCCTGGTATAATTGCTGGATCTGGACCAAAGGCTTTTAGACTTTCTGCATATTGATTAAAATAATCTGCAAATCGTCCCTGACTTTCATAAACTGAAGCCGTTAAATTAAGTCGTTTTCCTAAACCTGCTTGAATAAAAACTCCTCTTGTGTTATTATAGGTTGTACTAAAATCAGCTTCACCATCTTTTCCAACTTGCAAATCTAAAATCGGATCTACTGTAAACCAGTAATCTTTACCTTGTACTTCTACCAAATGTTCATTGTACAGCTTTTTACCCAACCAAGAATCGGTATCTTTTGCTAAACTTTCTTTTTCAGCTTTTATATCGTAATATCTAGCAACATCACTATAAACAAATGGCTTCGCTGCGGTATGGCTGTTTGTTCCAATAGCATTCATTTCGTCATCAAAACGTGCGTAATAGGAATGTGTAAATGGTACATTTAACTGACTATTGTATTCTAATTTTTCGTAAGGTTTTAATTCATCCTCAATCGCATCAAACTCATTTGATAAAGTGGCGTTAAGACTTTCTTTTTCTGTAAGTTGAGCTTCTTCATCCTTACCCAGTGTTCTAGTAGGTTCAGTGATTGGAATTGCGATGCTAATACTATACTGAACAAATGTTGGTTTTCCATTATATGTTGCTGGCTTTATTTTTGGCAGTAAGCTAAAAACACGTTTACTTTCTTCTTTTAATTCATCATAAACAGCATCTGTATAAATCATATTAAACTCACCTTCTTTGTTCACTTCAAATAAAACTTGCACATCACCTACATAAGATTCATTAGCGACCACATCTGGCACTTTAAAATTCTTATATATAAAACTATTTAAAGTATAATTAAAGCATGATTTTATTTGATTAACAGCTTTAGATTCACATTCGTTAAATACAGGAGGTTTCTCATAAGTTGTACCTGACTGACTAAAACCTAATGAAGAAATTATTATTAAAACAAAAAGCAAAATACGCTTCATAAAAAAGGGATTTTTAATGTGTGAAAGATACTTATTTTTTTTAGTAACCTTAAATACAAAATACACATTAAAAAAAACCGTTATTGAGATAATAACGGTTTTAAAATATTTTACTGATTAATAATATTACTCTCTAGCATCATATACTATTGGAAGCGTATATATAACTCCAACCGGAACATTGCGTTGTAAGCCTGGTTCCATTTTAGGAATTTTGTTAATTATACGTTTTGCTTCTTTTTCTAGAGCATTGTGTGGACCTCTAATTTTAATATCAGTGATATTACCATCTTTATCTATAGTAAACTGCGTAGAAATTTTTTGTACTCCAGAAATACCATACTGAGAACCAATATTAACGTTAAACTTTCTGTTTATAAGCTTGGTAATTTTCTCAGACATACATTTTTTACGCTTTTCATTAGTATTATATTTTTCACAGCCAGGATAAACTGGTGCTTTCTCGACTCTTATGAAATCTACAATTACTGGATCTTTAATTACATCAATATTTGGAATATCACCAATACCCGCTGATGGCTTATCTGAAATTTTTGGTTCATCTGGTGTTCTAATTATAGTTTGTATAATTCGATCATCATTCTTAGCCACTTTGTACTTATCCGTCAAATCTTTACTTGGAGGTAATGGAGCAGGTTCTTTTGGTTTAATAACCTCAATTGTAAAAGGCTCTGCATAATCAATGGAGATTGGCTCTACTTGAGCTGTCTCTTCAGAAAACATAAAGGTCGTTTTTTGAAACTGCATTTCGAAAAGCGCATAGGTGCCCAATAAACAAAGTATCAAGCCTATTTGGAAGTATAGAGTTGAGTTTTTTTGTAAATTTGCATCATGCTTTTGTGATTTCTTTGCTTCAGTAGTGCTCTGACCAGCAATACCGAAGTCTTTTTTAGAATTCTTCATAATACTTATTATTTAAATGTTAATATTATGAGAATGTTTCAATAAGCATACCAAAACGAAAATCCCGTCCAATTAATTTTGAACGGGATTTTTATATGTAAAAAGATTTTGTCTTAGTCTTGTACAGCAAATACGATTGGAATAGAGAATGGCATAACAACAGCCTTTCCTCTTTGTCTTCCTGGTTTCATTTTTGGTAATAAACCTATTACTCTTTTTGCTTCTTTTTCTAGTCCTGGATGTGGCCCACGAGCACCAATACTTGTTATGTTTCCAGATTTATCTACTTTGAATTGAACAAAAATTCGTTTTCTACCAGGAGGCAAACCTAAATCACTTGCTAATTCTGTATTAAACTTCTTGTTAATGAATTTATTAACTTTTTCATTCATACAATTTTTCTTAGCTGTATTTCCCTTTTGTTTTTCACATCCTGGGAATACGGCAACATTTTCAATTACAGAAAATGGTACTTCTATATCTTCTTCTACAGCTTCAACTTCTATATCCTCAACTTCAACAATTTCTGTTTCCATTTCAGTTTCTGTTGATTCTATTACAGTTTCTTCTACTTCCTCTTCATCTTCAACAACTTCAATAACTTCTGGAGCAGCTGGTGGTGGAGGTGGTGGAGGTGGTGGAGTAATTAATTGCTCCGTAATTGGCACTTCCTCCTCTAAATCGTCATCTAAATTAAGTGAGTCTATTGCTATATCACTCTTATCATATGTCTTGTAATTTATAGACATATAAGTAACGCCAAGCATTAATGCTAGACCAACAGCAAAGTAAATTGAGCTGTTACGGCTCACATCTGATTTTGGATTCTTTTTAGGTTCCATAATATTTTGTTTATTATAACTATGCTAATTTAACTAAATAATAGTAAAAAAAACAAGGCTTTGTATTAATTTAACTTATATATGTTTAATCTTAATGCAATTAATGTGCCAAACATAACTCCAAAACAGTTCGCTATTAAATCATAACTATCGTAAGTTCTATTTGGGTTCAACTGATGCTGTATCAATTCTAAAACCACGCCAAACAAAATCAAACAGCTAAAAATAATTAACCTAATATGTTTTTTTTGAGAGGGTTTAAAATAAGTAACCCATAATATTGCTAATGCAAAATATGCCACAAGATGATAAATTTTATCATCAAAAGAAGATCCTAAACTAGGCACATTATTTATGTTTATTAGGCTAACAATTGTGAGCCAAATAGTATAAATTATTGCAACTAGAAACAGAAGCTTTTTAACCACTAATAAGTGCTTTATAATCTTCTGCAGATAATAAATCATCTAATTGAGAGACGTCAGAGAATTTTATTTTAATCATCCAACCTTCACCGTAAGGATCTGAATTTACTTTCTCAGGCTCATCTTCTAGGCCTTCGTTAAATTCGATAATCTCACCAGATAGCGGTAAAAATAAATCTGAAACTGTTTTTACGGCTTCAACCGTACCGAAAACTTCTTCAATATCTAAGGTTTCATCTAATGTTTCTACTTCTACGTATACAATATCACCAAGCTCTCCTTGTGCAAAATCTGTAATTCCTACTGTAGCAACATCACCTTCGATTTTAATCCATTCGTGATCTTTAGTGTACTTTAATTCTGATGGTATATTCATCTTTTATGTTGTAAAATATTAAAGAAACAAATGTAATTTTTTAATTGCTTCAATTCAAAATTAATTTCCGAAATTATATCGTAGTGTAATTCCCGATCTTAAAGAGGTTTGTGGGAATGATGTTGAAATCGCAAAATCCGAGAACGTATAATCAAAATAGAAAATCGCAGTTAAGTTTTTACTAAAAGCGTAATCTGCGGTATATTTTAATCCCCAAATGGTTTGTCCAGCTGTAATTTGATTATTCTCTAAATCTAGATATCTTATAATTGTTTTGTTATCTCTAACAGAAATATCTGCACGCATATTCAAATCACTTACAATAATTTGCTTTGGTCCTGCTAGTTGCGAACGAATTCTCAAATCTTTAATTCTGTATCCTAAACCAAGCGTGTATTCTTTACCTTGTATTTCAGTCATTAAATTATTATCGAAGCTTAATGACAAGGTTCTGTCTGTTTTAACTTCTGCTAAGACTTTAATTGAGTTTTTCATTTCAAAGTCTAAGCGAATTAAAGGACTAAACTGTTCTTCTAAATTAATGTTACTGTAGAGTGTTTGATTCTTATAATTACCAGCTTGATCTAAGGCGTCGTTTGATTGATCATCATATTCTTGACCTCTTATCCCTGGAGTAAAATCTAAATTAGTTCTAAACTGGTTGATTGTATAACGTGATCTATAACCATGCTGAATAGAAAAACGCCTGAAAGTTTTCTTAAACCATGGGATTTTCATTAAGCCAGTATATTTTAAAGTCCAGTTTGGAATTGGCACATCTCTAAAAGCGTTTGTACTCACTTTATCTGGATCAGATCCCTGATAGGCCGATAAAAAAGCAGGTAACAATACACGCTGACTATTTTTACCAAATCCTTCCGGATAGCCATCTATATCTGTATTAAATGGTGTTGCTCCATAAAACGCTCTTGCTAATCTATTCGCAATAACTAATCTGTTAGCTCTAAAATCATCGAATGCAGCAGATTGATTTTCGTCACTTGGACTGAATGCTGTTTTAATAAGTGCTGTTGAAATATTGAAATTACCAAAAGTGTTTGGAGTCAATGGTCTGTAATCTAAAATACCATCAGAACCCTCATTACCACTTCCATCTAAATAATCTTCAACTCTAAAGTTTTCTGTGAAGTTTTCAGCGTAGGTTCTATTACCAATTAAATCGATTTTTAGATCACGCATTGGTTCTAAATTCACCGAGTAATCTACTGTTGTATTTTTTACCTCAGTATATTGCTGATTGAAATTAGGAAACGTTGTTAACCAACCATTGCTAGCGGTTAAATCTCTAATATCGCGCTGACCACCAAAAGTGTAACCAACAGTTGGTCTTAAAGTCCCTATAAAGCCAGGTGTTGGCAAATAGCCTGGAAGAAATGTTCCATTATTTTCTGTATAACCAAATTGAATACGCTTTACCATTGTAACAATATCAATGAAGGTATTGTAAGCTTTTTTTCCTGTACTTAATTTATTTGGATCTTTAGCTTGATCGTTTTTTACTTCTGGTGTTGCAGAACGTCTCTTTGCTGTTGTATTTCTATTTCTCGCCCCTCTTTGATTTCCCTTTCTTACTAAACCTAAGGTTTTGTATAGGGTTTCCATATTAAGCGTGGAATTGATATTATGGGTGTTAGAATTCTGAATAGAATTTCCTAAATTATAGGTATCACCATCTAATTCTAATCCTTCATTTAAATCCGATCCTTTCTGCCATTGAAAAGCTCCGTTATAAGCATAGGTTGTTCTTAGGAAACTTAAGGCTGGTATTTTATATATTGGTAATTCGTAATTAACCTGAAGTTGTTGTGTTTGGAAATTAGGGTCACCAAAATCAAAGAAACCATCCCAAACATTGAGCTCTGGGTCTTGTCTTCCGTTTATGCGATCATCAACAAAGTAATTACGAACAATATTAGTGTTTGCTGCTGTAAAGTTTAAACTCAACGCATCAGTTAAGTTATAGTTTATAGCATATTGAAAATCGAACGTATAATTTCTTCTAAACAATTCTTCAATACCAATATTGCTGCCACCTAATTCTACCTCTCTAAATTTTTGTTTACTAAACTGTCTATTAATATCTGTATTTACAGAAAAACTAGATGGTAAAAGGTTAAGGTTGAAATCTTTTAATATTTTCCAATTCTTACCAGTGAAGAGTGAATCATTCTTTTTAAATGGTTCAATACGCAAAGGTTCAAAAGCGAAGTTATAATTAACTCCTGCTCTAATATTTTGATCTAAAGCATTTTCAATTTCAAAATCTCGATGCTCTACTTTATTGTATGAATAATTAAAAGTCAGGTTTTCAACATCGTAAAATCGTTGTTTTGCATCTCCTGTTCTTTGCTTTCTTACACCTATGAAATTGATACTCTTACGTTTTGTATAATCTTCTGACTGCGTTCTAATAATGTCCTCTTCTTCTCTAGATTCTGCAGCATCTATTCTAGAATCTAATGTAAGGTCATTATAAAATTGATCATACTTAGGTGTTACCAATTCTTCACTCTGTGCATAATTAAATGGTATTTGAACTCCCCATTTTTTTGGTAATAATTGCCCTAACTGTACATTAGTAACAACATCGTATTGTTGCACATCTTCTAAGTTTCGTTCATTAGGGCCTTGCTCAATACCACCAAAACCAATTGTACTTCGTCTGCCTGTGGCGCTTACATTTGCAAAATCTGCAATATTAGTATCCATACTCACTACAGCTGCCCAACCACCTTCATTATCTAATTCAGACATCCGTAATTCGTTAAACCAAACTTCACCGCAAGAATTCATTCCTGTAGATCCAGAATTTTTGATACCGACCATCAATACTCTAATATCACCAAAATTTGGATTCCCTTTTATAGCTACACGCTGTTGGCCTGTTGGTAATGGAGAAAATTCTGGTACCGCAACTTCGTTAAGCTGGCCACTTACAACATCATAAAATGTTGCGTCTTCATTTGATAAAGTTTGATCAAAAATTCCTTTTGACTTTATTTGTTGTAGTATCTCTAACGGAATATTAATCTCATTGACATCTGGCCAAATCTGTTCTTCAATACTACCATCAGCCAAATCAGATGGCAATAAGGGTACTTCTATCTGATAGTAATTTTGTGTAAAGTCATTACCCATTCTTATAAAGGCAATGAGTTCTCCTTCTGCAAGCGATTGTCCTTCTTGTGGTTCAGCATGCAAAAACATACGTAAGTTTTTGTACTGACGCATATCTACATTAATATTTTTAAACACACCACGAGAATCTTCTGGCTCTAATTCGCAAGCTTGTAAAACTAAAGATTGTTCATTCTGTCTAATAATGTTGTTATTATTATTTAACTCTTCTCGTCTTACACCTGGTGGAATCACATAATCCCCATCATTTTCTTGCACTCCAATTATTCCAACATTAAACTCAGCGTTTGCACTGTTATTTGTTGGGTCACTATCTAAATCTAAAGTATAACGTCTCCAATCACTTCGAACTAAATCTAAAGTTGCAAAACGTAAAACTGTATTCTCTGTAAACTCTCTTAAATATAATCTTGCAAAACGAATCGATCTAATATCAGAAATTCCACCTACCGCATTGCTTGGTTCATTTATCGGTAACCTATATTGATACCAAGTTACATCTCTTTGATCACCATTTGGAAGCGTTACGGTTCTGACCTTAACATCATTAATTTGCGGATTATTAATGTTGAGGTTAGAAGGATTCATATCAACTTCGTACTCATAATAACTATCAATGGTATTCATTGTGTTATCTCTATTGATATCTTCTACATCTGGTTGTGTGGTTGAACCTCTATTGGTATCTGTAAACACATCTGGTGTGTTACCTTGTTGACCATTGTATCTTTTATATCGTTCAAAAATATCACCATCAGTATTTAAATAATAACTATAATTATCCTTTGCTGGATCTTCACCAAAGTTATTCGCTCCAAAAACGGTAGTTAACATTTGGCTTTCTTCAGCATCATCATAACCATCATAACCAACATCTTGATTTGCTCTTTCATTTCCAGTAGTTGCAAAAGTGTAAATTAACGATTGATTTTGAGGCACAACATAAGGACTCTGTAATGTTGGTTGTTGTTGCTGAATAGAAGTAATATCACCATCTACTGGTAAACCATTTTCATATTGCTTTTTACCATCTTTCAGCACATCCTCAGAAATGTTACCTAAGTTAATTGTTAACTTTCCTCCTGAGCTTGATGGATTATTTAAAAACGGATCCTGTACCCAAAACTCTATATACTCAACATTAGCTTGTTCAAAATCGGTAGATGTAATTTGTCTTGTAATTCCTGCCCAACTTTGATTAGGATTTAAAATACCATCTGTTTCATTGGGATCAAAATTATATGGTCCACGCTCTGTTGGATAATAGGATAAATCTAGTGTGTTTATTACTGATGTTTGGCCTTGTACAATATCGACTTGAGGAAAAATCTCTTCTATAAAAACGCGTCTTGAGTACAAATCGGAAACATCATCATCTGAAATACCATCTGGACGTTGGTTACTATAAAAAATTGGATCAATAGTATACCAGTTTAGAAAAGATCGACCATAACCGTTTTCAATCCCAACAGCATCATTACCTGGAATAGTATTTGGTAATTCTTTTGGACGACTCGATAAAAACCAAGACAACGGACTCAATAAATCTATTGAACCTTGTGTCCCTTCAAAATCATCGATATATGCTGTAGCTTCACCTCCAAAATCTGTCCCATTTGGTGCTCCTGGTAATAAATAGGCGAATTCCCCTCTTAAAGAAAGGTTGGATGGCACATCTGTATCTATATTAGGTAACTTATTAGCTAAGCGTGTTAAAAATGGAACTTCCGTTGAGTAGTTTCCATTAAAACCAAAAATGGTATTATTTATAGGCTCTGAATTGTAATTTGCTTTTTGCGTAATTGGTCGTTCACTAAGATTTAATAATGTTGCACCCAAAACAAAATTTTCATTGAATTGATGTTCAATATTAATCCCTGTAAAACGTTTGGTTTGTTGCCCAAAAACTGCATTATTTTCTACTGAGACATCAATTGGAGTATTTGAAGCTTTGAGGGCTTCATCTAATATTTCTACACGACCTAATTGGTAATTTACGGTATAATCAACACCTTCCACTAGTAATCGTCCACCAGCAGTAACCCTTACAGAACCTCTTGGCACATTAAAAGCACCTATCGGAATTCCTCCATCACCACCACTACTTTTAAAACGTCCTTTTATCTGGAATTTGTTCTTTTCTGCCTCGTCTAAAGCTTTTGTTTTAGTTGATTTGTATAGTAAATCATATACATATTTCTCTTGATTGGCATTAGTATAAATATCTTGATCGTAATCCGTATCATTATTATTTGGATTACCATCATCATCTAATACATCGAATAAATAGCGACCAAAAGGTTCTGACTTTGTAAAGATGATTTTCCCATTTTGAGATAGTACTGTTAAGCCAGGTACATAATCAAAAAAGCCATCTCCGCGTTCTTGAGGATCGTTATTAAAATTAAGCCGATCTAAATGGAATAAACGAATCAGTGGAGTTTCATTTATTTCTGTATCATCTGAGGTATTCGTAGGAGTGTTATTATTGAAAGGCGGAAAAGGAGTGCCTTCTACTGGTCTAATATAATTAAGAGGCGACGCTTCAGTATAGAAAATATTTAGTCTAAAATCTTCTTGACTTAATTGAAATGCGCCAGTATCGTAGATGTTTTTCATCATTAAATCCCAAATTGGCTGTTCTACAGAAGTTACTGCACTTTTCAACATTTTTAAGACTAAACTTTGATTGTTTACAACTTGATTTCCATTGGTTGCATCACTTACTTGTGTCGCATCAATACCATCATTTGCAAATTCACCGACCTGATAAACTACACCACCAAGTGTATATTGAAACGCAACGGCTAAGACTTCGTCATTAAGTAATCTTTGATTAAGTGAGATATATCCTAATTCCGTGTTTAATACATATTCTTGGCCTTCTCGTAATTTTCTTGCAGCTTCCAGTTTCCCATAATCGAAACCTTCATTTACGTTAACAGTTATACCAGCTTCAACATTAGTGATATCTCTAACCGCATTGGTTAAAGCAGAGCCAGCTCCTCCAATATTCGTTGGATCGAAATCATTGTTTTCGTTATTAGGACGTGCCCCTGGATTATTCACAAAATTCGCTGGCAATGGACTCAATCCTATATTGCCTGCTTCGGATTCACCTAAATCTTGAAACGCAACAATATTTCTAACATTTTCAGTTTGGTTATTTCTATTAGTTACCCAAACCTCAACTCTTGTAATTTGAAGACCTTGATTATCTATAAAAGGATATTGTAATAAAGCCTGGTCGTAGTTCTCTCTAAAATACTGCGCCAAATAAAAGTGTCTGTTCTCGTCGTAATCTCTTGCAAAAAATTCGAATTCTTCAACCGTTCCACCACCTTGAGCTGTTACTGATCTCGATTGCGACTGCTGTTCAGAAAACACAGCGGTAACTCTTGTCTTACCAAATTGCAATTCGGTTTTAACACCAAATAAACTTTGAGCTCCCGTTATTAAAGAACTATTTAACGGCATGTTGACATTACCAACTTCAATTTTACGTACTATATCATCTTCAGTAGGTGTGTATTCTAATTTTACAAGTTGCTGAAAATCGAAAGTTGCTTCGGTATCATAGTTAGCCGTTACCTGAAGTCTTGTACCAACTTTACCTAATAAGCTTAAGCTAATTCTCTGGTCAAAATCAAATGTGAAATTTGTTCTATTTCTAGGTGAAAATGAAGGATTATCTTGTTTAGAGAATAAAACTCCTAAATCTACTTCAACCGAACCTTGAGGAATAACGTTTATCGTATTACCACCAAAAATGGTTTCAAATAAACCTGAGTTGACATAAAATTCTGGTAATAAATTCTTTTGATCTTCTTCTGAACCTTCTTTTTGGCCAGCTGCAGCATCAGCCATTCTCTTGTAATACTCCTTTAATTTTTCTTGAAGCACCAATTTCTGAAACTCTTCTGGTGTTAATATTAAAGGGTAATTGATATTAAAATTTCCTATTTTTTCTGAGTAGATATAACGGTCTAAAATAGGATCGTATGTGTATTTTGAAACAATGCTATTAGGGTTAGGCATTTTTAGCTTACCAAAAGCAAATGTAGTTTTAGTAGAATCCTGCTCTTGCTCAGTCTCTTGTGCATTGGCAAAAGCACCTATTAGCATCATAAAAGCTAATATGCATGAAAAACCGTATGCGTTAAGCTGAGTATAGTTAGTCTTATTCAATTGCATTATAAGTTTTTTAGAGCTTCTTTTATTAATTGCTCTACAACGGCATCTGGTTGAGTTTGTAAAATTTTGTCGACAACTTTTTCAGATTGTTTTTTATTGAACCCTAAAACATCTAAAGCAGATAACGCTTCATCTTTATGTGTATTGTTTGGTATTAAAGAAAGTTCATCTATACCATAGACTTTTAACACTTTATCCTTTAAATCAATAATAACACGCTGTGCCGTTTTTAGCCCAATACCCTTTACACTTTGAATCAATGCTACATCTCCATTCGCTATGCCTTCCTTAACTTGTTGTGGTGTTAATGAAGATAACATCGTACGTGCAATATTAGCACCTATCCCACTTACAGAAATAAGCAACTTAAATATTTCGCGTTCTGTTTTAGAAGAAAAACCATAAAGACTCTGCGAATCTTCTCTTACTTGGAGATACGTATAAAGTCTTAAATTCTCCCTGTCAGGAATTTCCGAAAAAGTATGAAGTGAAATATTAATAAAATACCCTATACCATTGCAATCGAGAACTACATCAGTCGGATTTTTTTCAACAAGTTTGCCCTCTATGTGTGTTATCATTTATTGCCAAAGGTTAAAAAACCAAATGTAATAAAATTATTTACATTAAAAGGACAAGATAAAGACTAAGAAACCAACTATTTCTGTTGTCTTTCCTCTCGTTGTTGCGCATCGATAACCGAAATTGCTGTCATATTTACAATTTCATCGACACTTGCACCTAATTGTAAAATATGCACTGGTTTGCGCATACCCATCATTATTGGACCAATAGATTCTATATTATTAAGTTCCTTTAACAATTTATAAGTAATGTTAGCCGCATCTAAATTTGGAAAGATCAACGTATTGACTTTTCTACCTGCCAATTTTGAAAACGGAAAAATCTCTTGAATCATTTTTGAGTTTAATGCGAAATCACTCTGAATTTCACCATCGACAATCATCTCTGGATAAGCTTTATGTAAATACGCTACGGCTTCTCTTACTTTTTCTGCTCGTGGATTATCTGATGACCCAAAGTTAGAATAGGATATCATCGCTGTTATAGGTTCAATACCAAACATCTTAGTCACTCTAGACGTCATGCGCGCAATTTTCGCCAAGTCTTTTGCACTAGGATCAATATTTATAGACGTATCACTAAAAAACATCGGACCACGTTGCGTCATCATTATATTGGTTGTAGCAACTCTATTAATTCCATCTGCCATTCCTATTAACTCTAACATCGGTTTTACTACAGAAGGGTAGTTGCGAGAATACCCAGTAATTAAAGCATCAGCATCACCTTCGTTTACCATCATAGCAGCATAGTAATTACGCTCTCGCATTTTCTTTTCTGCGGAATAGACCGTAACTCCCTGACGTTTATGTTTTTTCCAATAGGCCTTTGCGTAACGGTTTTTACGTTCGGTCTCATCGTCTGATTTTGGGTCTATAATAGGAATATCTGCATCGAACTCAATCTCTTCCATTAAACTAATTATAGCTTCTCTTCTTCCTAAAAGAATTGGATGCGCTACACCTTCATCATAGGCAATTTGAGCTGCTTTAAGCACATCGAGCTGATCAGCTTCAGCAAAAACAACACGTTTAGGATTAGTCTTAGCTCTACTCATGAGCATACGCACTAATTTATTATCTGAGCCTAAACGTTCTAGTAAAGAATTTTTATAACGATCCCAATCCTCTATTGGCTCTTTTGCCACACCACTGTCCATTGCCGCCTTTGCCACAGCAGGTGGAACTTCGGCAATTAATCTTGGGTCGAATGGTTTTGGAATAATATAATCTTTTCCAAAAGTAAGACGCGTCTCTGCATAAGCAATGTTGACCTGTTCTGGCACTGGCTCCTTGGCTAAGTTAGATAATGCCTTAACAGCAGCCATTTTCATAGCTTCGTTAATCTTTGTTGCCCTAACATCTAAAGCTCCTCTAAAAATAAATGGAAATCCTAATACGTTATTCACTTGGTTAGGATGATCGCTACGACCAGTTGCCATAATAATATCATCTCTAGTATCAATAGCTAATTGATATTTAATCTCCGGATTTGGGTTAGCCATCGCAAATACAATAGGATTTGCCGCCATTGATTTAAGGATGTCTGGTGTTACAATATCTGGTTGTGATAAACCAATAAACACATCTGCATTCTCCATGGCTTGGTCTAGAGTATCAATTTCTCTGTGTGTCGCAAATTCTGCTTTTTGAGACGTAAGATTATCT
>Ga0316201_10001678_pt1 | contig 15125 bp, 10 predicted proteins | sample CS6wburrow_MG_FD_204516 | JGI IMG/M metagenome (GOLD analysis project Ga0316201, IMG submission 204516) | Coastal sediment microbial communities from Delaware Bay, Delaware, United States - CS-6 worm burrow | ecosystem: Environmental > Aquatic > Marine > Coastal > Sediment | place: USA... | reverse complement strand
TAACCCAACGCCTGCCAGTCCAGGATCCCGCCGCCGTGGCACTGCGCACAGGTGAGCGCTCCTTCCCGACGGATGGCGTGGCTGACCTCAAGCATGGCGTCGTTGGGTAGCCAGCGGGGTTCGCTGCGCTGGCCCGCACGGACATCCACGTAGCTGTGCGTGTTCCAGCCGTCGATGGCCATGTAGGACATGAACCGGTCCATCATGTAGAACTTGAACATCCAGCCGTACATCATGCCCATCATGCTCTTGTCCATCTCCAGCCGCGCGGCCGTGTCCGGATTGCCGTGGCGGTAGTAGGCGGGCAGGTTGTAGGGCACGAACATGCCGCCGAACGGGCCGATGTTCTGCAGATCGATGTGCTGGCGGCCGTTGAACCGTTTCATCGGGTAGATTTTCGACGCGCGTCCGGCCTTGGCGATCGGGCGCATGACCTCTTCGTACCAGCCGGCATAGTCGAAATCGGCAAACTCGGGCCAGCGGTGCTGTGCATCGTAGAAGCGGTACAGGTCGGCCCCGTTGGGATTGTCGCCGATGGGGTTGCCCAGGAAGGTGGCGTCGCCGTTCCACCAGACGTAGGCCAGGCCTTCGCCGGGTCGGGATTTCTTGACGACGTCATGGTAGATGTAGATGCCGGGCTCGGCTTCGAAAACGGTCGTGCCGAAATCGCGCCGCGTGACGTTGTCCGGGTGCAGGTAGGGGATGTGGCAGGTCTGGCAGGCCAGCCGCAGGAGGTGATCATTGAGGGCCTGCCCGTCCGCCGTCGCGGAATCATGGGGCGGGTCGTCGTGACAATCGAGGCAGGAGACCTCCACCTGCGGCAGGTCGTTGGCCATCATGGTCGTCGTGTGGGTGCCCTTGGCCATCAGGTGGCCCCGCGTGTGGTGGCAGTCGATGCAGTCGACGCCGGCGGCCGCATGCACGTCCCAGCTCGGAGAGTAGGGTGTACCGCGCTTGGATCCGGGGTGCTGCACGCGGGGACGATCGCGGCCTGGATTGCGCAGGCTCTGCATGAACTCCGGCCCGGCCGGGTCAATGTAGATGTCACCGCCGAAATTGTGCTGGTGGCAGCGCAGGCAGGCTGTGGCCGTCGGTGTCGAGACCGAAAGAGCGGCCCGCAGCGAGCGGTCCTGGTCCCAGCGGTTGCGCCCGTTGGCATCGGTGACCACCTGCTTGCGGTTCATGTCGTAGGCCACCGCATGACAGATCAGGCAGTCGATGGCGTCCTTCTCGGCGGACGTCGTCCGGTACAGGGGCATGATCTCGCCGAGCGGCGCCTGGTACTGGCCGCCGATATGGCACTGGCCGCAGCCTTCGCTGAGCGTGTCGCCGGACTGGGTGACGACGACCTCGGCCCAGGCGGTCATGGCGAACGAGCCCGGCTTGGGGCAGGGGCGGTTGAGCTTGCCCATCGGAAAGTCGTCGGCGAGGCTGCCGTCGAACCCGTAGACGTTGGGATGCGCGGTGGTAAAGAACCGGTAGTGGGCCGAGTCGAGAAGATTGTCCATCAGATCGACCTCGCGGCGGACCCCATCCCCGTCGGTCAGGGCGATCTTCTCATGGCAGCCCAGGCAGGTCGCCGGGCCGGCGTATGCCCGCAGGCTGGCTTCCCGAAACAGGGCCACGTGGGGGAAGTCGGCTTCGTCGCCGGGGAAGGACGCCAGCAGACTCCTCACGGCTTCGTCGAAATTCTCCGGGGTCCCGGCCGCATCGGCAAAAGCAATGGCCGCGGGCCGGCTGTCGGCGGGCATCATCAGGTTGATGAGACGGGACCAGGTGACTGCCACGATGACCGCCGCCACGACGGTGCAGGCCAGGGCGATGAGGGCTTTGCGTCGGGGACGGCGCAGGACAGCCAAGGGCTTTCCTCCGGGATGAAACAACGGACAGACAGGACATTTTCAAAATTCACCGGTGCGGGGGGTGGCGTCAAGATCTTTGAAGCGCGTGCTCAGAAATGGGCGTTGACCAGGGGCAGCCATTTCAAGCCCGCCGGGTTGTTGCCGGCGTAATTCAGCAGGCCGATCTGGATCCCGTGCAGGACATCGGTCCGGTTGTAGATCCCGATACACAGGCCCGTGGCCACCTTGACGTTGGTGTACGCCCCGGTGCCGAGGCCCCTGAGACTTTCACCTTTGAGGTATCCGAGTGCCAGGGTGGCTCCCTCCATGTCGCCCCCGCCGACACCCAGCCCGCCGAGGAAGATCCCGCGCAGCCTGCCCCCACCGACGCCGAGACCACCGATGAACAGCCCCGACAGGTCGTTGCCGCCGACGCCCAGCAGGCCCATGGCCACGCCGTCGATGTCATTGGCGCCGACGCCCAGGCCGCCCATGAAGATCCCCGCCATGTCGTTGCCCCCGACGCCGAGCAAGCCGAAGGCGCCTCCCTGGATATTGCTGCCGCCGACGCCCAGGCCGCCGATCGCCAGACCCTGGATATTTCCGCCGCCGACGCCCAGGCCGCCGATCGCCAGACCCTGGATGTCTTCGCCGCCGACGCCCAGGCCACCGATCATCAGACCCTGCAACGTGCCGCCCTGGTGGCCGATCAGGCCCACCGCGACGCCCTGGTAGATGGCGGATTCGTTTTTCTTGGGAATCCACAGGGTGGCGTTGACCCCGAGAACACGCTGCACGCCGCGGTCCGAGAGATTGAGCCGCAGGCCGGTGAACTCCGGCAGGTTCCCGAAGCCGAGTCCGGCTCTCCGGCTGGGCAGGCCCAGGCCGCCGGCCGCGGCCGGCGTCGAACCGCAGGCGATGGTCAGGATCAGGAGGAGGCAGAACGTGTGGGTAGCGGCGGGTCGTGAAATACGCGTCATGAATCTACCCCGAGCGGATGGTCGAATAGAAATATCCGGTGCCGATGGACGGTGCTAGAATGGACAAGCCCAGCATCAACTACTCGGACGCAGCAAGGAAAGAAAAGTTACATGGTTCCGGTGTGGTTCCGCCGCTTGATCGATTCCGTGACCCGACCGTCGCTGCGGCGCGCGGACGGGGCCGCCCTGCTGGTGGTGATCGTTCTGGCGTTCATGTCGTGGCTGATGATCAACGCCGTGGCGACAACCCTGTACCGTCAGTTCGAATCCCAGGGTGACCCGAACCTGCTGACGATCCGGGTTCCGGGACCCGGCCTGGACGGGAAACCCGGCGATACGGGACCGCCGCCCAGTCATCTGGGACACACGGGCTATTTCTGGAGCGAGCGGGCCTTTCACTACCGCAGCACCCTGATGTACGCGGTTGATGAGTATCAGGACCCGCAGCTGCTGCGGAAGGACACCTGGCAGCAATATCCCGCAGGTGTCGACGCCTGGCGCGAATACACCATCCTGATGGAGCCGATCTACGGCTTCCTCTACCGTCTGGCCGGCGACCAGTCGCGCCCGCTGGTGGAGTTCCTGCTGCGCCTGATTCCCCTGATACATGTGCTGCTGTTCGTACCGCTCTTTCTCGGGGCCCGCGCTCTGGGAGCCCGACCCCTGCTGGCGTTGCTCGGCGTCTTCGTCTACGCGACCTGCACGATGGGATTCGCCCGCCTGACCGGCTCGCTCCTGTTGAAGGAGGATTTCGCCCTGCTCTGCCTGGCCGGTTATCTGGCCGCGCACCTGTGGGCCTGGCGCAGCGAAAGGACCGCCGCGCTCGTCCTGGCGGCCCTGCTGCTGGTCGTGACCCTGGCCAGCTGGCACCTGAACCAGTTTCTTGTCATGACCGTGGCCGGCGCCGCGGCGTTGGCGGCGACGGTGGCCGGCCCGGCCGCCTTCACGCGCCGACGCACCGCATGGCTCATGCCCGCTCTGTATTGCACCGCGGGCGTGACTGCCGGCTTGACACCCTCCCTCGCGGCGCGCGGCTTCGTCTTCAGCCTGCCCATGGCCGTGCTCCTGTCCTGGTTGCTGACGTCCCTGCTGATGCGGCGCAGCGTCCGCCTGCAATCGTCCGGGCGTCTGCGGATGCTGCTGTTCGCCGGAACCGTAGCGGTCCTGGGAACGGGATCACTCCTGAACAGTCACTACATGGGCGACTACAACCACGTCTTCGGGTTGCTGGTCGAGAGGTTGCGACACGGTCTGGTCAAGCCGACGGATCCGACACGGCTGCCTTTCGACGTCCGCGTCTTCTGGGATTCCCCCTTCCTGAGCCCGACCGTCGAGCAGCTGCGCTCGCGTCTGGGCTTCCACCTCCTGCTGTTGGCGCCGGCGGTCGTCTGGAGCGTGCTGGCGGCGGTCCGCAGGTCAACCGAGCCGCTGCGCCGGTCTTTCCTGGTGACGGTGCCGGTCATGTTGGCGGCCTTCCTGATGATCGAGCGCCTGGGTGTGGTCTTCGTGATCTTCGGCAGCCTGGCCGTCGCGACCGGAGCCGAGGCGGCGGTGCGGCACTGGTCAGTTCGTAGGCCGGCGGCACGCTGGCCGCTGGCGGTCGCCGCCGGTTTGATGCTGACTGCCGGTGTCTTCAATCTCGGCACGGTCATGCAGGACATGCTGCGCATCACTCGGTCGGTTCACGCCGGCCGGGAGGTGCGGCTCGGCACGTCGGACCAGCAGAAATGGCAGTCCTGGACGGATCTTTACGACTGGGTGCGGCGTCATACGCCGGGGCCGGGATCAACGCAGGCCGGTTTGCCGGCCTCGTTCCTGGGCGAGATCGGGGAATCACCCCAGCTGCTGCTCTACACCGGGCGCCCGGTGGTTCTGAACTCCCAGTTCGAAAACGCCGCTATTCGGGCCCGTTACCGGGAATACCTGGCAGCGCTCTACGCCCGGGATGAGCAGGTGCTGTGGGAGTTCGCCGCGAGACACCAGGCTGATTACATCTTCATCAGCCGGCACTTCGCGACGCGGGATGAGACGGGATCCTACGTCTACCTGGCCGGCCTGACCGGCGGTTTGACCCGGGACATGAACGTCGTCCGGATGCACTTCCAGCCCGAGGGCCTGCGCCGGTTCGAACCGGTATACGACAACGAACTCTACCGGGTGTTCAAGGTGCGGCGCGACGAGCGCGCAGCGGGCCCGGCGGCGTGGCGGCGCAGCTTCAATCTCTGGTGGGAGGCCGGCAATTTCACCTTCGACGACGGTCGTCTGGCGGACCTGGCGGGTGACCGGGAACGAATCAGGGAGTTCGAAGGGGCGCTGTCGTCCCTGCAGGACGCGCAGGTCCGGATGCTGGCCGCGGTCGAGGCCCGCTGGCAGCAGGCCCGCGGACGGGGCCAGCAGAGGCCCGAATTGATGCTGCTGCACCGGCAGTACGTGCAGACCCTCCTGGAAGGTCTGACCGGGACCGCGCGCGCGGACGGGGCGGCCGGCCGTCAGGGCCGGCTGGCGAACGCCATCCGGGCCAGGCTCTCCGAAATCGATTCCGGCTCCGGCCGCTCGCTGGCGGCGGCTCTGGCCGCATTGGCCCACGGACCGGACGGCTGGCTCGACCGCCTGCGGACCCATGCCGGCGAGCCGGCCCACTACGCGGCCTGCGGTCAGCTGCTGGCCCTGGCCGGACGTTACGACGAGGCCGCGGCACTGTTCGGCGAGGCGGCCGCGTTCTACGACCGGCCCGGGGGCCGACCGGTTCCCGTCACCGAAATGACGGTTCGCCTGTGGCAGGAGCAGGTCTGGTGGTTGATCGGAGCCGAGCGCACCGAACAGGCGGCCGAACTCGCCGCGGGGTTCGCCGCCCGGACACCGCCCGGGTCCCCGGCGGCGGAATATTTCGCGGCGCTTGCGGCCCTGGCGGCGGACGACTAGCATATTTCCACCCCGTTTCGAAGTCCGCGAAAGGAAGATCATGCCTGAATTCAAGCAACACGCCGCCGGAACCTTTTGTTATTGCGAACTGGCATCGGCGGATCCCCAGGTGTCAGGCAAGTTCTACATGGATCTTTTCGGCTGGGGTCGCAACGACCAGGATCTGGGGGAGTTCGGGATCTACACCCAGTTCCAACTCGACGGCAAGACGGTGGCTTCGCAGTTCCAGCTGCCCCAGGAGCAGCAGCAGAACAACGTGCCGTCCAACTGGGGGCAGTACGTGGCGGTGGCCGACGCGGACGCCGCGGCGGCCGCGGCGCAGGAACTCGGCGGCCAACTGGTGATGGGCCCGATGGACGTTTTCGATCATGGCCGGATGGCGGTGCTGGCCGATCCCTGCGGCGCCGTGTTTTCCGTCTGGCAGGCCAAGGAGAATATCGGTATCGTCCTGCGTGACGACCCCAACACCATGTGCTGGAACGAACTGCTGACGACCGATTCGTCCCGGGCGACCGCCTTCTACGGTACCTTGTTCGGCTGGGAACCGAAATCCATGGAGATGGGCGAACTCGGCGTGTACACCTCGCTGATGCTCGGCGACGACCAACCTGCGGCCGGGATGATGCCCATCCGGCCGGACATGGGTCCGATCCCGTCCCACTGGATGGTCTACTTCGGCGTCGCCGATCTCGCGGCGGCATACGCAGCTGTCGCACTGGCCGGAGGATGCGGTATGGTTGCTCCCACCGAAATCCCTGGGTCCGGCCGGTTTGCGGTCGTCAGCGACCCCGTCGGCGCGCGCTTCGGTCTCTACCAGGCGGCCAAGTAGGACGACAATTTTCCCTGCCCAAGGCGAGCGGCACCGGCGGCAAGGCTGCCCGTGCGAAAGGACAATGGCCACCATGTGGAAGGAACTGACGGACGGCTGGCGATTGACGGCGCTGATCCTGCTCGGCGCTGCCGTCCTGATCACGGCGCTGTCCCTCTGAGATGCGACGTCTCTTCCTGATCCTGCCCTGGGGAAGGGGGCTGCTGCCCCTGCTGGTCGGGCTGTTCGTTTGGCTCCGGCGTGCCGAGGGTGGCGCTGGTTTGCCCGCCTGGGCGGGCAGCTACCTGGATGATGTGGTGTGTCTGCCCCTCGTGCTCGCGCTGGTGTTGACGGTCCACCGTCTGGCCGGCCGTCCGGCGCAGTGGACGCTGCCGCGCAGCCACGGCCTGGCGAGCGTGGTATTTTTTGCCCTGTATTTCGAGCTTGTTCTGCCCCTGGTCAAAGTGACGGCGACGGCGGATCCCCTCGATGTCCTCGCTTACGCTGTGGGCTGGCTGGTCTTCGAAGCCCGTCTCAATCGCCGGGGTGCGGTTGCGAAGGACCCGGCGGGCGACCTTGCGCTGATTCGTATTCCTGTTGGTCGTCGCGCCCGGGCGCGAGCCGACGTTTGATTCACTTCCAGCACGGGAGACGTCATGGACCTGTTCACCGCCGTCGCCGAGCGCCGCTCGGTCAAGAAGTTCGACCCCGATCACCGTCTGACCGCAGAGGAGATCGACCGTCTGATGGAGGTCGTCATTCTGTCGCCGACCTCCTTCAACATCCAGAACTGGCGCTTCGTGCTGGTGACCGATCCGGAGGTCAAGCAGCGGATCCGGGAGAAGGGCTACCACCAGGCGCAGTTCACCGACTGCTCCCTGGTGGTGGTCATTTGCGGGGACCGCAACGCCTTCGGGCAGGATACCCAACGGTATTGGGCCAACGCCGCCCCCGAGGCCAAGCAGGCCATCGTGCCCATGATCCAGGGTGCCTACGGCGGGAACGTCGCCCTCCAGCGCGATGAGAACCTGAGGTCGGGAGGGCTGGCGGCCCAGACCCTGATGCTGGCGGCCAAGGCGATGGGTTACGACACCTGCCCCATGATCGGTTTCGACTTCGAGGCCGTGGCCGGTATCATCAAGTTGCCCGCGGACCACGACATCGTGATGGCCGTGACGGTGGGCAAGGCCCTCGAGCCGGCCCGGGAGCGTGGCGGGCAGCTGCCCCTGAAAGAGGTGACGTTCCAGAACACCTTCTAGCGGTTTCCTCGCGGAGATCCCCATGCGGACGAGCATGCTCCTGGCGCCGGACGCCTCCAATTCAGAGTCTGGAGCGTCAGGGCGTAAGTTCGTGGCGGGGAGGATGCAACCGGCGCGCCGTTAGACATTAAACAGGACCTACTGGTCGAAATTGGACTTTTTGCGGGGATAAAGCTATTTTGGAGACCATGAAGATCGCGTTCATAGGCACCCACGGTGTCGGCAAAACCACTCTCTGTTTTGAACTTGCCGCTGTCCTGAAACGAATCGACATGAGTGTCGATCTCGTGAAAGAAGTGGCCCGCGGGTGCCCGTTGCCGATCAACCGTGACACCACGGACGACGCCCAGAACTGGATCTTGCACACCCAGGTCGCTCGCGAGATCGAGTTGACCGGGTCCTTCGACGCCATCGTCTGTGACCGTGCCGTCGTCGACAACTACGCGTACATGGTGCATGCGGCCGGCCGCCGACCCGAGATCGAGCCCTTCATTCGCCACTGGATGGACAGCTACAGTCTCCTGGTCAAGGTTCCGGTCATCGCCCCGCCGGCGTTCGACGGGACGCGAGACACGTCGATCGAGTTCCAGATGGACATTGATCGTCTCATCGACGAACTGCTGGACGAGTTCGAACTCGCCAGACTGTCGCTGCCCGGGGAATCGCGCGACGGCTGGGTGTCGATGGTGCTCGAGGCCCTGCATCTGCCGAGTTCGCCGCCTCAGCTGGGGCTGTTCGAATAGATGCGAAGCGAGTACCGCCAGGTGGGCCTTCAGCCGGCGGGAATCGGGTTAAAGGGAACCTTTCGGCATCCGAAACGTAGGATAGCGGAACAGTGTTCTGGAGAACGACGCTCGGCGCTGGTGGCCGAACAGTCTTGACCTTGGCCGCCGAACGGGCCCAGCCCGCGGCGGTAACGATAGAATCTGGAGACAACGCCCGTGTCAGAAAACAACCTCCGCGTGATGACGTATAACCTGTTGACCTCCACGAAGAAGCGGCGCAGCCATCCCTGGCGCCTGCGGAAGCGCAACATCGCCAAGATTTTCGAAGCGTTGCGCCCGGATGTCGTCGGTACCCAGGAAGCCAACTATCAGCAGCTGCTCGAGCTGGCTGAGCTGCTGCCGGACTACGAGTTCATCGGAGAAGGCAACCTGGGACCCCTCATGGCCCACAGCGAAAGCAACTGGTACTGCGCGACCTTCTACCGTCGGGACCGTGTGCGTCCGGTGGACAACGCCGCCGACGGCGACACGCACTGGCTGAGCCCGACGCCGGAGGTGCCCGCTTCCCAGTATGCCCTGGGCACCCGGCCGCGCCTGGTGACCTGGAATACCTTCGAGCTGGTGGGCTCGGGCCGGAAGTTCGTCTTCGGCACGACGCATCTGGAAGCGATCAACAGCTGGCACCGCAAACGCAGCGCCCGCCAGATCCGCGAGTACATCAGCGGCAGGGTGGCGGCCCTCGGGCAGAACATCCCCGTCTTCTTGACGGGCGACTTCAACGCCTCCTGCGACTCGGCGGAAATCAAGGCCATGGGTGAGATCGGCGACGACCTGGAGCCCATGTTCGACGCCTGGGCCGAAGGTTGCAACGGCAACTGCGACGACGGGGCGACCTTCCGCGGGTTGGGCCTGCGGGACCGTGTGAGCCACCGTTTTCTGAAACCCCGGCGCATCGACTACGTCTTCTTCCGGCCGCGGTTGACGGTCAATTCCGTCAGCCGGATCGACTACTCCGCGTTGGAGCACCGCGAAAGCGCGCTGCCTTCGGACCATTATCCGGTGCTGGCCGAGTTCGCCCTCGCGGGTTGACGCGGCCGGGCCGTCGCCCAGGAGGCCTGAGCCGTGAGCGCCGCCGACAAATCCCCAGCGGTATCCCCCTTTGATGACGCCCTGCGCTTGATGCCCGGTCCGGTGGCCGTGATCGGCGTGGCCGGCGACGAGACCGCCGGCGGCCTGACCGCAGCCTGGGTGACCCGGGTCTCGATGGATCCCGTCCTGCTGCTGGTCTCCATCGGTCACACCCGCTTCACCTGGGAATTGCTGTCCGGGACCACTGAATTCACCGTTTCGGTGCTCGCCGACGGTCAGGTTCCCGAAGCCCGCCTGTTCGGACTGAACTCGCGCCGCGACGTCGACAAGTGGTCCCAGGTGGACCATGTCGTGATGGGCGACCGGACGCCGGCCCTGGAGCGGTGCACAGCCCGTTATCTATGTAAGCTGCAGGACCGGTTCACCACCGGCGACCACGATTGCATCATCGGCCGCGTCACGGCCGCAGAGGTCGTGGACGGACCGCCGGCCCTGCCCCTGCGAGCAGCGGACTACGCTCCGGCCTAGCTCCAGCTTGCCAAAGACCGGGGTTGTGCTAAGATAACCACGTAAGGATTCCGGCCGGTCGCAGCGCGGGAACCACTTGCAACAGGATCCGATATCCCAGGAGGGCGCGACGTATGGAAATAGCCAAATCCGACCCAACCAACTACACCCTTCCGCGTGAAATCCTCTCCCTGCCGAAAGTCGAAGTCCCCGTTGACGGCGTCACCGGGTACACCATGCAAAACGAAGAGAAGCAGGTGGTGTTCTTCATTTTCGAGGAGGGTGTCAGCTTTCCCGACCACGCCCACTGTGAGCAGCGGGGGATGGTCATCAGCGGGGAGATGACCCTGGAAGTCGACGGTCAGACCAACCTCTACCAGGCGGGGGACCACTACCTGGTCCCCGAAGGTACGAACCATCGCGCGCACTTCAGCCAGCGAACGGTCCTGGTGGACATGTCCGACGCTCCGGATCGTTACCGTTCATCGTCCTGATCCGGCGTTTTCCAATATTGGCCGCGGAGCCGGTTCCCTGCGAGGGACCGGCTCCGTTCACGTTTGCGGTCCGAGGATGACCTCGAACCGGCTGTCGGGGTCGATCATCCGGGCGGCCACGGCCAGCACCTCGTCCGGCGTGCAGGCGGCGATGCGTCCCACGAGATCATCCAGATCGTTGGCGTCCCTGCCGTAGATCCGGTCCCGCAGGGAGCGGCCGATCCGGGAGCCGTTGGACTGGGCCTGGATGACCAGGTTGCCCAGCAGTTTCGCCCGCGCCTTGGCGAATTCCTCGGCTTCGGTCACGGTCGCGGTCATGCCGACCAGCTCCTCCACCAGCGCATCCCTGGCCTGCTGTTCCGATTCGGGAGCCGTCAGTACGTATCCCATGAACATGCCCTGGCCGAAACCGGCCGTGCTCAACGACCCGGTGTTGTAGCAGAGGGAACGCCGGTTCCGCAGACTCTCGAACAAACGGCCGCTCTGTCCATTCAGGATCTCCTTGAGGAGCATCAGCGGCACCCGGTCCTCGTGCGGGGACCGGGGGCCGGGCCAGGCCACCAGGACCACGCTCTGGTTCTGTTTGCGCTGCATCCGTTCGGCAACGATGCCCTGGGGCTGCTGCGTGGGCCCGGGCGCCGGTACGGGCGTCGGCGATCCGGCCGGCAGTTCACACAGGATCTCTTCCAGGCGGGCCAGCAGCCGATCCTGAGCGAAATCTCCCGAAACGACCACCTGCACGTCGGCCGCCTGCCAGTTCGCGCCGTGCCGGGCCACCAGGTCCGCGCGGGTGAGCCGCGGCAGGCTGTCGGCCGTGCCCGGAATGGGACGGCCGTAGGGGTGGTCCCCGTAGATCATCTCCCGCAGTCTGACGGCCGCGGACTGGAAAGGAGAGTCGGCGATGGCCGCCAGCTGTTCGAGGGCCAGGCGACGCTCCTGCTCCAGCTCGCCGGCGGCGAAAGCCGGATCCAGAATGAGGTTCCCCATCAGTTCCAGAGGCCGGTCCATCCGCCCGGACATGCCCGAAAGAACCATGCCCACATAGTCCCGGTCCGCCACCGGCGACAGGGAGGCGCCCTCGTTCTCCAGTTCCTCATGAAGAGCTTCGCCGTTCAGACTGCCGGTGCCCTTGATCTGGACCATCTGGGTCAGGGCCGCCAGGCCCGCGTCGGCAGCGGTCTCGCCGGTTGCACCGCCGCGGATGCACATGGACATCGCCATGACCGGAACCGCGCGGTCGACCCGCCAGGAAACTTCGGCGCCGCAGGAAAGAATCGTGGTCTCGAACGATCCGGCGGCAGCGACGGCGGGCCGCGCCCGGACGGGACCGCCGCCAACGTCGACCGCCGCGGTGGATGCCTGTCGTTCGGCGGCGGCCGCGGGTCGGTCGCCAAGCACGGGGCCCAGCAGGTCTGCCAGCTCCGCGGCGTCGGTCGGAATCCCCGCGGCGGTGGCGTCGGTGTCTTCGGGCAGGTAGATCACGACGTTGAGATTGCCGAGCCGGAAGATCTGGCGGCAGAGGCTGCCGACGTCGTCCCGGGTGACGGCGTCGACGCGCCGCGGAAAGTTGAAGGCCCCGGCGAGATCCTCCATGACGTCGTGGTGGCCGATGTTGCCGGCCTGGCCCTGGACCGTTTCGGCGCCGAACAGGAACGAGCGGGAGACCCGCGTCCTGGCGCGCGTCAGTTCCTCCTCGGTGCAGGAGTCACGGCCGAGCTCCTCGAGCACGCGGGCTACCTCGACCAGGGCCCGCGGCAGCCGTTCGGGATCCGTTTCGATGTCGACCAGGGCGACGCCTTCGCGCAGACCGGCCTCGGTCATGACGGCGAAATTGTCGACGAGTTTCTGTTCCTCCAGGACCCGCCGGTAGAGCCGGCAGCTGCGGCCGTCGGAAAGGACACGGCGGATGACGCTGCTGATCGGGTCGGTGCGGGCGTCATCTCCCGGTGCCGGGAAAATGAGCTTGGCATAGGCTTTCTTGATCTCTCCCGTTTCCAGCCGGAGGCGACAGCGGTCGTGGTCGGGTTCGACCGGCGGCGCAGACACGATGGTCACGGCGGGATCGTCTGCCGCGTCAGCGGATTCAGGCGGGGCGGCGAAACGCTCGCGGACCAGGTCCAGCGCCTGGTGGGGATCGACATCCCCGGCGATGACGACCGTCATGTTGTCCGGCCGGTAGGCCGAACGCCAGAAGGCCATGATGTCGTCGCGGTCCCGTTCCAGGAGATTCTCGTCGCGTCCCCCGATGGGGTGCCGGTAGGGGCTGCGGTCGAAGGTCAGTTCCATGCCCCAGCGCCAGGTGACGCCGAAACCGAACGGGATGTCGTCGTACATGTGGTTCTCGTGGACCAGGACCTGCCGCTCGGCATCCAGCGAGTCCGGTTCGAACGAAGAATGCAACAGGGCGTCGCCGAGAATATCGACGGCGACCGGCAGGTTGGCCGCCGGCACCGTGATGTGGTAGTTCGTGGTCTCGTAGCCGGTGCCGGCGTTCGTGGCCCCGCCGGCCATGGCCACTTCGCGGGCGAAATCACCCTCGTTGCGACGGCCGGTGCCTTTGAAGAGCATGTGCTCGATGCCGTGCGACCAGCCCCTGAGGGCTTCCGGTTCCCGGTTGGATCCGACTTTCACCCAGACGTTGCAGATGGCCACCGGACAGCGGTGGTCCTCCTGGACGATCACCTTGAGTCCGTCGGGCAGGCGGGCGATATGGAGGCCCGGGTTCAGGTCGCTGGCGCGGAGGATGCCGTCGCGGGGTGTCTGGGGGGCCATGATGCTTCTTTCGGGATGAGGACATGTCCCTGACGGGACGGGTGCCGCAGTATTCTCCCACAGGATAACGAATCCTTCATTGACTACAACAACCGGAGTTGACAGTTTTCGCGTCAGGACACGAAGGCCGCTTCCGGCTGCCACCTTCCCGACTGCTCGTCCCGAGGTAGCGATGAAGACCATTCCGGCCGCGGGCGCCCTGAAGCGCGCCCGACGCCTCTTTTTCGACCTGAGCGCCCGGTTCATTCCGGACGAGACGGCCATCATGGTGGCCGTGGCGGTCGTCGTGGGCCTTCTCGGCGGATTCGGCGCCATCCTGTTCCGCTTGCTGGTGGATCTGTTCCAGGGAATGGTCATCGGGTCCGGGGAAGACACCGTGGCCCTGTTGCAGGGGACCCCGTGGTGGGTGCTCATCCTGCGGACGGCCGCCGGCGGTCTGATCGTGGGGCCTCTCATCTACCTGGGGGCGCGGGAGGCCAAGGGCCACGGCGTGCCCGAGGTCATCGGGGCCATCGTGTTCAAGAAAGGCGTCATCCGGCCGGTGGTCGCGGTGGTCAAGATCCTGGCCAGCGCGATCACGATCGCCTGCGGCGGGTCGGTGGGGCGGGAGGGCCCCATCGTCCAGATCGGGGCCAGCATGGGCAGCACCGTGGGGCAGATGCTGCGTTTTTCGCCGCAACGCCTGCGAACCCTGATCGGGTGCGGCGCAGCGGCGGGTATCGCCGCGACCTTCAATGCGCCCATCGCCGGGGTGTTCTTCGCGCTCGAGATCCTGCTGCGTGACTTTGCCGTGGTCACGTTCAGTCCGATCATCGTCGCCAGCGTCGTGGCCACGGCCGTCAGTCGGGAATTCCTGGGTGACACGCCCGCTTTCCCGGTGCCTGGATTCACCATCGGCAACAACCTGGAACTGCCCCTCTACCTGCTGATGGGGCTGCTGGTGGGCGTGGTGGCGGTCATCTACGTGCGCACGCTCTACGCAACCGAAGACGGCTTCGAGAAACTACCCCTGCCGGGCTGGTGCAAACCCGCCCTCGGCGGGGCCCTGCTGGGCGTCCTGTTCATCTTCTTTCCCCAGGTCTACGGGGTGGGCTACTCGTCCATGGTCGAAGCCCTCGACGGGAACATGGCCTGGCGGCTGATGGCGGTCCTGGTGCTGGTCAAGCTCCTGGCCGTGAACATCACCCTGGGGTCGGGGCTGTCGGGCGGGATCTTCGCCCCGGGTCTGTTCCTGGGCGGGATGCTGGGGGGCGCCTTCGGCTCGCTGGTCGCCATCCTGGTCCCGGGTTCCCATGACGCGGTGGGCGCGTTCGCCATGGTCGGTATGGCGGCCATGGTCGGCGCCTCGACGGGCGCCCCGCTGACGGCGATCCTCGTGCTGTTCGAAATGACCGGCGAGTACACGGTCATTCTGCCTCTGATGCTCGCCAGCATCGGCGCCGCCATGGTCTACCGGCTGTTCATGAAGGATTCCATCTTCACCTTGAAGTTCTCGCGCCAGGGCCAGGAACTGAGCTTCGGCCGCGAAAGCGCCATCTTGCGCAACTTCCATGTCGCGGACATCATGGAGGTGAATCCGCGGACCATCGCCAACAGCGACGGGCTGGAAGCCATCCTGCAGATGTTCCTCGAAAACCAGGAGGAGCGTTTCTACGTGGTGGACGACGAAGGCCGGCTGCAGGGGCATATCACCATCCACGAGGTGAAGGACATCCTGCACGAGCAGAA
>Ga0316201_10001677_pt1 | contig 15126 bp, 26 predicted proteins | sample CS6wburrow_MG_FD_204516 | JGI IMG/M metagenome (GOLD analysis project Ga0316201, IMG submission 204516) | Coastal sediment microbial communities from Delaware Bay, Delaware, United States - CS-6 worm burrow | ecosystem: Environmental > Aquatic > Marine > Coastal > Sediment | place: USA... | reverse complement strand
GGTTTGGTTTCGCTGGCGTTGCCTTCACCACTTCCCACCGTGTATTCCCGTGCGGTGTGACAATAAACGGGAAAACATTTACTGGTGTGGTTGGGTTGTCAAGCGTGACGACGTTTTGATTGCGGTTCGAATCCGCACACACCAATCGGACTTTTTTTTAAATCGGTTGTTTTGGCCTTCTTTTACCGAAAAGTATATAAAGGTAAGTAACCTACCTACAATTAGGTGATTGAAATGAACATACCAACAACATGGCCGATATTACAATTCATTTTAACAATAGGATTAGCGAGTCTCGCACTTTGGCAAACAATGAAATGGGTGGAAGAATGAAGGTTGTTAATATTATGCTTGAGGACAAAGAACACGAGCGTCTTGAGGGCTTGAAGCGTGGGCGAACGTGGAAACAATGCCTAAAACAAGGATGCGAGAAATAGGACCATTATTTAGAGGAGGAAAGAAAATGTTTGATATATTTGGTTTGGATGAAGAAAGAAAGCAAAAGGCGAGTATCGAAGGTATGGCAAGAGGTATGACTTTGGGAATGATAGAAGCTTTTGAGATGCGACTTGAGGAGAAAGACAGGCAAATCCAAAAACTATCAGCGAAAATAGCAGAATTAACAAATGAGTAATCGAGGATTGTTATAAAATGAGCAAATTAGATTGGAATCAGGTCTTTATGTGGGCTACTATAATATTAATACTATCTTTAAGTATGGTTTGGATAGGTACATCAATACAAGATAATGATTATTCGGTAAGGACTTATTGCTCTTCAAATTTTGATAGTTGTTCTTGTGAAGTACATAATTTTGGTTATAATGATGAGATTTGTACTAAATTCCTAACAGATATGGGCTATAAGAAATTAACTGTTGTTGAATAATTCGGACACTTTTTCATTATAGGTAGTTGTTTACTATGATAGCGTCAATAAAGAAAGGTCAGGAGGGAGCGTTAATTTGAAAATAGGCATATATTTAAGGGTTAGTAAGGAAGAACAGACGTTAGAACAACAGGCCGAGCCTTGCGCTAATAGATGTACTTCTGAAGGTTGGGAATACAAATTCTATACTGATAAAGCAAGCGGGGCGAGAGAAACAAGACCACAACTCGATATTATGATGCAAGACATGAGGAATGGTGAGATAGACGCAATAATGGTTTATAAGCTTGATAGACTCGGAAGAAATCTTAAACATCTATTGCAGATCATATCAGAATTAAGAAATAGAGAAGTACAATTTATTAGCATATCAGAAGGTTTTGATACAAACACGCCAATGGGTCGTTTTGGACTCGCAATTATGGGCGCAATGGCTCAGATGGAGAGAGAAATGATTAGTGAGCGAACAAAGAGAAAGCTTGACTATCTAAAGAGTAAGGGTAAGCGTTTGGGTCGCCCACCTGGAGCTAAGGACAAAAGACCGAGGAGAAAGGCTGGTTATATATTGGCGGCCGCCCGTAGAAAACAGGGAGAAGATAATAAGAAGGGCGTTTACAAGTCTGTTGAGGAATATATAGATAATAGACCCCCAAATTATGATAGGAAAAATCCTTTATAAATGAAGTATTTGAAACTTCGATAACCCCCCCTGTTTTTGAAGTATCGATTAAATGACCGTTTATTCAAAGAAAAAAAGGTGGAAAGGTGGAAGATGTTAATAAAACAATAATAGAGTTCAAGAAAGTACAGGATCTGGTCGAACAACTGTTAGAAATAGACGAAAGATGCAGAAACGACGATAAATGGCTTTGTTACCGAGTAATAGGCCATTTTACGCGCGTATACATCCCTTTCGAGGATTTTGATAAGTTCCCGAGCTTCGAGACTATAACGCGTTGTCGGCGCAAGATACAGAATAAGCTTTGTAAGTTCCCGCCAACAGAAGAAGAAGTATTATTTAAGCGAAGGACGCGAGAAGCTCATGTGAAGCATTGGAGCAAACTATAAGGAGGATTGGTATTTATGGGTGTAGAAATGAAAGTTAGTCTTTATGAGGTATTGAGGATTTTACGACAGTTTGGTGTTAAAGATGTTAGTGTTGATCTTTTGATTAAGCATTTTTATGAGCGCTCTGACGCGCCTGATATTATGGATTATAAGGGCGTTGAAGGTGTTAATAGGAAGTTTGAGGACGCGAGGGATAAGCCACCGCTTAAATTTAAGGATTTAGAACCACCTCTTCCTCCTGAAAAGGCCGTAAAAAAGCCTAAAATGTTCAGTTACAAGATCTAAAAATCTGAGCAGTATGTCATTCCCATCATTTTATACTTTTTTTTGCCTTTTTTCTTCTTATACATCACTTTTATTCACCCCATATATTTTTTTTTACATTTAGAACAAATATTCCCTTTATACTTTCCTCTTAATGTTTTATAAGTTATTTCTTGTAATTCCAATTTTTTTATTAAACTTGGAAAACCTCTTAATTCTTTGTTAAGCTCACAAGCATTACATTTCATATTTTATCACCTTATTCACCCCATATTTTTATTATTATTCCTATAAAGGTCGCTATTGATGGAAATATGATGATCCACCACTCAATAAGTCCTGATGCCAATAATAAACCGCTACCAATAGATACTAAGAAACTACTCGCTAATAAGCGGTCTCGTATATCGAAGCGCCCAAAGCTCATAAATAATACTATCCATAAGAAGAATAATAATAGTGTGAATAGTAGGTTATTAGATGCTGTGTTGAGTCCTACCGCCATATCGACGGGGTTTGTCACGTTATCGAGGAAAGTTAGGTTGTATGTCATATTTTCGTACCTACCAACACGCTTATTATTATGAATATTAATATGATAATAGCAATCAATATAAGCGGTGTAGTGAACAAACCACTTATAGCGCCGCCACTCCGCTCATTAAGCTCAGTTCCCGCGTCGTTTGCCATATCAGTAAATAAATCGAAGCTCTGATAAGTAATAGTGAGTACTGCAAATCCTTTCTTTAAGAAACCACCGATAAGGTCTGTCAGGGTTACTTCTGTGTCGTCTGTCTCTATCCCATCTCGTATACTTTCTGTCTGTGTTGTTATGTTGGTTATCTTATTGTAGCTACTAAAACTCGTATTATCAAAGCTTTGGCCGTAATTATCGCTTATTCCTGAGAAGAAGAGTGCAAAAACACTTGCGAATATGCCAACGACGACAATGGCTATTAAGAAGTTGCTCAACTTCATTTAGTACCACCTATAATGAACGCGGCTATTACTGAAAGGATAAATACAGGCACCGTAAAGACATACCCAAGACTCGTAACACCCATAACAGTCAATAATAAAGGAGTGACGCCCCCAAGCATAACAGCTATTTCTAAGCTCCAAATACCTATGAATATGACGACACAAAAGATTATGAAACCCAAAAACAAGCCTAAACCGCCCGTATCAGGAAGCGTAGTACCATAATCTTTCCTGTAAGTGTCTATAATGTACGTCGTACCTCCTTTCGTGACTTCTCCCACAAGATACCATGAAGCGGTCGTATTGTACGTTATAGTATATACTGTGCCGCTACTACTCGATACACAACTGCTATTAATGAGGTTAAGATCGGTATCATACGCTTTTATACACCCTTGCGTCGCGACGTTCTCCACGTCTGAGAAGGTGAAAGTGGCCGTTTCAGTAGCGTTGTTATAGTATATTGAGCCGCTAATCTGCCCCATGTCAAAAGTACTAACCAGAGTCTCTGCGTAGATATCTATGTAGAAACTGAGGGTTGTGCCGTAAATGTATGTTGGTACGCTCGTATAGCGTGTTTCGTTCTCATAATCGATAATGAACTTATAATACTGCGTGTCTTTCGTTAGGCTTGTCTCTACCAAACCTTCAATATTGGTTTGTAACGTGCTTACTGTTGAGAAAGTGTTATTGATGCTGTCATAACGCAATATCTTAATAACAGCGCCTTCTATGCGTCGTCCAAGCTTGTCATAGACGTATAGGGTTACTTCTCCGCTGTTGCTCTGATTGAGCATAGTGAGGTTTATCGCCTGAGTAGAACGGTCGTTTATGGTGAATATGTAGAAGTTATTCACGTACCCGAGCGCCGCATACGCCATATTATAGGTGTTAGGCGTTATTAGGTCTATATAGAGCGTTCCGTTACTCGTCTGATATATACCGAGACCGCCATCGATCTCTACCGTAATGTTAGTATAATTAATGAGCAATCCCGTATCGACGTCGTAGAAACTGAAATATATGCTGTTGGTCGTGTAAAGACTGAAAGTATAATTAAATGTTGGTGTGGTCGTGTTGGTGGTTATGTTGTCATAAGCGTATGTTGGGGCGTCAATAAAGAAATTATATTCTCCCTCCATAGCAGGGAATTGTACCGTTCCATTAGTAGTGTTGGCGCTCCCGTTCGTCAATCCTGTATAGTTAATGGTAAAATTGTTTATTGGAGTGCTATTAAAGACGTAAGTGGCGTTTATGGTGACTAAGGTCTGATAGAAGCCTGTGAGGTTATAGGTGTTGGTGTCTTTGCCCGTTGTGGTAATGTCTCTGGTCTCATAAACGTAACCAGAAGCATTAATGACGACGCTGTTGGTGGCGTCAGGCTCAAGAACGAGCTGTAATGTGCCTGTGGTGGTCGTGTTGACGCTGTCGCCACTACTCGCGTTAAAAGTATCTATTGACGCGCCTGTAATGTCTGTAAGGTTTATGGTGACAAAAGCCCCGTAAGTATAGGCTTCTGTCGTGCTGTTTGCTGTGGCCGTTCCTGAGATATTAAAATAGTTTGTTCCACCGTCCACAGTATAGTTTAAGCCGTCATTATTGTAAAAATACGCTATTCCTGAACCGTCTGTCGTGTTTGTTTGCGTTCCAAGATAGACGGTAAGACCGCTTATAGTGCTATTATTATACTGATCGAACACCTTCACATAAGCGTAAGGGTCAGAAACGGGGGCGGGGACGTCCTCAAAGAATATTCCATTTAATGAACGCATATAAGCGTCAGTACTACCGCCGTAATTCTGACCAATAATATAATAAGGTATGCTCGTATTTCCGAATGTTGGGAAAACAGAAGCCTTGTACCACATTCTTTGAGGGCTTTCACGAGATACAAGAACCGTCCATGTTTCCCCCGCGTTTATTGTTACGTTGCCAAACATATAATTATCATTAGCGTCTTTATAAGAAGTATTCCATGGGCTATAAGGACATAGCGTATGACTTCCCGTTTGTGTGCCATTATAAAGACTTACTCGCGTATAACTTTCCCCGTCACTACTAAATCCTGTTAAATATTTTGTTTCGGAAAAGTTAAAACTCCACCCTTCGCATTGTGTACCGTCGTCACCGTTTTGCGTAGAAAAAAAAGTTGTGTTATCATAATAATAAGCAGACAAAACGGGAGAAGATAGTATTATCACGAAAAAGGCCGTTAATAAGAGTAATATAGGGCGTTTCATGCTATTGGAATTTCGCATATAACGCCACCCCCGTACTTAATCCTATGACAATGATTATTATTAATAGGTTGTTCATAATAAAGTTAGTGAGTGGGAATTGCACAGAGAAGGCGCTCATGTCAGAATCGGTTGTTATCTCTACATACGCATTGCTAATTATCATTGATACCACAAAGACGGCCATAAGTAACAATACAGTAACGATAAAGAACACAGGGTGTGTGTCTATCAAGAAGCTTGTTATTAGGAGTAACGCCCAGAAGAATATGAGGGCGCCTAAAATTGCGGCGTCGAACCAATTAGTATAATTATCGTTAATAGTTGACATAGTGGTTTTTGTTTGGTTGCTCAAAGTAGTATCTGCTTGTACGTCGTCATTAACACCACTAAATACTATGCTTCCAATAATCGCGGCTAATGCGAGTATGAATAAGACTATAATGACCATTATGGTGTCGAATACCGTCTGTCCTCGCTTATTTGAAAAGCCCATAGTTCTTATTTATCCTCAATTCATTATCGGCGTTTTTTCCGAGCGCTTCGGCTATCGCGTCGGCGATGGTTATGCCTTCTCTTGCCGCTATCTCTTTGGCTCGTTTATGCACTTCTGGCGCTACATATACTCTTTTGTACTTCTTCATTTTCTGCCTTTGCTTTTGAAACTGTCTTTTAATGCCATGAGACTATTATATCCAAGATACAGTATTATGTATGCTATGAACAGGCGGTAGAACCACATGACGATCTTAAAAAAAGTGGTTGTTGTACTGCTGTCGTCTGTCGTACATAATTCTGTATAGGTGTATGTCGTGTTCTTGTGAAATAAAGAGATATCATTTACTGATGGTGAAGGACTCGCATAATCCCAATGGTAACCGCTATAATTATTCCCGTACCTATATATGTCTGCGGTATAATTAAGATAAAAACCGCAATCCTCATTATTAACTACTGCGGAAGGCACGATTAACAGAAGCGCGAGAGCAAACATGATAGTAAGAAACTTAAGAATACCGTGTTGTTCTTCAAGCTGTCCAGCAAAAAAGAACATTAAGAAAGACACCAGACCAACACCAACAACAAGCGCGAGAGCATCCATATTAATTGACACCCCCGCTTTCTTGTGCGTCAGGAGGGGCGCTCTGATCTATCGCGATCTCCCCCGCTTCAAGCTTTCCCGCCAGTACTGACAACATACGGGCGTTACTCTCTGAGATCTTTGCGTTCTGCGTCTGTACGGCCTGTGCCTGATCCATAGCGTCAGTACTTGTTTTTGTGATGTCACCCCAAAAAATAAAGGGTATCATAACCATCGTAAGCATAGTAACAGGAATAGCTATATCTCTTATTTGATCCCATAAAGTCTTTCCTTTACGGCTGTTCGCCTTTACACAACGACTAACTAATAACGCTCTTTGTTGGGTGGTTAATGGCCTGAAACCGCTTTGTTCTAATAAAGTACGGTCATTTAATCCTTTATCCTTGATCCAGATAGGTTCTGGGTTATCTTCTGTTACATAACATTCGGCGAACAACTTTCCTTTCTTAGTAACGTTAATAGCCGTCTTTGGCGGTGGAGAAACCACCACGCGCCCTTTAAGGAAACTCCAGAATACCGCGCCGTCACGCTTAACACTTCTTGCTTTATCCTCGATAATGAACGCTCCGCTTCTCGTAAGGTAGCGAACGACTATCTTATGCTTGTGAGAAGTAACCCACCAGATAACCGCGCCCACTCCTAAGAGACATAAGAATAGTACTAAATAAATTATTACGTCCATAGCACCCGCCCCGAAAGAAGCCGCGCCACCGATTATTTCCCCTATTATTTGATCCTCTGCCATAAAGTTTTTTCCCTCTGCTTTATTTGAATATCTTAAAACCCCCTGATTCTCGGGCGTGGCTCTCTCTACTCACCATTGTTGAAGAGTAGCTTTCTCGTTCCTTATTCTCTAATAGTCTCGTAAAGAACGGCTCACAAGTGTTCATTATACCGTCCACTAAGCCGTCAATATCGTATTCTGAGAGTGCGAAGTCATAAATGTTAATCATTAGATAAGAATAAAGGTCAATCTCTAAGCGACATAAATAATTATTTAGGTCGTCCACAGTCTTAAAATTACCCTGAACGGTCGCAGGACTCATAAGCGGCGCAATCCATGACATAACACTCTGTACGCCTACTTCATTAAGCTTTGGACGGCCAATAGTACCGAATACGGGAACCATAGCCCCCAACTCCTCTTTATACCCTATAATTCTCGTTCCTCGAAGGTATGCTTCGATATTATCGACTAATGGCGCGGTATCTAATCGTAGTTGAATAACTCCCGCTGTCGTGTAGCCGTCGTTACTCTGATTAAACCCTGTTACGCTTTCTTGTTCTCGATCCATATTTTTTCTTGCTCTTCTTGAGCAATTCCTCTATCTCGTTCTTGTTCTTCTTTTTCTTAGTGGTGATTGGTCTTACTGTGAGTCCTGTCTTTAAGCTTATTTTGCTTGGCTTCGCCCCTCTTATTCCTGTGAATATGGCGTAGGCAGACGGTGTATAGCGTGTTTTAGCTCTTCCGCGTAGTTTTGGAAGCTTAAAACCCTTTCCTGTTCCTTTCGGTAGTCCGATCGGCGGGGCTATCGGCAATCGTGGAGTAAATACCGTAGTTAATACAGACGTACTTGTACTCGTTGAAGTACTTGCACTTGTTGAAGTGCTTGTACTCGTTGAAGTACTCGCGCTTGTACTCGCACTACTCGGGGCTAAACTCGGTACGTCGGCGGGAGTACTCGGAGCTATCGGAGCACTCGGTACGTCGGCGGGAGTACTCGGAGCTATCGGAGCACTCGGAACATCGGCGGGGGTGCCTGTTGATCCCCTAACCGCTTCAAAGTCAATATTAGTATTAAGCGTTGATGTGGTCGTAGTTGTGGGGGTGGTGGTGGTTCTTGTGCTTGTACTGGCCGCGCTTAATGCGGTTGAAGGTGACGCAGAGAATGAGAAAGTAGAAGAACTGACGGAAAGAGTAGGAGCAATAACGGGAATTCTTGAACCTTTTCTTATGCCAGAAGCAATAATGTCGCCCGTTATCTCATAAGGAAAGTCAAAAGTATAAGCCGCGCCCATAGTCAATTTACCTATTACTGGTTGAGCGAGTGCGGTACTTTTCATTATTGCCCCCCCAAAAGTACCCGCGGAAACAGTACCGACCGCGGCAGAGCCTAATACTCCCGTAACAGTCCTTTTTTTTCTCGTAACGCCTGTATCTATAAGATAACTGCCTGTCGCTTCCAGAGTACCGAGCGGGGCTATTGTGCGGAAACCGTAACGATAAGCGCTTGTTCCTAAGTTCTTTACGCCGCCACTAACAAACTTTGCCCCCCTGCTAACAACCCCTACACCGCTAAGTTCTATCGCTACCTCATTAGCGACATTACCAAAGGTCTGTGTAGCGGATCGTGCGCTTAATTGACTCATTGCGGCTTGTTTACCCGCTTCAAACTCAGGAGAACCAAGCTTTAAACCTTTATTGAGTAGTTCTCTTTCAACAATAGAACCATATATTTTTTTATCTGTCGCGTATAAGGTCACACCACTCGCAACATTTCTTAATGGACTCTGATATTTTTCTCCTTCTCTCAATGCTCTCGTACTAATAACGCTTATTTCTTCAGTCGTTAAACCCGCTCTTCGCGCGTTCTCTTCAGAATATTTAGTGGCAAAACCTTCGGCGGCTTTCGGGGTAACATAACTTATAGTCGCTACTCTGGCCGCCGCGGGAGCATAAGAAGCTATTCCCGAACCAACACGGCTTAAAGTACTGCCGACGGTCGCGGTTGTTGCTGTTGCCGACGCGGCAGAAGGTAATAATACAGAAGCCGCCCCGCCCGTAACGAGAAGCGTGGCCGCTGTTAACGCCGTCATTTCTATTGGTCGGTCTTGAAACCCTCGTTTTATGCTGTATGGTACGCTGTAAGGGCTTTTAGGATCAAAAATAATCTTTGCAGAGAATTTTTCTCCTTCAAACACATTTCTTTTTGTCGCCTTAATCTCTCTCATCTGTTCAGGAGTGGCATAAGACGCCGTGACGTCAGGACTCATAAGAGAAGAAGAATAAAGACGTGGGTCGGTAAGCGTTACTTTTCCTTCGCTCGTTCTATATACTGTTACTGGTTCTTGTAGTTTCTTAGCAACACCGCCTGAGACCGTCACAGGCACTCCAGAACGCATGATAGTGTATTGTCTGTCCTCCCGTATCTCTTCGGGCTTTCCCGCCTGAGAAAGACCGTATCGCTTATACTGCCCATAAAGTGCTTCTTTAGCCGATGGAGTGAGTGCTTTAAACTCTGCGGTACTTAACCCCGCTTTCCTTGCCGCTACTTGTAGTTCTGTTTCTCGCCTTCTTTGCGTGAGGTAGGCAGTCTTTTCTTTTTGTTCTTGTAGCTCTTGAGCCTTTACTTTCTCTTGTAATTCTCTTTTCTTGGCTTCTCCGCGCTTATACTTATCAGTCTCTCCCCTCAGAGCGACGTCGAAAGGCACTCTTTTCTCTTGAGCGGTCTTAAAAGCTTGTGCTTTCCGAGCTACTGCTAAGCTTTCATTAGTGAGGTTATACTTTCCTAACTTGACGCCCTTATAATAATCGCTCCCGCCTTGATCCCTATATGCTCCTGCGGCTCTTGCTTCTTCTCGGAAGCGCTCCATTTCTTGTATGTATGGGTTGTTTACTGGCGTCGTTGTTTCTTCGTCGGTTATAGGGTTATAGTATGTCGTCGGTGTTGGTGTTGCCGCTTCTCTTTCTGCGAGTGTTCTTTGTGTCGGGAGTGCCATTATTAGTTTTCTTTTTGTTCTTTTATCTTTATAATTATATAGTGTATGGGATATATAGGTTATTTAGGCAATAAAGTATAAATATTATGTTATACAATACTACTTTATACCAAATTATTGAGGTGGTATTTAATGGAGAAAGCAAAGTTTCAAATTGGAGATCTGCTCCCGCTATCGCTCACGATCGTGGTCGCAGGAATCGGAATGGCGTACGGCCTAAGTGTATTGGCAGATGTTCGCGACGACATGACCGCGACAACGGCAGAATATAATGCAACCGCAGACACCATTACGGCTGTCGCAAAGTTCCCAAGCAAACTCGGATTGATCGTCACGGTTATCGTTGCCGCTGTACTTATCGGTATCCTTGTGCGCTACTTGATGGTCAGATAATTTTCTGACTAACTATTTTTTTCTTCTTCTCATCTATCTACCTTTGGCCGCGGGTTGCTAAAGGCGGTCACCTCTGCTTTACTGATTCTCCAACCCGCGGCTTAATAAAAAACTCCACAAGAAACAAAGGTATTTATAAAAAGATTTCCTGTGGAGTACGTGGAAACTGTTTTTAGAAGAAGAAGAACTATCTTACCTCCTTCTATATATATAGACTATATATATAGAAGCTTATAAGACTATCTATATCTATAATCGAAAAACTCCAAAGGAAACATAGCATATATTATAAAGAACGAATAAATTTATATAAAGATATTATTATAATGCAGTTTATGGATATTAATTTTAAAGCAAAACCTTACAACGTAGGAACAAGCACAGTAATAACCATACCGCAACAATACATAAAAGACGGATACATAGATCCAAAGAAAAAACTATTGGTAACGGTAAAGGAGGCCGAAGAAAATGAAGAAGTCGGCGCTCTTCACGCTTGATCCACAAGTATGGTTAGCTTTTCAAATGCAAGTACCCGATAGGGAAAGAAGCAAAACAGTAAATAACCTACTAAAAGCTTTCCTAAGAGTTACTGATCCAAAAGGAGAAGAAAACGAAATAATACAAGAAATAGAAGAATTACAAGAAAAAATGAACCACTTAAACAAAGAACTAGCAAACAAATCCGCAGAACTACAAGCAATAAAAACAAGAAAAATAAGAGAATGGAAAGAATTTGAAGAAAAAGCAGAAGGATTTGAAGAACTGGGTATGTTAAGGAGAACAATAAAATGAGCTTTAATAACATATATATATCAATAAAAAAACCTAAAAGATACTTCTATATAGGAACTATCAAGTGTGTTCATTGCGCAAGAATATTACCCGTGGGTATAGCCTGTATTCTCTGGGAACATGAGAACCAACCAAAAATAAACTTTTTTTGCGAAAAATGCTCGGGAAGAAGAGCTTCATACGGTTTTATTGATTTACCAAGCGGTAGAACAATAACCTCTTTTTTCGCAATATATTCTGTCCCTGAAAAACCTATTGGTGTAAGGCCATACATCCCGTTCGCTCCTGAATTTAAGAGCGGTCATATTAGTCTGGCTATGGCCGCGGATCAAAGATTTGATAACAAACTACTTGCCGATACAAGTGCTGGTTATGAGATAGAAGATTATACTATTCATGCAGGGCGAGAATCTTTTGAAGGTTCTCAAATTGGTGTATCGCCAAAAGAAGCAATAGGTTTGCTTGATAGGCCGATAGATGCTAAAGATGTTGATAAATACTTATTAGAAATAAAGAAAGGTTCTGAAAAGCTTATAGCCGAAGAAGAGAAGAAATTATTAGGTGTTAATTAATGTATGTTTGGGAGTGCTCCTCTTGTGGAGCGAAAGTTAAGACTCATGGTAATAAGCCGCCCTCGTGCCCTGATTGTGGGGTTATTAACGGGTGGGCTTTTAACACGGAGGTAGGAGAATGAGAGCAGATATAGGATTGAAAGACGTACAACTTAACGCGAGTAGCAGATTACTATTAGAAATAATCGATGCTTGGGACTTTATGAATTGGGAAGAACAACTACAAACCGCCCAACTACCAAAAGAAGTAAAGAAAAAATGGTCTGAAGAATACACCAGAAAGAAAAAACAAGAAAATAACGGGTGATTCTCTATTAACGACGTGCAGAGAATACAGACGGGAGAAGGCGCTAAATTTAACAGTAGTTTAGCCGATCTCGAAAGAATACACTTATTATTAGTCATGGCGAACGAACATAGTATTCAGGGAGAGCTTAACGGGTGGATCGGGGCGCTTCACGCCATAGACCGAGAGATAAGCCCGTATCTCAACAAAGAAGAGGAGGGGGAGCTTAACCCTCTGCGCGTCAATAACATAACGAGCGATCCACGAGCTAATTCGCTCATAAAGAACAAGCTTGATACTTACGAGCGTAAATTAAGGTTTTTTAGGAGTAAGAAGAAGTTAGGAATAGTGGCAGAGGACGACGCTTCAACGGCGGCTTTACGATGAAAATAACGGTGAATGGCAAAGAACGGTATATCGACGGCTACTTACTCAGTAGTATTAACATATTAAAAGAAGCTGTTGCTAAGAAGTGGGATGGCGTTATATACGTTGGTGGTTACGAGGGGGATGGAAAGAGTGAGTGGGCTGGTCAGTTCGCCGTTATCGTTGATCCTTCTTACTGCCTTGATCGTTGCGTGTTCACTCCTGAACAGTTTGTTAAAGCCGTTGATGATGCCGAGGTAGGTCAATGTATCGTTTATGATGAGGCACAAGACGTTTTTGAGAGTACGAACCGCGATAAGACTGCGCAGATGATTAAGAGTAAGATGACGCGTATTCGTAAGAAGCGTTTGTTTATCGTTATTGTCGCGCCAGACTTCTGGCGTATCAATAAGTATATGTTTATTCATAGAAGCAGGGCTTTTATTCGTGTATATGCGAATGGTTTGGAGAGGGGGTACTTTGAATACTATAATAGAGAGAAGAAACATGAACTTATGATTCGTGGAAAGCGTAACGAACATTTATGCGTTCCTCCTTCGTTCCGTGGGCGTTTTACGCATTGGTTCCCGCTTGATGAGGAGGAATACGATACTAAGAAAGAAGCCGCCACCCGTTTGGTTGGTAAGAAAGAGAGTAAGAAGGAGCAGAAGTATGATCTTGTTATTGATAGGGTTATTAACGCCGATTTCTTAACGAACGCACAGAAGGCTATGCTTTTAGATGTGTCAGAAAGGCAAATATACCGTGTCAGGGCTACACGTCAAGAAAATGATGACTCTGACGGGGTGACATTTACTAAACAACTTATTACCGACAATGAACGACCAGAAAAGGCAGAAGAATGAAGAGTAACCAACAAATGATAAAAGAAGCAGGGGCAGGACTCCTCAAGACGTTCATTATACTATTAGTAATAGTGTTCTTTGGCTTCTCCTTTGTCGGCGCGGCCATAATAATATTATTAAGTAGCCTACTCATAAAGCTTTATGGGGAATGGAAGGGTGGCTTTCGTAGTGCATGGCAGAAACGAACAATAACTTCTTTAGGAGTCACCCTTCTTATTCTCTCCATACTCTATGGGATTAACCATTACTTAGGCGCTTATACTATACTCGCGTTCTTCATAGTAGTATTTTTTATTAGTGGCCTTATACTCTATACTAAAAGAGAAGAGTACCTAACAATCGTTCGCCATGCAGAAAAGACTATCTGGGGAGCGACTGCCGAAGAGCGCCGAGAACAAAGGAGGAAAAAAAAATGACTGATATGGATGTAGGCAAAGCCTTAGAGAAAGACCTCTGTCTATCTTGCAGGGATAAGCTACAATTATTATTAGCGGCCGAGACTGACAGGAAAGGGATTAAGAAGGCGTTAGGACTCAATAACTTATTGAAGATATTCAAGAATAACCTTTGTTCCTCGTGCTTGAATAAGATATTATTAGCGGGGCGCAAACAATGATCCTCGAAGAAATACTCAAGATAATACTTTTTTATCTCTTAGTCATAGTCGCTCACGAGTTAGGCCACATACTTACATACCGATACCTAACGGGAGAATGGCCTAATATACATTTATCTTGGAAAGAAATAAGTATCTCGGGAGATAAGCTTAAGAATAATAAAGAAAGGGGGTTATTCTATGGTTTGGGTATTGTTGGGGGTGTTGCTCCTTTTGTGTTGTTCCTTGATGCTTTCGAGCCGTGGGTTTTCTTGGTCATGTTCCTAAGTTATCTGTACGGCTCAAAGCATGACTTTACTGTTTTAGAAGCTGTGAGGAGGGCGCAAAATGCTTAAATGTGCCATCTGCAAACACCGTATTAAGCTCGATATTGATGCTAAGAGCGGTTATGTGCATTGTAAGAAGAACGCAGGGTTATTGTCGCGCGGATCGCTTGATTGTCCTGTCGAGGGTTGTTTCTGTCATAACCCAATATCAGAAGAGGATTATCGTAAGGAGTTGCGGAGACAGCGAAAAGGCACATGGGGAAAATGGTAAACAGGAGAACTATTTTTTATTTTCATAGTCACAGTGGTTTGGTTTCGCTGGCGTTGCCTTCACCACTTCCCACCGTGTATTCCCGTGCGGTGTGACAATAAACGGGAAAACATTTACTGGTGTGGTTGGGTTGTCATTGCGTGACGACGTTTTGATTGCGGTTCGAATCCGCACACGCCAATATGACCATTATTTAGAGGAGGAAGGAAAATGTTTGATATATTTGGTTTGGATGAAGAAAGAAAGCAAAAGGCGAGTATTGAAGGTATGGCAAGAGGTATGACTTTGGGAATGATAGAGGCTTTTGAGATGCGACTTGAGGAGAAAGATAGGCAAATCCAAAAACTATCAGCGAAAATAGCAGAATTAACAAATGAGTAATCGAGGATTGTTATAAAATGAGCAAATTAGATTGGAATCAGGTCTTTATGTGGG
>Ga0316201_10001676_pt1 | contig 15133 bp, 12 predicted proteins | sample CS6wburrow_MG_FD_204516 | JGI IMG/M metagenome (GOLD analysis project Ga0316201, IMG submission 204516) | Coastal sediment microbial communities from Delaware Bay, Delaware, United States - CS-6 worm burrow | ecosystem: Environmental > Aquatic > Marine > Coastal > Sediment | place: USA... | reverse complement strand
CAGGGGCAGGGCGTCCAGCGCCAACTCACCCTCAGCCGCGTCAACGGAGAAGGCAGCGCATCCATTGCAGCCGGTCCGCACCCTCATCTCGGTCGCTTCTCTGACCTCGAGTTGAGGCGCCGAAATAGGCAGAGCGGCAACGTCGGGAAACTCGACGAGCCGAACGCCGGGGGCGAATCTCGACTGAACTGCCTGAGAAGCGGTACGTTCCATCCCGTCGCCTGCCAGGACCCATTCGGCGACGTGAAACTCTCCTGTTTCGACCCGGTCCAGGTCGCTCCTGGTGGCTGAATTGACCACAACAAAGAGGCTGCCGCCGCGATTGAAGGCCGCAACCGCCTTTAGCCCTACGCCGTCGACTTCGACGTACCCGTCGGGGACTACGGGGTCGGGAGTCGGTGCCGGCAATGTTGTCGTCGTTGTAGACGCCGTACGCGTTGGCTCGGCAACCGAGTCTCTTCCGCCAAACAGCAGTCCAATCGCAAGTCCGGCAACGATTGCCAGCACAATGGGGGCGACGGTCGCCGGCCGGCTGCGCTCCCCGTCAGGATCCGGATCCAGCGGGGACCTCATGATTTCGTCCCATATCGTGTCGCTCATGCTTCCAAGTCCACATTGACGGGGATATCCACATCGATGCCTATCCAGATCGATCCCGATAGGCGCAGCTCGATCGGCGACGGCGCCCGGTCTGCGTCGAAGGTCAGGTTCCAGCGGGGGCGTCCCTCCGCTTCGCGAACGGCGGATTTCCAGCCGGGACCTCTTCCCGAAACCCGGATGTTGTCGTAGTTGAAGCTGCGGGTGGAGAGCACTTCCACCTGGACAATGGTGCGTACTTGTTCGGTTACCGCCAGGAGTCGAGCCGTGATGCCGGGGGCGACGGCGACCGTGTCGCTGGCGACGTCGAGGTCGAAAGCGGCATCGATCGGAACCAGTAGGGCATAAGAGGCAATCCGAATCCCGGTGACCGAACTCAGGTCGAAGTCCGGTCCGACGTCAAACCTGGCCGCTCGAGCCGACGGATTGGCCACCCTGCCGGGTATGTCCCCAGCTGGGGTTTCGAGGACCCACTGGTCGAGGAAGACGGTGTCCAGGTCTTCCGGAGGGATTTCCTCGGTTGACTGGAACCCCAAGAACCGAATCACCGATGCGGCGTCTCCCACCGGAGCCAGACCGGCGACGTCGAAGTCGAGAACGACCTGGTTTGCATCGACCCGCAAGCCGGATGTCACCACGACCGCAGGTCCAACGACTGTCTCGCCGGGTTCGACGAACGACGGGGCCGGGACTGTCGATGGTGAGGTCGAAGGCGTGGTCGGTACAGCGACCTGCGGGGGGTCGTCGCTGCCGTTTGCGAGAAAGCCGGTTACCCCGGCCAATACAAAGGCAACCAGTGCTGCTGCGGCAGTCTGTCTGCTCATTCGATTGCCTCCGGCCTCCGCACCTGCAGAGCCACGCCATTCTATTGCCGGCTGGTCGAGCATTGGCCGCAGCGGGATGGGCTCCGAGAGACTGCTGGAGGTGCCCACGGACTAACGCCGGGAATCGGTGGCGGGTCTGGCTCGCGGTATGGAGACAAGCCGGACGGCGGGCGCGCTAGTCGCGATCAGGTTCGGGAAGGTTTGCTGATGGATCCGTGGCTACTCTGCGTGTTCGACAACCCAGAAGATCGCGGAATCGTTCCCTAGGGCAACGAATTTGCGATGCCGCTGTATTCAGTAGAGAGTGAACCACCGAAAGTGGCCACGGCGATGAATGCAACTGCAGCAATAAGCGATATCAGCAGTGCATATTCGACCAGGCTGGCCCCGTCTTGATCGTCCATGGCCCTGTTGACCAGTTCCTTGGCGTATGCAATCAAGCTCATTTTCCGATCGCTCTCTTTGTGTAGTCGAAATGACTGCTGTCAGTAGTTCTACTCAACTAAACACGGAATGTGCCGAAGCGTCTAGGGGTCGAGCGACCTATTCCAATCAATGCACCAGAGGACGACTCTGGGCCGTAAGATCGGCGAAAGACAGCAGAGGGAACCCGTGGATCTATCGAAACAGAGCATCACCGGTCAGCAATTCGACCTGAATCGTCGTGGCTATGACCCCGACACGGTTGATGCCCACCTGGCGGAGATCGCCGCCGCCGTGGAAACGCGAAACGCCCGTCTGGCCGAACTCGAGGGCACCGTTGAAGCGCTTCAGGCCAAAGTCCGGGACGCTGACGAGTCTGAAGAAGCGCTGCGGCTAACCCTCAAGGCTGCGGCCCACGCCAAGGAAGAATTGCTCAGCAATGCCCGCGACCAGGCCAAAGTCATGGAGGACGAAGCAGCCGGCAAGGCAGAGGCGCTGGTCGCCGAAGCCGAAGCTCGTGCCACAGAAGTAATCGGCTTGGCCGAGACCAGGGCGAGGGAACTCGCCACCTCTGCTGAAGCCAGGGCAAAGGCAATGGAGGATGGAGCCAGAGCCCGGGCCGGTGAGGTCGCCAGGGCGGCGTTGGCTGAGAGTGAGACGCTAGTTGCTCGGATCGAAGAGCTACGCGCTCGTTTTGGGGCCGCCGAGGCCGCGTTGAATTCCCTCCAAGAAGGCAGCGCACCTCAGGTAGCGGAGGCTCGCGAAGCTTTGGAACGTGCGCTCTCCGAGGCCAGGGAAACCGTGGAGAACCCGGAGTTGCTAGCAGCGGCTGCCGACGCGACGCAGGTCCCGGTGGAAGACCCCTCCGCCGAACAGCACCAACCGATCGCCGAGGACTTCCCAGAGGTTGGTTTCGATCATCTCGCAGAAGCCGCTGCGCAACCGCACGATTCCGACGCGCCGGAGGAGAATCGCGACCAAACGCAGGAATTGGCGATTGACGAAATGGCTCCCGCAACGCCTGCCCACGAGGCTGTGGAGGAACCGAGCCACGCGGATCAGGCTGACGCTCCGGCAGAGGAATCCCCATCCGGCCACGAGCAAGAGCTTGTCCCACCTCAACCGGAGGCCGTTGCGGCGGAGACTTCTGAGCAGGCCGCGCCGCATCTCGAAGTTGTCGAATCGGCCGAGAATCTTGACACTGAGGAGTCGGCCGCTGAGATAAGCGACAAGGTCGATCGGCTGCTCGAGGAGCTGCGCGAAGTCACCTGATCAAGGGTCTAGGTATCCGTCTCCACGACAATATGGCGCCGGAGCACTTCCCAGGTGGCCGGGGCCGCAAGCTCGTGTTTCATCGACCGCAACGTTCGCATGAAGGCCGGCATCGCTGCCTCAGCCGACATCGGGTTCGGTCGAGCAGCTGCCAGAACACGGTGGTCGGGCCGAATCACCAGAAACTCGGTATCCGGCCAGGATTGCTTTACCAACTCGATCTCGCCCTCGAGGGCGGTACGCCCGAATCGGTCAAAGATGTCCTCATAGAACCGGGCCCCCGGTCTCCGCTCAGCAGCGGCCAAGGGGGCAACGACGATCACGAGGTCCAATGGTTCCTCGGACCCGAGCAACAGATCGACGGAAGTGCCGCTCGCGATCCCGCCATCTGCGTACCATCGATCGCGGATCAACACAGGCTGGAACACGAACGGAACGGCAGCTGACGCCGCCACCGCATTCTTGAGTCGCGCCGGCGGTGCTTCCTCGGTCCCAAAGGGGACGCGATGGCGATCCTGAAGGTCGTAAGCGACGATCACGGTTGCGTGATCCGGCCAGCTCTCGGCGAGGTCGCCAACAGCTTCGGCGACCCAATCTGCAAGACCCTCAGTTGAATGAATGGCAGGACTGCCGAGCACCAGATTGAGGTCCGGACGGCGGAGGCCGGGGAGCACGCCGCGCCGCATCCATCGCATGACACCGGAGGGGCGACTTCGCCGGTAGACCCGTTCTTTGAGGTACGCGGTAACGTCTTCCCGCGAGGTGGAGTTGCCCACGAAGGTCTCGAGACTCAGCTGATTGCCCCGCACCATCGCTCCGGTGAGAGCGCCACAGGAAGTACCGATGACTACCTCAGCATCGTTGGCGTTCCACCCGGTGGCGAGTTGTAGCGAGAGGAGCGCTCCAAACTGGAACGCCGCGCCGGTGATGCCTCCACCACCCAAAACCAGGCCGACTCTGCTCACGGGCATAGGATACGGTCGAACTACCGGCCTGCGTCGGATGGTTCGGCGGAAACAAACGGAGAACGCCTTGTCTTTGACTTTTGCACGACTACGGCCGGAGCAGCGAACTCAGGTGCAGGCGCTGCTCGCGGAGATAGAGCGGGTGGACCGAATGCCGCCGCTCTCCGAGAACAAGTCGATGCGGCTAGAAGGGCGTCTGGACACTCGCGAACATGTTGTTGTCGATGCCGCCGGGGCCATCCTGGGATACGGACAGGCGGCCTGGCACCGGGGTGACAGCGAAGGAGAGGAAGGTCATTGGGCGATCGAGATCGCCTTGTTGCCCGACCTTCGTGATCCCGAACTTACGGCCGAGCTGATCGATAACCTGCGTCGCGACGTCGGCGGTTCCGCAGTCACGCTGTGGGCACGCGCCGGATATGTTGCTATTGCCGCTACTGAGCACGGGTGGGTAAACGAGCGACTTCTGTGGGAGATGAGGCGCCGGCTCCCCATTGCGGATCTGGCGCCACCTGCACCCGGCGTGCCTATCGAAACCTTCCGCATGGGCGCCGATGAGAACGCATGGCTGGAAGCCAACAACGCTGCGTTTGCCGGTCATCCCGAGAACGGAAGCATGACAAGACGCGACCTCGAACGCCGCATGGCGCAACCATGGTTCGATCCCGGGGGCTTCTTCATAGCGTGGGACGGGGACCATGCGGTCGGAAGCTGTTGGACCAAGGTCCACGGACGGGGATTGGGCGAGATCTACATCATCGGCGTTGTCCCGGGATGGGAGGGTAAGGGATTGGGGCTAGCGCTAGTTGCCCGCGGTCTCGACCATCTCTATCAGGAGCGAAACGTGACGGCGGCGATGCTTTTTGTCGAGTCGACCAATCAGCGCGCTGCCAAGCTATACGACGGAATGGGTTTTCAGGTAGCTAGATCTATAAGGGCATTTCGCTACGCCGGTTGACCCGCATCGCGCAGCAACGGGTCCAGAGAAGTTCTGTCACGGCGCGGCTTGTCAATTCCGATGGCGCGCAGCGGGATGCTCAGCCCGATCTCTAGGGGTTGTCGGCGTTGAGCGTGGCAGCAGCAACCGCCCGGCGGAACTCGGATAGGAAGAGCTCGTGGGCGCCAATAGCGGCGTCCATCGCCCGCTCGACCCGGAACACCAGGGTCATCGCGGCGTGGTAAACGATCCAGCGGTCCAACTGGTACTGGTCCATGGTCCTGCCGTACCCCTCCTGGAAGGCCTCCGCCGCCAGGGGGCCGGCATGAAGACCGAGCAACCAAGTTGCTTTGGACAAATCCCACTCGGCCGGGGCCACCGTCGCCCACTCCCAGTTGATCAGGGTGATGTTGCCGTCATCGTCAACCACAAAGTTATCCGGGGCGGGATTTGTGTGGCTACTTCGTGGATCTGACGCAAATGGAGGGCGGACCTCACGGGCATCAGAGATCAGGTCCGCGGACAATTCCAAGCGGCGTCGATATCGCTCCAGCCGACGCAATGTGGACAGAAAATCGACGGCGACCCACTCCTGGTCCATGCCACGACTCAGATTGGTGATCTTCTCGGAAGCGGTGTCATGAACCGCACGCAGAATCTGGCCTGCTTTGCGGCCGAGACCAGGATTCTCTGGAAGGGTTCCCAGATTCCACCGACCGGCATCCTCAAAGACCGCCCAGTGGAGATCGCCTTCCAAGCCGCGATCAACCAGCTCGGGAGTACCTTCCACCGCGGCCAGTGCGTCGAGCGCGTGCGTTTCGCGTCGCTCGCGCGCCGGAGTTCCGTAGATCTTGGCAATGCGGGTTCGCTCGCCGAGCCAAATGCGATAGACGCGGTTGGCCGATTGGCCGCGCTCCATGCCGGTCAACTCGTGGACCCGGCCGCCTTCGGCCAGTTTCTGTGCAACTTCGAGTGCCTTCACCACACGTCCTTCTTTAAGGTTGGCCCCATTCTCTCACGCGAAGGCCGGTGCTGCATCACATTGGGTTACTCTTACCGCCCAAATCGTTGAGAGGTTGCCCGTGTCGTTGACAATCACCTTCCCAGATGGATCCGAGCGCAGCTATGACTCGGGCGTAACTGGAGCCGAGATCGCCGCCAGTATCGGTCCGCGACTGGCCAAGGCAGCCGTGGCGGTCAAGCTGGACGGAAGCGCCATCGACCTCGGTCGTTCCATAAACCAAGATGGGACGGTTGAGATAGTGACTGCGGCCACCGATGAAGGCCGTCACATCATGAGGCACTCTGCCGCACACGTAATGGCGCAAGCCGTGTTGGACCTATATCCGGGTGCCAAATTTGCCATCGGGCCGCCGATTACCGACGGCTTCTACTACGACTTCGAGGTCGAGCAGCCGTTCACTCCGGAGGATCTGGAACGGATCGAAGAACGAATGGCTGCAATCATCGCGGAAGACCAGCCCTTCGAGCGGGATGAGCTTTCCGTGGCCCAGGCGTTGCAGGTGTTTGCCGACCAACCGTTCAAGACCGAGATCATTGAGTCGGTGGACGAGGAAGAAGGCGCCGGTGGTGCGGCGGTGTCCGTCTACCGCAACCATACGTTTGTCGACTTGTGCCGGGGACCTCATGTCCCATCTACCAAGCGCCTGAAGGCCGTGAAGCTGATGCGATCAGCCGGAGCGTACTGGCGCGGGGACGAGAACAAGCCGCAGTTGCAGAGGATCTACGGCACCGCCTGGGAGAGCAAGAGCGAGCTGAGTGCCTATCTCGAGCGACTGGAAGAGGCGGAGCGTCGTGACCACCGCAAGTTGGGGCAGGAACTCGAGCTGTTCTCATTTCCCCCCGAACTAGGAAGCGGGTTGGCGGTTTGGCATCCCAAGGGTGGTCTGTTGCGCACGATCATCGAGGATTACAGCCGTCGCACCCACCTGGCTCACGGTTACGAGATCGTGGCGACTCCCCATGTGGCCAAAGCGGAGCTGTGGCAGAAGAGTGGCCATCTCGACTTCTATGCAGAGGGTATGTATCCGGGTCTTGTGCTCGACGAGTCGACCGAATACCGCATGAAGCCGATGAACTGCCCGTTCCACATCCTCATCTACAAGAACCGCGGTAGGAGCTATCGCGAGCTGCCCCTCCGGCTGTTCGAACTCGGCACCGTATATCGCTACGAGCGGTCCGGGGTGATTCACGGGCTGATGCGGGCTCGTGGCTTCACTCAGGACGACAGCCACATCTTCATTGAAGAGAAGGACATCGCAGCCGAGCTGCAGAACCTGCTCGACTTCACTCTCATGGTTCTTCGGGACTTCGGATTCACCGATTTCGAGGCCGATCTATCCACCAAGGACCCTGACAAGTACATCGGTAGCGATGAACTGTGGGACAAGGCCGAGGATGCGTTGCGGCTTGCGCTCGAGACTGCCGAGCTTCCGTACGAGGTCGCAGACGGTGAGGGAGCCTTCTACGGGCCGAAGATCGATGTCCATGTGCGTGACGCGATAGGTCGTCGCTGGCAACTGTCGACCCTTCAAGTTGATTTCGCCCAACCCGACAACTTTGACTTGCTGTACGCCACCGATCACAACAACCGGGAGCGCCCGGTGATGATCCACCGTGCGCTCATGGGGTCAATCGAGAGATTCGTGGGCATTCTGATCGAACACTATGCCGGGGCTTTACCCGGGTGGCTTGCTCCGGTGCAAGCGACCATCGTGCCTGTGGCCGATCGGCACATCGACTACGGCGGCGAGGTCGCCGCGGCGCTACGTGCTGCGGGACTTCGGGTGGAAGTCGACGGTGCGGACGAGACTGTCGGCGAGAAGATTCGGAAGGCTATCACCCAGAAGCACCCGGCTGTTCTGGTGGTGGGGGACAGTGATACCGAAGAGAGGACGGCCGGTCTTCGCCTGCGTGGTGAGGACGAGCGGCGCGGGGTGAGCATCGATGAGATTGTTGCAACCCTCGGCGACGTGTGCCGTCCACCGCAGTGACACTGGAGCCAAATCACTAGCGACGGCGCAGTGACAACCAACCCTGCAAAGCGCGGGTAAGCTCGCAGTTCGTCCAAAACCGTTTTCGACCGGCGTGTCGCCGGGTAACTCGCAGATCCCGAAGGGAACACACTCGTGAAGACTCTTGTCCGGCTCCTCTCCGGCTTGGTGGCTCGATCACCGTGGGGCATCATCGCCGCCACCTTCGTTGTAACTCTGATATTTGGAGTTTTCCAGTCGCAGCAAGAAACTGCTTCGGGTAACGAAGGCTTCTCGCCCGACTCGCCGGAGTTCTTGGCACAAGATGTCATCGCCGACTACTTCCAGGACAATTCCGAGGAACCGGTACAGATCGTCGTCACGGCTCGCGACGACGGAGATCTACTGACGGCAGGCGGACTCCAGGACTACCTGGCTATTCAACAGACCATCGTTGCCAGCGAAGCCGGCCAACTGTTGAAGAACCGGCCGGGTGGCGACATCGTCGGGTACTTCGACCCGCTGCTCCAGGGCCTACAGATGCGGGCGGAAGAGACCGGTGTCCCGTTTGACGCGCTGGTGGCCAACATCACCGATGCCGAGGTCAAAGAGGGTTTGCTGCAAAGCCTCGAGCAGACCCCGGCCGAAATCCGAGGCCTGGTCGAAGGCCTGTACGGCTCGAGCTCCGACCTTGCGGTGCCGAGCGCGCAGACCGGTCTCATGGTGGTATTCCTCAACATCGCCGATTTGGACGACCCGGATTTGACCCTGCTCCAGGGCATCGAAGTCGATATGTCGGACAGCATCTCGGCGCTCGACACCCAGGTGGCTTCGCCTGCGGCGTTTAGCTTTGCGCTCCTCTTTGCTGATCAAAGCGAGTTTGCCAGTGAGATCGGACGCCTATTCGGTACCGCCTTCTTGATCATCGTGTTGATCCTGATGTTTGTGTTCTGGATCCATCCAAGGGGAAAGCTGACGCGGCGACGGGCGCTGCGGCGGGCGGCGGCCGACATGGGGCTGACCATGCTGGTGATCGTTGTTTCGATCGTCTGGATGAACGGTATCGGGGTGATCCTTGGCCCCAAGTATCTGAACATCATCGGTGACTTCAACGAAATCCTGCAGATCCTCCCAATTCTGCTCATTGGGCTTGGTGTCGATTACGCAATTCACATGACAAGCCGCTATCGCGAGGAGTTGGGTGCCGGTGTGCCGATCCGGGATTCTGCAACGCAGGCGACCAAGACGGTCGGCATCGCGCTCGTCCTGGCCACCGCAACGACTTCCGTCGGGTTCCTCACGAACGTGGTCAATCCTGTTACTGCTCTCCGTGATTTCGGCATCTTGGCCGCAGCGGGGATCACCTCGGCTTTCGTACTGATGCTTACCGTGGTTCCGGCGATTCGCACCTTGCTGGATCGCCGGGCTGAAGCAGCCGGACACCTGGAGCGTGACGCGTTTGGGCACCAGAGTGAGCGGATTCTTCCCAAGATCATGGGGGCGACGTCGGTTCTGGCCGAGCGGTATGCGGTGACGACCCTGATCGCAGCGTTCATCCTTGGCGTGGCCGGTTTCATCGGGCTGACTCAGCTGAGTACCACGTTCAGCTTCACCGACTTTGTTCCAGAAGGCAACGAGCTGCTCAGTACGTTTGACACGATCACCGAAGAGTTCTCCGGCGGTTTCGGAGAAGAGACAGAGGTGATTATCGAGGGTGATGTGGCCACTCCCGCCGTGCACAACGCACTAGTAGCTGCATGGGACAACATGGCGGACACCACCAACGTCATCCAGTTCGGTCCCCGGGCTGCCGCGGAATCACCGGTCTCGGTAATCAGCGGTCTGGTGCTGTCACCCGACCAAGGTGGCAATCCCGAGACATATGACGCGGACTTCGCGGCGGGTGCGTTTGCTGCAGGGCTTCAGCCCGATCTCACAGTCGCTCCAGACACAGATGTTGCCGCTCTATATGACGATGCCGCAGCAGCCGCTCCCGACGCGATGGCACGCACCATTGCCAAGGTGGACGGTACCTACAAGTTCCTGGACGTGGGCGTCTCTACCCAGGCGGGGGAGGCCGGGGCAGGTGCGCTTTCTGAGGACTTGAAGGAAGACTTCATCCCGGTCCTGGATGCTGGAGTCTCAGCGGTACCCACCAACCAGAACATCATTTCTGCAGGCGTTGTTTCGGCCCTCCAGGACAGCCAGGCCTCATCGCTCGGAATCACCATTTTGGCGGCCATGGCGCTGCTGGTGATCACCTTCTATATCGAGGTGCGCCGGCCCTTCCTGGGTGTGATCACCATTCTGCCGGTTGTCCTCATTGTTCTGTGGGTGTTCGGGGTCATGTCGGCCCGCGGCATTTCCTTCAATCCGGTGACCGCCATGATTGCCAACCTCGCTATCGGTATCGGCGTGCCCTACACCATCCACATCACCCACCGGTATGAGGAAGATCGGCAACGCTACGACAATCCAGAAGAGGCGATTCGCTCGACGACCACCCACACCGGGGGGGCCCTGGCGGGATCAGCGTTCACGACCGCCGCCGGCTTCGGGATCTTGATGACCTCGACCCTCAAGCCGTTCAAGCAGCTTGGGGAGGTCACTTTCTGGGCGATCGTATTTGCACTGGTCGCAAGCGTGCTGGTGCTGCCTTCGATGCTCGTGCTGTGGGACCGGTGGCATCGCAATCGGGGCGAGGACATCGTCGATCAGGCTGCCTACGAAAGGGCGCACGCCGGCTTATGAGCGACCGCCGACCCGACCTTCCGGCCATTGAGGTAGCAGCTGACGTCGCTGCGGCCGCAGGCATGCCGGAAGACCTGGACGCCAATATCCTGGGACCCTACGAAGTGCCCAACCCAGCCCGGCGGCGACGCGCCGGGCTGGTGTATTTCGTCGGGTCTCTGGTTGCCCTCGGTGCAATCGCGCTGGGTTTGCCGAGCGGCATGTGGGTCATGGCGGCAATCCTCGCCGCCATCGGCGTCTACCACTTCGCCGCCGGTCACGATCTGGCGGTGCGGGAAGCGGCGGCCCTGACGGCAGCGAACCAAGCCACCGAGTACGCGGTCGGCCATGCTTCGGCAGTACTCGGCTTTGACGGAGTCCTGGCTCGTCCGGTATGGAATGTGCTCGTCTTCTCGGCCGACGAGCCACCCAGTCAGCGCGGGCTAGTGAGGGTGGACGGACGATCCGGCGCGGTCATCGAAACCTACACCGAACCCGTTCCGCTTCCCTGAGCTGCCGGCGGGCGGCCGATCCTTCTAGCGCTGATGTAGCGGGACGAACTTGCGGTTGTCCTCGCCGATGTAGACCTGCCGGGGGCGAGCAATCCTCGTGGCCGGGTCCGCCATCATCTCTTTCCAGTTGGCGATCCAGCCGGGAAGGCGACCGATGGCGAACAGAACCGTGAACATTCGAGTTGGGAAGCCGAGGGCCCGGAAGATGATCCCCGAGTAGAAGTCGACATTCGGGTAGAGATTCCGGCTGGAGAAGTACTCATCTTCGAGCGCGGCTTGCTCGAGCTCTTCGGCGACCTTGAGCAACGGATCGTCACCCTTCACCCGGTCGAGCACATCATCAGCGAATTTCTTGAGAATTCGAGCCCGCGGATCGTAGTTCTTATAGACGCGGTGCCCGAAGCCCATGAGGCGGAAGGGATCGTTCTTGTCTTTGGCACGTGCGATGTACGACTCCGTGGTCGCCGTCGGGTCATTGGCGATGGCGGAGAGCATCTCGACAACCTTCTGGTTGGCGCCGCCGTGCAGCGGTCCCCAGAGGGCATTCATACCGGCGGCGACGGAGGCGAACAGATTGGCCTGGCTGGAGCCCACGAACCGGACTGTTGCCGTTGAGCAGTTCTGGCCATGGTCGGCATGAAGAATCAGAAGCACGTTGAGCGCCTTCGTGATTACCGGATCCACGTGGTATTCGGCGGTGGGAAGCGCAAACATCATGTGGAGGAAGTTCTCGACATAGGTCAGGTCGTTCTGCGGGTAGATGTAAGGGAATCCGGTCGACTTCTTGTATGACCATGCGGCGATTGTCGGCATTTTGGCGAGGAGGCGCTGCGCGCTCTCGACAATTGCCGCCTCGTCCGTCGGATCGTGGTACTCCTCGTAGAACGTGGAGATGGCGTTGGTGGCCGAAGACAGGATCGCCATGGGGTGCGCCTTCTTGGGGAAGGCGTTGAAGAATCGTTTCATCTCCTCGTTGAGAAGGCTGTGGCGCTTCATTGAGTCTTGCCAGGCTTCGAGCTCGACCTTGTTGGGCAGATCGCCGAACAACAGTAGGTAGGCAACCTCCAAGAACGAGCAACTGTTGGCCAGATCCTCGATTGGGTAGCCGCGGTGGGTGAGCTTGCCGGCCGTTCCGTCGATGTATGTGATCGTGGATTGGGCGGATGCGGTATTGGCAAAGCCCGGATCGTAGGTGACTATCCCATGCGTTGCTCGCAACTTACTTACGTCGACTCCGTGGTTGCCTAGTTGGGCAGGTACCGCCGGCAAATCGAGGGAGTTGTCGCCTATTTGCAGAATTGCACCTCGTTCATCCATGCGGTTTCACAGCCTTTCTCGCGCCTTTTGTCTGTTGGCGAGTGTAGCCAGACGCTGAAACCTCGGTCTGCCGTGGTACCTTTCCTGCCGGAAGGAGACCACCGTGCTCGACTTGAGGGGCCGGAGTCGGCTTGCGCCGATCCTCGATCCGATTGCCGTAGGGCTGGCCAAAGCCCGGATAAAGCCAACCATGATCACCATCTTGGGATTGCTGGTGACGCTCGGCGGAGCCGCTCTCATCGCGGTGGATCGCTACGCGCTTGGAGCCTTCATCGCCGGTACCGGCGCCACTCTGGATGCACTCGACGGTCCGCTGGCGAGATACCAGGGCACCGCGTCCATCCGGGGAGCATTCATCGACACGATGTCCGACCGCTTCGGCGAGGTTGCGTTGTGGGCCGGTCTCACCTTCAGCCTGCGCGCGGACGAAACGGGGCTGATGCTGTGTGTGCTGGCGCTTGCATTCTCCCTGCTCACCCCGTACGTCCGCTCGAAGGCGGAGAGTTGGGGTGCCGAAGGGCGAGGCGGCTGGATGGGTAGGGGCGAGCGGATGATCCTGATGCTCGTTGGTCTGATTGCGCACGGCCTGGGACTCAAGGTGCTCAGGCCGATGTTGTGGGTCTTCGTCATCCTGTCCGGCCTTACGGTGGCTCAGCGAATTCGACGAACCTGGCAACAGCTCGATGAGGACGACCAGTGACTCCAAGGTCGTAGGTCGTGAAAGATCGTCTTGGGTTCTTGGCTTACCGGCTTTTCATTGGCGCACTCGGCGTCTTGCCGGAGCCGGCGATGCGGCGCATCGGTGAGTGGCTGGGCAAGGGAGCCTGGTACCTCGCACCAAAACGACGCCGCCTCGTCCAGCGACACCTGCGGCGGGTGCTCGGTGAGACGGAGCCGGTCGCGCAGCGCTCGAAGGAAATGTTCGCTCGATATGGGAGGTACTGGGCTGAGGTCTTTTGGTTGCGGCCCGACCGCAAAGAAGAGATCGTGGCTCACTCAGAGATCGTCAACGAGCAGGCATTGCACCGATCCAAAGCCGATGGCAAGGGCATCATCCTGATCTTGCCTCACATGGGGAATTGGGAAGTGGCCGGGGCCGTCGCCGAATCCATAGGGATCCCCGTACTGGCAGCAGCAGAGAACCTCCCCAACCCCCTGATCACCGACTGGTTTGTGAAGATTCGCAACATGGTCGGGATCGACATCGTGCTCATCGGCCGTGGGCTGCGCGCCACTGGAGCCCTGGCCCAACGTCTCAAAGAGGGAGGAACGGTGGCGTTGTTGGCCGATCGGGACCTGTCCGGGAGGGGAGTGCCCGTCGAGTTCTTCGGCGAGGAGACAACGATGCCGGCAGGTCCGATTGCCCTGGCGGACCGCACCGGTGCTGCGGTCCACGTGGTTGGCTCCTACTTCAAGGAGGGGCGAGGTCATCGATATGTGGTCGCGGAACCGCTGGAGATCCCCCAATCCGGCGAGCGCGACCAACGGATTGCGGATGGCGTCCAGGTTTTCGCTGAAGTCCTAGAGGGGATGATTCGGGTCGCTCCCGAGGACTGGCACCTGTTTGTGCCCAACTGGCCTTCGGATCGAGACCTGTCATGAAGGTGGCACTCGTCTGCCCGTACGACATGGGTGTTCCCGGCGGGGTGCAGGACCAGGTGAGGAGACTGTCCAAGTGGGTCGCTGCTGCCGGTCATGATGTGCGCCTGATCGCTCCGGGGGAGAGCGCCGAGCCGGGCTTCGTGTCGGTTGGCCCGACCACGGTGGTGCCGGCAAATGGGGCGGCCACCCCCGTAGCTTTGGCACCGCGGGTTGCGGGCGCGGTTGTTGCGGCGCTCCTCGACGCCGATGTGGCCCATGTGCATGAGCCCCTGATGCCGCAGGTTGCCCTCGCCGCCATGCGCAAGAGCCAAGTCCCGTTGGTGGGTACCTTTCACGCAGACGTTTCCCCCGTGGCTGCAGGCGTCTATCGCTTCGGCAAGCCTCTGATCCGGCGTTGGTTGCAGCGACTGGCGGTAATCACGGCGGTCAGCCCAATCGCGGCCCGGGTGGTTGCCGACACGGGCAGGGTGCGGATCATCCCCAACGGTATCGACGTTGACGAATACGCGGCGACGACGAAGCACAGCGGAGCGATTGCATTTCTTGGTCGGAATGATGAGCGCAAGGGTCTCCCGGTACTGCTGGATGCCTGGCCGCACATCCGGACAGCCCATCCCCATGCCGCGCTCACCGTGATCGGCGCCGACAATCCGGGCAGGGAGATCGGCGGGGTTCGTTTCCTCGGCAGAGTCTCGGAGGAACGCAAGCGGGAGGTACTGGCCACCAGCGAAGTCTTCTGTGCCCCGAACCTGAGTGGCGAGAGTTTCGGCATTGTGGTTGTTGAAGCCATGGCAGCAGGTTGTGCGGTGGTGGCGAGCGGCCTGCCGGCATTCGTTCGGGTGGCTGGGGAGGCTGCCCGATTTGTTGCGGTTGGCGATGCCGTTGGACTGGCCGGAGCGGTGGTTGCGCTGTTGGCCGATCCCAGCGAGACCGCACGGCTCGGTTCTGCGGCCGCAGAAGC
>Ga0316201_10001675_pt1 | contig 15135 bp, 15 predicted proteins | sample CS6wburrow_MG_FD_204516 | JGI IMG/M metagenome (GOLD analysis project Ga0316201, IMG submission 204516) | Coastal sediment microbial communities from Delaware Bay, Delaware, United States - CS-6 worm burrow | ecosystem: Environmental > Aquatic > Marine > Coastal > Sediment | place: USA... | reverse complement strand
ACAAAAACAGAATTTCCTCGGCCGCACGGTGACCAATTCATTTGCGGATAATGGCACCCTGGTTGTAAACATTGCCGACCAGTTGCTGGGAAGCTCTGACCTGATCGGAATTCGCACCCGGGCCAGTACCACCCGGCCGTTTGAGCGCGTCGAAGCGCTGAAACTGTCTGCCGAAGCGCGCTTCCGTGACACCGAGGAACGCCTGCAGGCCGAACTCGAGGAAACCGAGCGTAAGCTGACCGAGATGCAGTCGCTCAGACAGGATGGCGAGCTGACCGTCCTGACACCTGAGCAGCAGGACGAAGTGCAGCGATTTATAGACCGCAAACTACAGATTCGCAGCGAGTTGCGCGAGGTGCAGCACGATCTCTCGAGAGATATCGAAGCACTCGGAATGCGGCTCAAGTTTATCAATATCGTGCTGGTGCCGATGCTGATCGTGATCGCAGCACTTGTCTTCAGACAGGTGCGGCGCCGGCGCAGGGAGAAAGAGCAAGCATGAAACGAAATTTTCTGTACCTGGCCGTCGTAACCGTGGCTGCACTCGCCATTGTCATGCTGGTCACCCCCGAAGACGATTCAGCGGCGAAATCTGCCGTTGACAAGCTGTTGCTGCCGGGCATATCTGAGCAGATCAATGATGTGGATCGTGTTGAAATTGTAACCGCGGGTGATAACACGGCCGCAACCCTCATCAGGGCCGAGAACTTCTGGCAGGTTGAGCAGATGGGCGGTTACCGGGCAGACTGGCCAAAAGTGCAGGCCTTGCTGGCTGCGCTGGCACAGGCCAGGGTCTTGGAGGCAAAAACCGATAAACCGGAATATTACGCCCGCCTCGGGGTTGAAGATATCGCCGCTGCGGATGCAGCAAGTGTCCTGGTCAGGATCGCTATTGGTGATCAGGCCACCGGTATCCTGATTGGAAACGAGGCGCAGGGCAGGCAGGGACAGTACGTACGCTTGCAGAATGCGGCGGGCAGCGCTCTCGTCGACCGGGAGTTCGATGTTCCTGCGACCAGCCTGGGCTGGGCGGATACAAGGATCATCGACATCAACGCCTCAGAGGTCGCCGAGGTGGAGATCATTCACCCGGCAGCCGAGAGGTTGCTGGTGACCAAGGTTTCGGCAGACCAGACCGATTTTGAGCTTGCCGGACTGTCGCCCGATAGGGAGATCAAAAGCAGTTGGGCGGTCAACTCGCTGGGCTCCGTTTTCTCTATGCTGAATATGCAAACCGTAAAGCCCGGGAGTGAAGTCGACTGGACGGAAGCGGTAAAAATGCGCTTGCTGATGTTCTCAGGGGTTGAGATTCTCGCCGACCTGGTTCAGCAGGGAGACGAGTACCTGATTCGTCTGCATGCCAGCCATCCCGATGCATCCGTTCTTCGCGCAGAGAGCGAAGAGTCCGGCGATGAGACAGCATCCGCCGGGCAGGCGGCAGCCGACGTGACGCAACAGGTTGAGGATATCAATTCAAAAGCCGGGGGCTGGGCCTATGGTATTTCAGAATCCAAGTTTGAAGCCATGGTCAAAAAACCGGAAGACCTGTTAAAACCGCTGGAATCATCATGATGGATTCTGCGGCCCGCGCCATTGCGCTGGCTGGCGCGCTGCTGGCCCTGTCAGCAGTGATAATGGCGGCCATGGGCAGTCATCTTATTGATATGAATGGCTTGCAGGATCTCTGGCGGACGGCGTCAAACCTGCACCTTTTCAATGCCGCCGGGTTGATGGGACTCGCAGCGTTACTGTACAGACTCGATTCGGCGCCGTTACGGTGGGGTGCATGGCTTGTGGTGCTGGGAACGATCGTGTTCAGCGGCAGTATTTACCTGCACGTGATCACCGGCCAGACTTTACCGGCCGTGACACCCTCGGGCGGCTTACTGATGATGGCGGGTTGGTTGCTGGCGGCTTTAGCGTTCCTGCGGCGATCATGAGCCGCCTGCGTTACAACCGTCGACAGGCCGTCGATACGCTCAAGTCGAGTTGTCCCCAAATGGCCGGGCTGATTCGCGATATGGGCCCGTTCAGCCTCAGGATCAGACCGGAAACCGATTTATTTACCTCGCTTGCCAGTTCAATCACCTACCAGCAGCTGTCCGGAAAAGCGGCGGCAACCATTTACGGCCGCTTTGAAGCCTTGTTCGAAAACAACAAACCGGTGGCAGAGGCCACGGTAAAACTCTCTATTGAAACCCTGCGTTCGGTCGGGCTTTCCAATAACAAGGCACTGGCCATCATCGACCTCGCCGAGCATACGTGTTCCGGCAGCCTTCCAAATAAAAGAAAGATGGCCGGGCTGGATGATGAAGCCGTTATCGAAAGCCTTTGCAAGGTGCGCGGAATCGGGCCGTGGACGGCACAGATGCACCTGATTTTTTCGCTCGGCAGGCCCGATGTTATGCCGGCAACCGATCTTGGTATCCAGAAGGGTGTTCAACTGACCTACCGGTTGCCCGCCTTACCCAAGCCCGATGAAGTGCTTGATGCGACCCGGCACCTTGCACCCTACCGTTCAGTTGCCAGTTGGTATTTCTGGCGCGTAGTCGATGATTGAACCCGGGTTCATGGTGACAGCTTGTGTCAAGTTTAGTACATCCGGCCTGGCCCCTTCAGACCCTTTGGCTTGAATAACACCCCGAAAAACCTCATCTTGTAAGTCTTGATTTAAAAGCGGGTGTTCAAAATGAACTTACTGGACCACTTTATTCTCCAGCATTGCCAGGTATCTTTGTTGAAAGGGGAGCTTTTGCGGGTGTCGCGGGAAGGTGCGATGCAGGATGCCAAGGTTGAAATGAACCTGACACCCCGCTTGCTGGAAATGGATGCAGGCCAGAAGTTGCCGTCCTACCAGGTCAGCGCCAGGTTGACCTGCATCGGTGGCGCCGGCAAAAAATCAGGGCCGGCATTCAACGCGAAGGTGGGACTGGAAACGGTTTACCAGCAAACTTCGGGTGATCCGCTGGATATTTCCGAGTTCACCAACCATCATGCCAGTCTCGCACGCCAGATTTATCCCATGCTGGCACAGGAATTACGCGGCCTGCTGACACGTATGGGCCTGACTAACATTCAATTGCCATTTGATTTGACACCCAAATCAAAAACCATTCATGTGACCCAGGACGAGGTTCGTGGCCGCGTTCATTGATATTTTGCAAGCCGGCTTCTCCGGCACGAAATTTCTATCAAGTTGGCGCCACTGACACCAGGTTGCATTAAGCTACCTCAAGCTGGCGCCTGCAAGCCTCGCATACCACCCTGGTCGGCCGCGAATTGTCATTTGACGTACAATACGATTTCTGAAGCGGGGCGTCCCGGCTTTTCTGGATTCTGGAAAAATATTCATGGCCCTCAACATCACCAAAGGTTACCGGCAACTGGTTGCCGAAGCAGAAAAAGAAATAGAGACTCTCAGTGTGGCTGATGCGCTTACACTGCATGGCAGTCCGGACATTGTTTTTGTAGACCTCCGCGATGTGCGCGAACTTGCGCGCGAAGGCTTAATCCCCGGCGCGTTCCACTGTCCGCGTGGGATGCTCGAATTCTGGATCGACCCGGATTGTATGTACTACAAGGACATTTTCGCGAATGGCAAGAAATTCCTTTTTTATTGCAATCTCGGCTGGCGCTCGGCACTTGCGGCCCAGGTTTCACAGCAAATGGGTCTGACACCGGTCGCCCATATCGGTGGCGGCTTTGATGCCTGGCAGAAGGCTGGCGGTCCCGTGGAGCGCAGGGGAGCAAGTCGTTAAAGGGCAGGGAATCAGACCGGGGTAAACCCCAACAGCCCGATTAAAAACCTGGAACTTACCCACCGGACCCGCCAGAGAAAAATCGCCCACCTTCAAGAAAGGTGAGCGATTCTTGCATGGTTATTTTAGTGCTGGTCTGCGTTACTTATTCTTTTTGCCCGTATCTACCTTGTCGGTAATGCATAGACCCGTTCCATTGTCCTGGGTCACGCACCCGCGTATTGCATCCAGTCTTCACAACCTCGCGTTTTCACTGGTTGGCCAGGACCGGCTGGAAGAAGCCATCGACCTTCTGACACAGGCCTATGACATGACGATCGAAATGCACGGTGCGGACCACATCGACAGCCTGCTCGAGCAGGCGGCCCTTGCTACACTCATCATGCGCAACGGTGATTTTGATCGCGCCGAACCGCAATTAATAGAGAACATAATTTCGCTTGAACGCACGGCCCCGGAGATGAAGGTGCAGCGTGGCAGCGTGCATAGTTACCTCGCTGATGTCTTTTTGCAAACAGGGAGACTTGAAGCGTCCCGGGCGGAATACCATAAAGCACTGGCGCTTTTTGCGGAACTGCCTGGTGAAAATGTTCGCGTTGTTGAAGCACGGGCACGTTTGGAAGAGATTGCGGGGAAGATGCACCAATAAAGATTTGGTGCTGATCATGCGATCGTCGTCCATGTTTCTGGTGGTTTTGGTGCTCGGAAACAGGTCGTAAGAAATGGGGTAAGAAATGAAAGAAATTGGGTCAGACTAAAGGGACAGAGCAAACCGGAAGCCCACTCTGTCCCTTTGCTCTGACCCAATTCCTTATATCAGCGCCCGAACCTTGTCTTTATATGGCCGGGCCGTGGTAAAAGATACCCTTGAGCAGGAAGAAAAACAGGATCGCGAGTATACCGCCTGCGGGTAGAGTAATAATCCATGAAAGCATGATATTACGTACCACGCGCAGGTTGAGCGCGCCGATACCGCGGGCGATACCGACACCGAGAACGGCGCCCACCAGTGTGTGGGTGGTCGAAATGGGCAGGCCGGTTCCCGATGCAATTACAACAGTTGATGCCGCGGCCAGTTCGGCGGCGAAACCACGGGACGGTGTCAGTTCAGTGATGTTTTTCCCGACAGTGCGAATCACACGCCAGCCATAGGTTGCGAGACCCATAACGATACCGATGGCGCCAAGCAGTAGAATCCAGGTGGCTAATGCAGATTCCTGCGCAACCATTCCGGTTTTGACAATGCTCACAATTGCCGCCACCGGACCGACGGCATTGGCCACGTCATTTGAGCCATGCGCAAATGCCATGCCACAGGCCGTGAATACCATCAAAACGCCAAATATCCTTTCAACATTCGTGAAACGAAAATCGGTATCCAGAGTGGGGTCCACCTTGATTCTCTTTATCGCAAAAATTCCGATCGACATGGTCACAATACCACTGACTGTTGCGATCATGACTGACTGGAGATAGGACAAGTCCAGACCAATATGTTTCAGACCCTTCAGCATTGTCACGAGGGCAAGGATAAAACCAACGGCAAAAATATAAAAAGGTACGTATTTGCGAGCGTTTTCCAGCGGTTTTTTGGTCCCGAGAATCAATTTCTGTACGCTCATAAAAATGAAAAACGCGAGAAAGCCCGACAACATCGGAGAAACCACCCAGGATGCGGCGATGGTACCGACTTTTGACCAATGGACAGAATCCACGCCAATACCGACGACCGCAAAACCAACTATAGCACCGACGATGGAATGCGTAGTGGATACCGGCCAACCCCTCCTGGAGGCGATCAGTAGCCATACTGCCGCCGCGAGTAAGGCGGCCAGCATACCGAATATCAAGAGCTCAGGGTTGCTCTCTACATTGGAGGCGTCAATGATTCCCTTGCGGATGGTGGCGGTTACCTGTCCACCGGCCAGAAATGCACCGGCAAACTCGAACACGGCAGCGACCAGGATGGCCTGTTTGATTGTCAGCGCTTTTGAGCCAACCGAAGTCGCCATTGCGTTGGCCACGTCGTTGGCGCCAATTCCCCATGCCATGAAAAGGCCAAAAACTGCCGCCAGGCCCAGATACCAGAGTGAAAATTCCATTATTTTTCTTCCTTAGCGTGCCAGCATCAATTGCAGGCGGCTACCCACACGTTGCGCCCGGTCGGCGATCTCGCCGGTGTTTTCAATAACCTTGTATAGAAACATGGTATCGACCGGGTTCAGCTCGGCTTCCAGATTGAATAACTCGCTACGCAGAACGACCTGAAGATCGTCGGTGTTTTGTTCGATAACATCGAGTTTGATTAGTAAACGACCCACTCGCTTTCTTTCTACTTTCCCAAATCCTGTTTCAATCAGTTCATCCAGCTCACAGATGGCGGTATTTGCCTGTTTACAGGCGTCGATACAACGTTTAACCAGTTTCTTGTAAGTCTTTGCCAGTGGTTTGGGGATTTGCATATTGCGGCCTACGATTAGCCCGGCGACATCTCTTGCGCTCCCGGCCACCATGTCCTGCATGGTCAGCACTTCCAGAACGTCACGGCGGTCGATCGGCATAAACAGCGTGCTCGGCAGCCGCAATCGAAGCTCTTTTTTGAGCTTATCTGCTTCATTTTCAATCGTGACGATGTTTCTATAGTGCGCCGTCATGTTTTCTGCGTCGCCTTTCAGTACCGCCTTGGTAAACGGGGTTAGCTCATTAACACAGGTAAGAATTTTTGCCATGTGCTCCTGCAATGGCCTTACGGGTGACTTTCCGAAGATGGCGCTGAAATAACTACCGGTCATTCTTTTCTCCCTCAAGTGCCAAGCGTTGTTGACAGGATGGATCAGACTTGTTTTTGTGAATTTTACACCCCTCACTTCAAGGTTGTAACAAAATTGTCATATTTCCCGCTTACTATGCACTGATGAATTCAGGGCCTAAAGCCGTGCCGGTAAAACTAACCGTGCGATCGGATAAATTTCACCGCAGGCGCGGCTACATCGACAAGGTGGCAAGTAAAGTCATCGGCCTTGGCGGGTTGGTGGTCATTGCCGCCGTTCTACTGATCCTTTTTTACCTGATATATGTCGTGGCGCCGTTGTTTCTGTCTGCAAAAGTAACCAGCTCAAGCCTGGTTGACAGTCCGGAATGGCTGCGGAACGATACCGCTTTCCTGTCCCTTGAAGAGCAGCAGCAAGTTGCTTTCCGTGTCACGCAAAATGGATTGGCCGAGTTTTTCAAAGTGGACGGCCTGGGTCTTATCGAGTCTGTTGAAATCGGCCCGGATGAACGGGATGTGGCGGCTGTTGCTGATGATCAGGGCCACGACGGACTGGTTGCCGTCGCATTCGAGGATGGACGGTTCAGTTTATTACAGTTTCGTTACACCACGGATTTTTCCGCCGGCGTAGCGCAGCGCACGATTATCCCGACGCTTGATTTTCCCTACGGCAGGGAACAGCGTTTAGTCATGCCCAATGGCGGCATAACTGACCTGGTGCTGTCGGATAGCGAATCAGAAATGGTGGTGGCTGCCGCTGGAACCGGCGGTCGGGTCCGACTTGAATGGAACACCAAGCAGGAAAATTTTCTCAGTGGCGAAATAAGCCTGGAAACCTCGTTTAAATCCATGGATGTTGATTTTGAGATTACCGGAATCGCCATCAGTGATGATCATCGATGGTTATACCTGGGTGATGAAAAGGGCCGGATACACTTTATTAATCTGGCCACCATGCAACAGGTCCAGGTCACGCAGGTCTCCGATAGTCGTATCAGCAGCGTGAGCATGTTACTCGGTGGCATATCAGTGCTGGCGGGCGATGCCGATGGAAATGTCACGCAACTGTTCCCGGTCAGGGATGCCGAGAACCAGTTCAGTCTCCAGATCATTCGACGCTTCGAGGCTCACAAGGCAGAAATTACCAGCATCATCCCCGAACAACGCCGCAAAGGGTTTCTGGCCGTTGACGCAGAGGGAAACCTGTCCATTTTCCACAGTACGGCCGGACGCAAGGTGCTCAGCCATAAACTCGCGGGCGGTATACCTTCAGCCCTGGCACTGGCGCCGCGCGCCTCCGGCATGCTGGTGCTTTATCGCGACGGTCATGCAGATTTCATGGATATCGACAACGAGCATCCGGAAGTGTCTTTTTCCTCGTTGTGGTCGAAGGTCTGGTATGAAAATTATTCAGAGCCAGAGTATGTCTGGCAGTCATCGGCATCGAATAACGAGTTCGAGCCCAAGTTCAGCCTGACGCCACTGGCGTTCGGCACGCTTAAGGCGGCGCTTTACGCGATGTTGTTCGCCCTGCCACTGGCGCTGGCCGGCGCGGCGTATACCGCCTATTTCATGTCCCCCGCCTTGCGCCGCATGGTCAAACCGACCATCGAGATCATGGCGGCTTTGCCGACTGTCATACTTGGTTTTCTCGCCGGTCTCTGGTTTGCCCCGTTCCTTGAAGAAAACCTTGCCGGTGTGCTGTCTATGGCACTGGTCCTGCCAGCGGGTCTTCTGCTTTTCGCATGGTTCTGGACAACCGTCGAATGGCGTGTAAAAGACTATGTAAAAGAGGGCTGGGAACCGCTTCTCCTCATACCGGTGCTGGTGATCCTCGGATTCGTTTCCATCCAGGTTATCGGTCCTTTACAGGATCTGTTTTTTGACGGCGATTTACGCTCATGGCTGAGCCGTGAAGCGGGTATATCCTATGATCAGCGTAACGCCATGGTCGTCGGATGTGCGATGGGCTTTGCCGTCATCCCGACCATATTCTCAATTGCCGAAGATGCGATTTACGGTGTTCCAAAGTCGCTTTCGGACGGTTCGCTTGCGCTGGGTGCGACACCGTGGCAAACCCTCGTCAGGGTCATATTGCCAACTGCCAGTCCCGGTATGTTTTCGGCGGTCATGATCGGTCTCGGCCGCGCAGTGGGTGAAACCATGATCGTGCTGATGGCGACGGGCAATACCCCCATCATGGACTGGAACCTGTTTGAAGGCATGCGCACGCTGGCGGCGAATATCGCGGTCGAAATGCCCGAGTCTGCCATGAACAGTTCCCATTACCGCATCCTGTTCCTGGCCGCATTGGTGCTGTTCATGTTTACTTTCGTCGTTAACACGGGCGCTGAACTGATCCGCCAGCGTCTGCGCGAAAAGTACAGTTCATTGTGAGCATGACCTGATGAAAGCACTAATTAAATGGATTGCAGATGGAACACCCTGGGTATGGCTCAACGCTGCGGCGGTCGGTGCCTGTATCCTGCTGGTGGTGGGCTTGTTGCTGTTGATTGGCGTGCGTGGCATGGGTCATTTCTGGCCGTTGGCTGTACAGGAGATCGTTTATCAGCAGACGGACGGGAGTGAGGTCGTCATCGCCGGCCAGATTCGTGAGGAGGAGAAAGTGACCGCCGGGCGTCTGCGCGAATCCGGCCTGAAAGTCGCCGAAGATACTGAATTTGTGACCCGCTACCTGCTAAAAACCGGAAATAGGGATATTCTTGGCCAGGATTTTCGCTGGATTCTCGAACCGTCCATCACATCGATTGGAAAACCCCGGAGCATGGTCGTTTTTGAACGTGAGGAGTGGGGTGTTTTTATCGGTCGGCTGATTGCCGTCAGGGAGTCGGGCGAGTTGCTGGAAAGTCCGGATACCTGGGGCGATTTTCAACGTGTGCTGGCACACGCAAACACACTGAGGGACGAAATCCGGGATTTGGAGAAAGGCCGGATCGGCAGTGTCAATTACCGGCTCGAACGGCTGCGCCTGAAAGAGCGCAGGCTGGAACTCGAAGGCAAGGATGATGAGGCCGCCCTGGCCGAAATTGAGAGTGACCGTGCTGAACTGCAAGAGGAATACCTCGGACTGGAAGAGGATTTGGGGCGCTTATATACGGAGTTGCGCCGCGATGCGGTCATTGTCAGCACGGTGGATGGCCGGGACCTCGAGTTGACCATGGCGGTTATCGTCGATGCGCACCGCCCCAACCAGATGCACCTTCCCGGCAAATTGGGGCATTTCTTTCACACGCTGTGGAAATTTGTTTCCGACGATCCACGTGAGGCGAATACCGAAGGCGGGATTTTCCCGGCCATATTCGGTACGGTCCTGATGGTGCTGTTGATGAGTGTTTTTGTCACACCGCTGGGCGTTGTTGCAGCGGTTTACCTGAAAGAATACGCCCGCCAGGGCCTGTTTACCCGGTTTATCCGCATTGCTGTCAATAACCTGGCCGGTGTGCCTTCAATTGTTTACGGCGTCTTCGGGCTGGGCTTTTTTGTATATACACTGGGCGGCAGCATCGACCGCCTGTTTTACCCCGAGGCTCTGCCTGCGCCGACCTTTGGCACTGGTGGCCTTTTCTGGGCTTCGCTGACCCTGGCCCTGTTAACCTTGCCGGTGGTGATCGTTTCGACTGAAGAAGGGCTTTCCAGGATTCCGCGCAGCATACGCGAAGGCAGTCTCGCACTGGGTGCGACTCAATGGGAAACACTGTGGCGCACGGTCTTGCCGATGGCCTCGCCCGGTATCATGACAGGGCTGATCCTGGCCGTGGCCAGGGCTGCAGGCGAGGTCGCGCCGCTGATGCTGGTAGGTGTTGTCAAGCTGGCGCCGGCTTTGCCACTTGACGGAAATGCGCCGTTCCTGCATCTGGACAGAAAATTTATGCACCTTGGATTCCATATTTATGACGTGGGCTTTCAAAGCCCGAATGTCGAAGCGGCAAGACCGCTGGTATATGCGACCGCCCTGCTGCTGGTCGTTGTCATTGTGCTTTTGAACCTGGTTGCGATCCGGGTGCGTAACCGACTGAGTGAAAGATACCGTGGACTGGAATCATGAAACAAGAAGATCATTTAAAAACTGGAACGGCGAAAACTAATAAGTTGCCGCACCCGACCGCAGTAACCGTAACGGACCTGAATCTGTATTACGGCCAGGCCCAGGCCCTGAAAGAGATCAACCTGGTCATACCGGAAAAACAGGTAACCGCCTTTATCGGCCCGAGCGGCTGTGGCAAATCTACCCTGTTGCGTTGTTTTAACCGTCTGAATGACCTGATTGACATATGCCGGATAGACGGCGAGATCCTGCTCAATGGAAGTGATATTCACGCTGAAAATGTCAATGTCGCCGAGTTGCGCAGGGAAGTTGGTATCGTGTTCCAGAAACCCAATCCCTTTCCCAAGTCCATCTATGAGAATGTCGCTTATGGCCTGCGTATACAGGGGGTAAACAAACGCCGCCAACTGGATGAAACGGTTGAATGGGCGTTGAAAGGGGCGGCCTTGTGGGAAGAGGTCAAAGACCGTTTGAATGATTCCGCCTTTGGTTTGTCCGGCGGTCAGCAACAGCGTCTTGTCATTGCCCGTGCGATCGCGGTGCAACCAAAATGTATCCTGCTGGATGAGCCCTGTTCGGCGCTCGATCCCATCTCAACGCTGAAAGTCGAAGAACTGATCGCGGAGTTAAAATCGCAATATACTATAATCATGGTGACACATAACATGCAGCAAGCCGCTCGGGTTTCTGACTACACTGCATTTATGTACATGGGCGAGCTGATCGAATTCGGTGAGACCGACCAGATATTTACCAACCCGCGTCTGAAGAAGACGGAAGATTACATTACCGGCCGGTACGGCTGATGACTTCGAGGAAAATCTGATGAGTGATCTGCACCTGGACCAGCATATTTCACGCCGGTTTAACGAGGAACTGGAGGAAGTTCGCAGCAGGGTACTGCACATGGGCGGGATTGTTGAGACCCAGCTGGCAAATGCCCTTAGGGTGTTGGTGAATGACGAGACAGGGCTCGCCAAGGTAGTCAAAAGGGACGACCTGATCGTAAATTCGCTCGAGGTGGAGATCGATGAGCAATGCGCGCGTATCGTGGCAAGACGTCAGCCCGCGGCAACGGATTTGCGTCTGATCATCACGGCAATCAAGATTATCAGTGACCTTGAGCGCATGGGAGATGAAGCCAAACGAGTGGCTATCATGACCCGTAAAGATATGGATGGCGCGCTCGAGGACGACTTGCGTGCCGACCTGGAGTATATGGGCGAACTGGTGCGCGAAATGTTGCGCCAGGTGCTGGACGCTTTTGCACGAACTGACGTTAATACGGCCGTTGCTGTAGTTAAAGCGGACAAGAAAGTCGACAAGAAGTACAAAAAGATCATCAAGCAACTTCTCCACCAAATGTCTGAAGCCCCGAAATTCGTGCCATCGGTTATGAATATCATCTGGGCCGCGCGTTCACTGGAACGCCTCGCTGACCGTTGCCAGAATATTGCCGAGCATATTATCTACATGGTGCTGGGATTGGATGTGCGGCATGTCAAACTGGATGACCTGCTGGCTGAAATTGAGGCGCAAACAGAGGACTAACGCCGGGCAGGCTATGCAGGTGTACTGACCCGGAAGAAGAACCAGGAACACTTACGTTCCCGGTTCTCCCCGTTTTTATCTCTATGAAGATGGTTCGGTTTCTTTTTCCGAGCGGCGGTTACGACGTTCCGCACGTCTTGCCGCGCGTTCACTCGCCATCGTTTCAAGCTCCGCACGTTGCTCATCCGTCAGTTGGCCATAGACCTCGGACATGGCCCGGCTGGTAACAATCAGGCGTTCAGTTGCCAGTGCGCCTTCATTTTCGGCCAGCGCTGCGACCGCCGATTCGTCGTAAACATCGGCCTTGATAAGATCTTTGAGTTGTTCATGACCGTCCTTCGCTTCGGCCGTCAGGGGCCGCATCTGTTTTTTGAGATCCTTCATGATGGCCCTGATGCTTTCCTCTTGCTCATCGCTCAGGTCAAGGTGTCTGACCGCGCGCATCATGCTACCGACAACCGGCATCATATGATCGCCGCGTTGATTGTGTGGACCCTTTCTTGAATGCGAGTCCAATGGGTTTCCGGCCAACGCTGTGCCCGTGGTGGCCAGCAGTAAGGTCGTTAAAACTGTAAGTGTGGTTTTTTTCGTCAAAATCTTCATGAGTATTTTCCTCTCGTCCTGGTTACTGTTGCTTGCAGTCTATAAGACAACGTTTTCATGTCTGCTTGGGTTAGCATTGTGTAAAGAAAGGTAAATTCGCACCATTATTAACGTCCTTGGGTAAAATCTGGCATGAACAAGACCCGGTGAGCACATGACACAAACCATCCTGATTGCTGATGACGACACGGAACTGTGTGAACTGTTACGCGAGTATCTTGGCCAGGAGGGTTTCGATGTGAGGCTGGCATTCGATGGCGAGCAGGCGCTGGCTGAATCCCGCCGTCCCGGTCTGGACGCGATGGTGCTCGATATCATGATGCCACGCATGAATGGTATTGACGTGCTGCGCAACCTGCGCAGGGAATCCGAGCTGCCGGTGATCATGCTGACCGCACGCGGCGATGATCTCGACCGTATTATCGGTTTAGAACTGGGCGCCGATGATTACCTGGCCAAGCCGGCCAATCCACGCGAGCTGTTGGCGCGCATACGCGCCATTCTGCGTCGTTCGGGCGCCCACTCGACGGCCGCGGTAATTGAAATCGAAGACCTGGTACTGAACCAGGCGAGACGCGAGTTGCGTCTTGACGGAAAACCCAGGGAACTGACGAGCACGGAATTCAGCATTTTGCAGTTGTTGCTTCAACGCAGCGGTGAGGTGGTTGAAAAGAAAGATCTGTACCTGGCGGCGCTGGGGCGCGAACCGGTGGCATACGACCGCAGTATCGATATGCATGTAAGCAATTTGCGGAGAAAGCTGGGGCCGGCCAAAGACGGCAGTGAACGTATAGAGACCATACGCGGTATCGGGTACCAGTACCGTGGCGGGGTGGATTGAAGCGTGCCAAGGTTATTCTGGAAACTGTTTTTCGCACTTTGGCTGAGCATTATGGCCTTTGCCATTGTGGTCAGCTGGATTAACCAGGCGGTAATATTGCGCAACGCCATCGAGGAACCGATGGCCGCCTTCGACAATCACCTGAAGCGCGTGACTGCGAGGCTGACGAGTGACCTGAGCGAGGGGGGTGAGCGAAAGTTAAAACGAAGCCTGATGGGTCTGCCTCCCGGTATGCAAAACCACGTATTCGTGCTGGATGAACGGGGCAGGGAACTACTGGGCCGCGATCGTTTGTTAAGAAAGATCAAACAGGGCCGGGTGAAAATCGTCAGCTCCCAATTGCAGGGAAACCGGGGGCAGACATACACGCTGGTCGCCAGCGGTCGGCGCCCGCCCCGTGCCTTGCTGGCGCCGGGTCCGGAGGGTGTCGGGATGCGCCTCGGGGTGGCGGCTATGATCAGCGCGCTGGTGAGTTTATTGCTGGCCCGCTATCTCGCTTCACCTCTCAGGCATCTTGGCCGGGCCAGCAGGCAGTTGGCCACCGGCGATTTGAGTGTCAGGGTCGGGCCATCCCTGGACCGGCGTCAGGATGAGTTCGGGCAACTGGCCCGGGACCTGGACGAGATGGCGGGCCGGTTACAGCAAATGCAACAGGCCAACCAGCGTCTGTTGCGTGATGTCAGCCATGAACTGCGCTCACCGCTGGCGCGCTTGCGTGTGGCCCTCGAGATCGCCCGTAACAAGGACGGGAGCCTGATGGTCGAAGAACTCGATCGCATCGAGCTTGAAAGCGAGCGACTTGAGACACTGGTCGATGAAGTACTGGGGGTGCTGCGTGAGTCTTCCGGGCCTGGCGAACTGAAACTGTCCCACTTTGATTTGGCCGACATGTTGCAGGACCTGGTGGAGACGGTCAACTATGAAACCGGCGAGGGCCGCGAGCCCATAGGTTTGCAGATACAAGAACCGCTTGAACTGAAAGCTGACCGGGAACTGCTGTGGCGCGTATTCGAAAACCTGGTACGTAATGCCCTGATCCATTCAGGAACTGCGGATGGTATCCGGATTGTTGCGAGCCGCACCGGTGACAGGCAGGTTCAGGTCAGTGTGCTGGATTCGGGGCCGGGTATCGACAATGCGCATATCAACAGTATATTTGAGCCTTTTTACCGTGTTGACGAGGCGCGTAACAGGAAATCAGGCGGTCATGGACTGGGGCTGGCAATTGCTGCCTCGGCAATACGTCGTCACGGTGGCAGGATTACGGCATCAAACCGTGAAGAAGGGGGGCTCGAGGTGCGGGTCGTGTTGCCTGTAGAGCAGGAGTCAGGCGCGTGAATGTGGAAAAGCGGTCACGTCACTGATCGATTCTGACCCGCTGATAGCCATCAGTAATCGATCTACGCCCAGTGCGACACCGGCACATCCGGGTAAACCGTGTTCGAGCGCCTTGACCAGGTTCAGGTCAATTTCATATAACGGTTGTCCGCGTTTTTTACGCAGATTGTTGTCTTCTTCAAATCGATGTTTTTGTTCAGCAGCATCG
>Ga0316201_10001674_pt1 | contig 15136 bp, 8 predicted proteins | sample CS6wburrow_MG_FD_204516 | JGI IMG/M metagenome (GOLD analysis project Ga0316201, IMG submission 204516) | Coastal sediment microbial communities from Delaware Bay, Delaware, United States - CS-6 worm burrow | ecosystem: Environmental > Aquatic > Marine > Coastal > Sediment | place: USA: Delaware... | reverse complement strand
AAGGCCTGAAGCTGCTCAATTTTAATGCTGGCTGCACCAAATAGTAATTCATTCTGTATTTCAATGACTTCATTTTGATAAAAACTAGCCTGTCCCGGCTCATTAATGCTTAAATAGATTTCTGAAAGTCTCTTATGAATATCCAGCTGGATTTTCCTCTGCTGATTTAGTTCGGCTTGCTGGAGACCCTGTTGAATCAGTTTTAATCCTTCATTCACCTGACCTTTTGCCACAAGGCAAAGCCCCAGGTACTCATAAATGACAGAATAGCCCAGGACATCGCCTATTTGCTTCTTCAGCTCCAATGATTTGCTAAAGTAATTTTCTGCCAGCAGATAGTTTCCTGCGGAATATTCTATCTTCCCATAGATGATGTAAGCACTGGATATTCCATATTTTGACTGTCCCTCAGTATGAATATTCAATACTTTGTCAATACTTGAGCGTGCTTCCTGGTATTTTCCCAGTAACAACTCCTGCATTGCAATCTGTTCCAGGCAAATGGCTACTCCATTATTATTTCCATCCTGGGAGGCAATGCGCTCGTAAATTGCTATCGATTCCTTAAAATATTCAAGAGCCTTTTGAGGAGATTTCAGGTCGGCATAAATCCTTCCAAGTAAATAGTTTACCCAGGCATTTCCTTCTTCGTAATTGGCCTTTTTGTAGTTTAAGCTGGACTTTATATTATACTCAATAGCCCGGTCATACATTCCATTAACACGAAATAAGGTACCCATCATGGAGTATATGGAGCCCTGCACTTTGAAGTCATCCACCTCCCGGCATGCAGCCAACGCTTCACTATAGGTTTGTAAGGCTTGAACCTGGTCACTGTTTTTATAATAGTTAACGCCCTTTCGAAACAAAATCTCTCCTTTGTATTCAAACTCACCAATTAAGTCTGAAATGAGTAAAGCAGAATCGTAATATGCCTGGGACAACTCGAGTTCATCGAAAGCTACAAAAATCCTCCCAAGCACATAATAGGAACGCATTTCAAGCTGCCTATCCCCTGCTTCCTGGGCGCTTCCCAAAGCGGATTTCGCCAGCTCCTTTGCTTCTTGATTCTCATTTTCGAAGATATGCAGTGCAAGTTCTAATTGAGTAGCTATTTTTTCGCCTCCATTTTCCCTCCGTAGTTCTTTGCGCAGGCTGTCAGCTATTACATCCTGACTCGTCTGACCGTACACAGCTGTTTTTAAAATAAAAGATCCCGGTAAAACCAGGATGGAAAGAATCCAGAGAAATATTTTCATTTGCAGCTAGAAGTTTTGATAACAGAACGTAAAAGGCTTGAATAACTGTTAATATTTCACAAAAATACTCTATTAATGCTGCCACCGGCTCTGTTCCCGCTGTTTTTTTCTCTATTTTTGCCGCATGTTTTCGGGCAGATACATGGCAATAACGAGGCTTCTGATCGCAGTAGCTATGCTCCTGGCAAGCTCTATGCAGGTGGAGGCCCAGCGAAAAAAGGATCCGAAAACACAGCTGGATGAACACCTGGTCCAGTTTTCAGGAATGGTAAGGGACCTGGAGCATCGTCCGCTGCCCAATGTCAACATCATCATACTTACCGAAAGACGTGGAACCACTTCCGACAGTCGAGGCATGTTTTCGTTTGTGGTAAGGCCCAGCGATACGATTCTCTTCAGCCACATGGGCCACAAGGGTACCATTCATGTGATTCCCGATTCCCTTGGAGGTCAGCAGTATCCTGCCGATATTTTTATGGTTAGCGACACCTTCCAGCTGGCGGAGGTCCGGATCTACCCCTGGAAAACCTACCAGGAATTCAAAGAGGCCTTTCTGGCCCTGGAGCTTCCGGATGATGACGAACAGCGCGCCTACCATAACATCGCCCTGATCAAAACCCAGATAAAGATGAATGATTTTGGCCCCAGTCCCAATATCAATTTCAGGGAGGTCATGAAACAGCAGTACAACCAGTTATACACGGCCGGACAAACCCCTTACTATACGATTTTTGATCCCATGCGCTGGGCCAAGTTTTTTGAAGCCCTGAAACGGGGGGACTTCAAGCAGGAGGAGTAAGATTCTGCACAATTTTCCAGCACTTTCATTAGTTAGTACTATATTCGGAAAACATCTCTTGTGAATATGCGCATGCTACTGCTGTCAGTTGTTCTGCTTGTCGCCACTGCTGTCAGGGGACAGGACACCGGAAGCTTAACAGGGATCGTCAGGGACAGTATTGGGGAGCCGGTGGAATTCGCCAACCTAAGCCTCCTGGGAACAAGGGACGGGACCATGACCAATCCGGATGGCTCCTATGAAATGAGGATCCCCGCAGGACGTTCCTACACCGTTGTTATATCCTGCGTGGGATACCGCACGAAGCAGTTTGCGGTTCGCCTGGATCCGGGAGAGACCCGGACACAGGATATTTCCCTGCTACAGGATATCCGCTCCATCAGAGAGGTTTCGGTGAGCGCGCGGCAGGAGCGTGCCAGTACCTTCCACCGCATTGATGTGGAGGAGCTCAACTACATGCCCAGCACCACCGGAAAAGTGGAAACCATCATTAAATCCCAGGCAGGTGTCAGTTCAAACAATGAACTGAGTTCCCAATATTCGGTCAGAGGTGGCAATTTCGATGAAAACCTGGTCTATGTGAACGATATTGAGATATACAGGCCCTTCCTGGTGCGGTCCGGACAGCAGGAAGGACTGAGTTTTGTAAATTCTGACCTGGTTTCTTCCATTAAATTCTCTGCCGGGGGCTATGATGCCCGCTATGGCGATAAAATGTCTTCCGCCCTGGATATTGATTATAAGCGCCCGCGATCATTCAGCGGATCCGCCTCCGTAAGTCTGCTGGGCGCCGCCACACATTTGGAGGGAGCGAGCAAAACCGGACGATTTACCTACCTGGCCGGTTACAGGTATAAAACCACCTCCTACCTCCTGAACACCCTGGAGACCAGCGGGGATTACAAGCCACAGTTTAATGATTTTCAAACCCTGCTCACCTACCAGCTCTCCCGTACCCTGGAAGTAAGCTTTCTGGGCAACTGGTCCTCCAGTACGTATCAGTTTATTCCGCGCACCCGCAATACGGAATTTGGAACCAAGGACCTGCCCCTGAACCTGAAAATCTATTATGATGGCCAGGAGGTGGACAAGTTTGATACCTACCTGGGTGCCTTTACCTTCCATTGGAAACCGGTAAAAGACCTGTCGCTTAAACTGATCGGGTCGGCGTTCCGGACCTCTGAACAGGAAACCTTCGATATCATGGGGCAATACTGGATCAATGAACTGGATAATACGGTCGATTCAGAAAGCTACGGGGACTCCATCCTCAATATCGGAGTGGGCACCTTGCTGACTCATGCCAGAAACTACCTGGATGCCTATGTGATCTCCACCTCCCACCTGGGGTCTTACCGAAGCGGCTACAATCATTTGCAGTGGGGACTCTCCTACCAGAATCAGGAATTCTATGACCGGATCAGCGAGTGGGAATTGATTGATTCAGCCGGCTATGTGATCCCCTATAACGGGGAAGAGCTGGAACTGACCAAATCCAGGCGTTCTGAGAATCATATCTCCTTTGACCAGCTTAGCGGATTTGTACAGAATACCCGGGAGATCAAGGGAGAAAAGGCCGATCTCTTTGTTACCGCAGGCATACGGGGAACTCTCTGGAACTTCAACCGGACCACCATGTGGAGTCCCCGGCTGACACTCAGCACCCAGCCTAACTGGGAGCGGGATATCATGTTCCACCTGTCTGCAGGTTACTATTACCAGCCCCCCTTCTATAAGGAGATGCGTTTGCCCAAGGGAGAGATTAATCAAAACATTGAGCCCCAGCGCTCCATCCACCTGCTGCTGGGAGGTGATTACATTTTCAGCCTGTGGGACAGGCCTTTTAAACTGACCGGAGAGGCTTACTATAAATGGCTCAGCAATCTGATCCCTTATAAAATTGAGAATGTGAGGGTGGCTTATGCGGGTGAAAATATCTCCGAAGGTTTTGCCAGGGGGATCGATTTCAAGCTGAATGGCGAATTCGTTCACGGAGCGGAATCCTGGCTGACCCTCTCTCTCTTACAAACCAGGGAAGATATCACGGGTGATTATATCCAGGTATGGGACGGTGAGGGATATGTCAGCGAGGTGGCAGGCGATTACCCACGCCCCACCGATCAGCTGTTCACGGCCGGACTTTACTTCCAGGACTACTTTCCCAACAATCCGGGCTACAAAGTGCACCTGAATGCCTTTTATGGAAGTGGCATCCCCCTGAGCAGTCCCAACGACGAGCAGTACTACACGAAGCTCCGTATGCGCCCCTACCGCCGGGTGGACATCGGGTTTTCCAAGGTGATCAAACGGGAAACAGACATATGGGGTGAGCGCAACCCCCTGCGTTTTTTTGAAAGTATCTGGATCAGCGGGGAGATATTTAATCTATTGGGCATCAATAACGAGGCATCTTACCTCTGGATCAGGACCATCTCCGACCAGGAGGGGATTCCCGGCATGTTCGGAATCCCAAATTACCTGACCGGGCGAAGGTTCAACCTGAAAATCTCCATCCGTTTCTAGCCTTATTTACACCTCCCCTGAACCAGGAACTTACTGATCTCCAATCGGGAGCGCTCTCTCTTTTCCCAGGCGGAATCATCCGGTGAAAGTTTGCCGGATTGGCTTTTGTAACCGATAGCCATAATACTCATGGGCTCGTAACGGGTTGGTATCACCAGGGTTTCCTTGGCCCGCTCCACGTCATAGCCACTCAGTTGGTGTACCATCAGCCCCATAGCTGTTGCCTGAGCCAGAAGATTTCCCACGGCCATCCCGGTTTCAAAGAAGGCCAGCCTGTTGGGGCGGTTTTTATAGGTGGAGATCACCTGGGCCAGCGGCATTACCAGCAGGGGCGCCGTAGAGGCCCACTGCCGGTTGCCTTCATTCATAAGCTCAATAAAAACCTTGTAGTCAGGCATTTCCCTGCTTGCAAATATAAAGCGCCAGGGCTGTGCGTTCCGGGAGGAGGGCGCCCATTTTGCCGCTTCAAAGAGCAGGTGAAGCTTGTCATAGTCCACTGCCCGATCATCAAAAGCTCTTGGGCTCCACCGATCGGTAATTACATTGAGTACTTTGTCCATAATTTTATGTTAAATAAATGGTAAGAATCCTCTATTATAACAGTCACGCCTTGAAATATGTTTTACTACCTTTATCCCCACAATTTACTAATAATCTCTGAAGGCTAACAATTATGAACACAAAAGACTACATCCAGCGCGAAGACAAATATGGAGCACACAACTATCACCCACTGCCCGTGGTACTTGACCGTGGTGAGGGGGTTTATGTGTGGGACGTGGAAGGTAAGAGATACTTCGATTTCCTCTCCGCCTATTCTGCGGTCAATCAGGGACACTGCCATCCAAAGATCGTGGAAGCCATGACCGAGCAGGCCCGGAAGCTTACCCTGACCTCCAGGGCATTTTATAACAGCCTGCTGGGCGAGTTCGAACAGTATATTACCTCCTATTTCGGATACGATAAGGTACTGCCCATGAATTCCGGGGCTGAGGGCGATGAGACGGCCCTGAAGCTCTGTCGCAAATGGGCCTATGAGAAGAAAGGTGTTCCGGAGAACGAGGCTAAAATCATCGTATGCGAAGGCAACTTCCATGGCCGGACCATCACCATTATTTCCATGTCGACAGATCCTGATTCCTACAAGGGATTTGGGCCCTATACTCCGGGCTTTATAACCATTCCCTACAACGATACCAGGGCCCTGGAAAAAGCCCTGGAGGATCCAAATGTGGCTGGTTTCCTGGTGGAACCCATCCAGGGGGAGGCCGGGGTCTATGTGCCCGATGAGGGCTTTCTCAGCAAAGCCTATAAGCTCTGTAAAGAAAAGAATGTCCTCTTTATAGCCGATGAGGTGCAGACCGGACTGGCACGGACCGGGAAGTTACTGGCCTGTGATCACGAGGGAGTCCGGCCCGATATCCTGATTCTTGGGAAAGCCCTCTCCGGAGGGGTCTATCCGGTTTCAGTAGTGCTGGCAGATGATGAGATCATGCTCTGTATCAAGCCAGGGGAACACGGATCCACCTACGGGGGGAATCCGGTGGCTGCCAAGGTGGCCATGGCTGCCCTGGAGGTACTGAAAGAGGAGAATCTGGCCGAACGGGCCGAGGAGCTGGGCAAGAAATTCAGGGCCGAATTAAAGAAGATCGATTCCCCTATGGTAGAGCTGGTCAGAGGCAAGGGTTTGCTCAATGCCATTGTAATCAAGCCCACCAACGGCAAAACCGCCTGGGATGTTTGCGTGGCCCTGAAAGAGAACGGTCTGCTGGCCAAGCCGACACATGAGCACATTATCCGTTTTGCCCCTCCCCTTGTAATCACCGAGGAACAGCTAATGGAGTGCGTGGAGATCATACGCAAAACCATTCTCTCCTTCTAGAGGACTATCTGGCTTATTCGGGACTATTTCTTCAGATACTTCTGAGTGACATCGGTATCCGGGCCCTCCACCCGTATGATATAGGTGCCATCGGCGGCTCCGCTTAGGTTTATCGTTCTGGCTCCTCCTGCGGAGCTGAATTCCTCCTTCAGAACCAATCTGCCGTCCATGGAAAAGATCTTTACCCTGTATTCCCCGGCAGCAGGGAGATCCATCATGATCAAACCGGGGCCGGGATTTGGATAAATGTTAAGTTCTTTGTTCTCAAGCAAAGAAATTCCGGTTGGATAGCCAATATAGATCCCGTCCTCCCCGATGGTATAGGTGAGTCCTGAGACAATCTGGTCACCCACAATGCTGACATCATAGATCTGCAACATCTCCAGTCCCGTAACCTCCACATGGAGGAGGTACTCTCCGTCCGGTACATTGGAAAAGCTGAAATTTCCATATTCATCTGTCTCTGTAAAAGCGACCACCTCACCAGCCATGGTGGACTTCTTGGCCTTCTTTAACAGGATCACCGAGGATTTCGGCGCCGGCCGTGCCTGGGTTCCTTTCAGGGCATCGTCCACACCTTCTTCCATGGAGATGGTCCCGGACATGGTGCCCAGACCTGAAACAGGAGTCACTTCCACCAGCTTGATGTCCATCGTATTGGAGGCATATTTGGGCACAAGATCCTGAAACAGGGCCCCTTTCCAGCCGGTCTGGTCCCCATAATAGGTGCAGATATCATTGGGATACTGGTCCTGGTCCGGAACGGCCATCAAGGCATAATTCCCGGGGTACAGGCTTTCAAACAGATAGCTTCCATCCTCCGCCAGCAGGGCTGAATCCACCATGGGATAGATGCCCCACCAGGCTGATTTGTATGCCTTCACATAGCCGGGATAGACCGGATTATCACTGGCATCGGTCACTCTTCCTCCCAGCGTAACATCCGAGGCAAGTTCCAGCAGCCAGCTGGTGTGTTGAGAAGCACCATCGGTTAGGGTCGACTCCCCAACAACAAGTTCATTTACCGCATTTAATATCAGTGAAGAGAACACCTCTCCATTGGGCAGGACCTCCAGATCTGTCCCGCTCAGATCACTGTAGGGCGGATTTGTCAGCCTGACATTGTTGTACCAGAGTGTATTCCCCTTGTAATCAAGTCCCACATGAAACAGGAAATTCCCCGGCACAACCACAGGAGAAACATGTCCGTCCAGATCCTGGGAAGTATAGTTGTATCCCATTAGGGAGACATTCCCGGAACGGTCCACATCAAAGCCATGAATCCGGGCATCATCGGATGATAAGGCATAGCCCCAAACTTCCGAACCGTCCCGGAGATCCAGTGCCGCCACGTAGATCCCGTTTGGATAGGTCAGAGTCATATCCGTCCCGGCCAGCGACAAAGCTGGATTTTTGAAGGGGGCCGTCAGATAGAGCAGCCTGTTTTTCCACGGTATGGCGTCGTAGTAAACCTGATTATCCAGATCATTGCTGGCTGTTGACTTCTTTTTTCCCTCCTGAAGCGGTCCCTGGCTCTCAAACTGCCTGATCCAGACCGGATTTCCTCCGGCACCGATCCGGAACACAAACTGGTTGTTGGAGGAGCCATCCATAAAATTAAATTCCGCCTGTCCCAATTTATAGTAGCCGGTATTGGTGTTTCCTGCCAGCACAAAATCTCCGCCGGGCAGGGGGAACGCGTCAAAAATCCGGGTGGGATAGCTAAAGCCATTCATTACCCCGTCCAGCTCCCATAAGGCTTGTCCGTTCTCGTCCAGCAATACGGCAAAGGTCCCATAGGTGTCCATGTAGGCCGGAAGGGATCTGCCATTGATCAGGGGACTGCTTTCGCTCCCATAGCTTCCGGTGATCAATACTCCACCCGTACGTCCCGGAAATACCTGCAGCCGGTCGTAATAGGGCGTTGTACCAGAGAGCAACATATCGAAACCTGCCACGTAAACCCATTTCAGATCCAGATCCCGGTTGTATTTAATCAGATAGAAGTAACTGCTGCCCGGATCCAGTTCCGTGGCAAGTCTGCCGAATCCTTCCAGATCCAAGCGTGCCGAGGCTTTCCCATATACATAAACTGAGCCATCCTCCGGATCCATGATGGCACTGGAATTGGTATATTGATCATCCCTGGGAGTCCATATATTAAGAAGCCTGAGCAACTGGCATTCATGGTCATAGTTCGCAATAAACTCCACATTGCTGTTTAAGGGAATGGGTATAATCATGCCATTGGCATCCACCTCCAGGTCAGCATTAGCCATCAGGGTGAATCCTCCATTGTAAGAACCTGCATATACCGGGTTACTGGTTCCCCTCACATAGTTGGACTTGAGGGGGCTACCCTCCTTGTCATACTTAATGAAATAGATGGTCCTGGCATCCGGGTTGACCGCTTCTCCCAGAAGGGGATGGTCAGAGTTTGCATACGCAGCCCCGGATACCCTGTAAAAACTGTTGGCATCCGCCTCAATCAGGTAGGCATCCTGAGGATAATCATCCAGTCGCACCACATCATGGGTTCCGAGAACCAGTTGCTGCGCGGCGATATGGCCTGAAAGCAACATCAACAAAGCTAAAAACAGATCTTTTTTCATGTCTTTATAAATTAGTTTTTCAAATAGCGTATCCCTGTGACCAGAATATCATCCACCTGGGGCTCCTCACCCATCCAACTCTTTAATTCAGACTCCAGCAAACCGGCTTGCTCCTGCACGGGTTCCCCGCTTATCCTTGTGAGGAGGTTTTTAAAGGGTCTGGCTTTGTATTTCCCTCCTTTCTCTCCTCCAAACTGGTCAGGAAATCCATCGGAATAGAGATAGATCATATCCTGATCTTCCAGTTGCACCCGGTGGTTGGTGAATGGCCTTTCCTCCACGATATGCTTCCCTACTGGCATGTTATCTCCTTTATATTCAATTAGTTCCCCCTTGCGTACCAGAATCAGTGGACTGTAGGCACCGGCAAACTCCAGCATATCCAGCTGGGGATCGATCACCACCAGGGCCAGGTCCATCCCGTCCTTGGCCTGTTCCGCTTCATCCTTATGGGACATGGCCCGTATAATATTGCTTCTTAAACGGTTCAGGATCGCTGAAGCCCTCAGGACCCCTTCATGATTCACTATCTCATTCAGAAAGGTCAATCCCAGCAAACTCATAAAGGCTCCGGGAACTCCATGCCCCGTACAGTCGGCTGCACAGACCACAATCAACTCCTCCTTTTTCTCCACCCAGTAGAAATCGCCGCTTACAATATCCCTGGGCTTAAAGAAGATAAAATGTTCCGGAAGAACTTTCTCCAGGGTCTTTTTCCCGGGAAGTACTGCCTGCTGTATTCTCCTGGCATACTGAATACTGGAGGTAATCTCATTGTTCTGGAGAATAATCCGGTCCCGCTGTTCCTCCACATAACTCTTCTGTTCTGAAATCTCATCTCTCTGAGCCTCAATCTCCACCTTTTGATCCTCAATCTCCCTGGTACGCACCTTCACCTTGTCTTCCAGGATGCGTTTCTCCCGGATCAACTGTCGCTCCCTGTATTTAAAAGTGCCGAATATCAGGGCCAGTCCGGCTAACACCTCCAGGAGGATGAACCAGAATGTCCTCCAAAGTGGTGGCTTAATGGTAAAGGCAAAACTGGCTTCCTGCTCCACCTCCACCCCATCCAGGTTAAAGGCCCTGACCCGGAACACATAGTGTCCGTTGGGAAGTCTCATGTAAGGTGCAGAACGGGCTGTTCCCGGTTTGGACCAGTCCCCGTCAAATCCTTCCAGGTACCAGGAGAAGCTGTTCCTGGATGGATTCACCGTATGAATCCCTGTAAAGTTAAATTCCAGAGAGTTTTTGCTGAAGGGGAAGGTCATTTCACCCGGAAAAACACCCTTTATATCTGTATCTCCATGGAGCGATCCTTCATAAATAACACCATCAACCACCGGGGGATAGAGAACCAGTTCGGGTGGATTGGGGTCCTTAATATCATAACGGGGATCGTAGTGAACCAGTCCCTCTACGGTTCCGATCCATAATTCACCGTTTTTTCCTTTTGATACGGCCCGCTCATTGGTCTCCAGGGGATAAAATCCCTCTGCATCTCCGTAAAGGGAAAACTCCCCTGTTGCCAGATCGAGCACGTTGATCCCCAGGTTGGTCCCGATCCAGAGGGAAACACTATCTATAAGCTCCACGAAATAGGTAGAATTGGAGACCATTCCATGGCTGGTATTGTAGTTTTCCACGGCATCTGGTTTGCTAAGATCAATCCGGGTAATCCCACGGCTTTTAGTGGCAAGCCAGAGCCCGTTCTCCGTATCGCAGGCGACATCCAGATATACTGCGGAGGCCAGGCCATCCTCTTCGGTGTAGTTCCGGATGTGCTGACCGGAAAGGTCAAAGAGGGAGAGTCCGCCTTCTGTGGCACAGCAGATTAGTTGTTCCATCTGCAAAAGGCTGTTCACCTTCAGATTCACCAATCCATCCTTCGTTCCCAGGATCCGGATCTCGCCATCCTGCAGTATATGAACTCCCGAATCAGTCCCGCACCAGAGTTGCTCATTGCTGGAATACAGCATGCAATTAATGGTGGCTTTCAGTCCTGCTTTTTCAATAGATTGCCCGTTAAAGAGGAACAATTCGAAGCCTGTCCCGATGTATACATTTTGGTATTTGTCCTCTGCAAAACACAGCGGATGGTAATCTTCCACAAATCCCTCCTCCGCTCCAAAAGCGGTCAACTCATTTTCCTGAATGTTTACCAGATTTCCATGTGCCCCCAGCCAGATTCTACCCTGAGAATCATGGTATACGGCCTGAATGGAATTTGCCGGCAATCCAAAATCCAGATCGTATATCTCAAAAATGGCCCTGCCATACTTGGACACCCCTCCCCAGGTGGAGATCCATATACTACCGAAGCGGTCTTCAAAGATAGTGTTCACATTATTGTGAACCAGGTTGTTGCTGATGTTAAAATGCTTCAGGTAGGTATCATCCAGCATATATATCCCATCGTCGAATCCGGCGATCCAGATCCGTCCGCGGCTATCTTCCAAAAGTTCTTTCGCAATGGGATCAGAACTTCCTTCGGTCTCCACGTAACGGAAGCTGTCATTCTCATAAATAAACAGGCCCTCCCTGTAGGTGCTGCACCAGATTTTCCCCTGGCTGTCCCGGAGCATGCTCAGAACGACCTCATCGCCCAGGCCCTCTTCCAGGCCCAGCCATTTCTTTTCCTCCTCCTGCATCACCAGGATCCCGGATCCCTGGGTGGCATACCAGATTTCACCCGGATTTACCTCCACAATATCGCGCACAATCGCCTGCTGAGGCAGCTTCCTGTAGGTATATGGATCCTCAAAAATGGTAATCCCGGAATTAAAATAAGTGGCCAGATGAACCCTTCCCCAGGAGTCCACAAAGGCATCCTGCACATTGTTGTCGGTCAGCGCGTCTTCCTTGGAGTACGACAGAATCGTATCCGGAGTGATCACCGATATCCCGTAGGCGGTCCACATCCAGATATTCCCCTCATGGTCCTCGACCATTCCTTCCACCCGGTCGTCGATCAATCCATCCTGTTTGCTTATCCTTTCAAAAATCTCTCCGTCATATACACCGATCCCCCCCTGGGTTCCAAACCAGATCTTCCCGGATTGGTCCACCAGGATACAGTTGACCTCATCATCGGGCAATCCATGGGAGAGGTTAAAATGTTCGAAGGTGTACCCATCGTAGCGGGCGACTCCCACCTGAGTGGCGAACCAGATGTATCCCCGGGGATCCTGGGCAATATCGCTTACGGTATTCTGAGGCAGGCCGGTCTTCAGCGTATGGTTCTCAAGAGCAACTTTCTGAGCCTGCATCATAAAGCAGCTCAGTCCCAGGTATAGAGTATAAGCGAATCTTTTTCTAACTTGCACCGCCAATCTCTTATTCCAAAAATTTATGAAAAAATATTTGTCGCTTTTCATTTATTTATCAATACTGGCCGGATGCACCCATCCGGGTGGAAGAACCTGGATGATCCCGGTAAACATAGATCCTTCGGATCTAGAGTATACGCCATCCGGTATGGAAAGTTTCGAAGGAAGACGGCAGCTTATTGCAGACTCCCTTGGCTCCGCTTACGTGATTTTAAGATCCGCCGATCAGGGCAGTTTCAACCGGCATGAATTCAGGCCCAATAATTACTTCTACTACCTGACCGGGTATGCCGCTCGTGGCTCCTATGCCATTCTGAGTCCTGACCCGGATCCATCCTACACCCTTTCTGTGCCTCCCCAGAGTATCAGATCCTTGATCTACGAAGGCTCTGAACTTTCCTCAGAGGAGATCACGGAGAATTACCGACCAGACAGAACCTTGTCTTACAGGGAGATGAGATTGCTTATTGATAGTATTGCTAAAAGTGGTGCGCTGATTTACCTGGACCGGGCAGACCGAACCTTCCTGGCCGATCTGCAGCGAATGGCCGGGGATCAGGGAACCTTACAATTCAGGCATGTGGGGGAGCTGCTGGATGAGCTTCGGCTTATTAAGGATTCCAGGGAAGTGGAACTTCTGCAGAAGGCCAACAATATCACAGCCAAAGCCCTGACCAATGTGATGAAAGAGTGCCGCCCAGGCAGGTATGAATTTGAGATGGAGGCGGTGATCGAAGGGACGTTCCTGGAATATGGATCGGCCATGCCCGGGTTCTCCTCCATTGTGGGCTCCGGTCCCAACAGCACCATCCTCCATTACGAGCCCAATACCCGGAAGATGGAGGACGGGGACCTCCTATTGATGGATATCGGGGCCGAGTATGGCTATTATACTGCCGATATTTCGCGAACCATCCCCGTAAACGGGAAGTTTAGCGCGGAGCAGGGCACCATTTATCAACTGGTGCTGGATGCCCAGCTGGCCGCCATTGATCGGATGAAGCCGGGCAATATGTTTATGGACGGACATATGGCGGCCAAGGAGGTGATCGTCAGGGGACTGACCGAACTGGGACTGATAACCGATCCCGGCTCCCCCTGGCAGATAAAGTTCTACATCCTTTACCCCTCTTCCCACTACCTGGGAATGGAGGTACATGATGTGGGAGATATGGAAGGAAGCTTCTCCCGGTTTATGGAGCAGACTCCCCGGGATTCCATGGAAAGCCGTACGCTGGAGCCTGGGATGGTCCTGACCATCGAGCCCGGACTCTATTTCCGGGAAAAGGGACTCGAGCAGCTGCACGAGATCTTTCAGGCAGAAGCGGACAGCATGGAGTTAGACCAGTTCATTAAAGTGGTAAGGCCGGTCTATGAACAATATAAGAATATCGGGGTTCGTATTGAGGACGATATCCTGATCACCAGCGAGGGAAATATCAACCTGTCCAGGTATGCTCCCAAAGAGATTGAAGATATTGAACAGCTAATGAAATAAAATAAAAACCAAGAAAAATGAGTAAAGCAGCAATCCACACGGAAAAAGGAGTGATGAATGTAGAGTTTTATGACCAGGATGCCCCCGGCACCGTGAAGAACTTCCTCAAATTATCCAAAGAGGGATTTTATGACGGACTTACCTTCCACCGGGTGATCCCCGATTTTGTAATCCAGGGCGGTTGTCCCGACGGAAACGGCATGGGCGGACCCGGCTACAAGATTAAGTGCGAGTTGGACGGCGGAAACCAGTACCATGACCGCGGGGTGCTTTCCATGGCTCATGCAGGCAGGGATACCGGAGGCTCGCAATTCTTCATCTGCCACTCGCGCAACAACACCTCCCACCTGGACCGCATGCACACCTGCTTCGGTAAAGTTATCGAGGGCCTCGAAGTAATCGATGACATTCGGGAGGGCGACAAAATCGAAAAAATCGTGGTTGAAGACTAGAATAGCAGAAAGGTAAAAGATCAATTGGCTCAGCTTTTTTATCACTCTTATTCAGGACACACTCAAATATTGAATACATTTACTTAACTCATTCAGGGGTTGAACTAATGTGAGTGATACGTATGAAGAATAGCCAGGAACCGAAAACATTCGGAACTTTTGGAGGGGTATTTACTCCTACCCTGCTAACAATTCTCGGGGTAATCATGTACCTCAGATTAGGCTGGGTTGTTGGAAACGCAGGGCTTCTGGGAGCATGGATCATCATTATCCTTTCCTTTTTGATTACCCTGACCACGGCCCTGTCCATGTCCTCGATCACCACGAATATCAGAATCGGGGCCGGCGGTGCCTATGCCATCATATCTCAATCGCTGGGCTTAGAAATAGGGGGCAGCCTTGGAATTCCGCGATATGTATCTCAGGGTCTGGCAGTAACCATGTATATCTTTGGGTTCAGGGAGGGCTGGCTTTTTATTTTTCCGGATCATCCCCCCTTCCTTGTGGATCTGGTAGTATTCGTTATGATTTATGGAATTGCTTATAAAAGTGCAGACCTGGCTATAAAGACGCAGTATTTTATCATGATCATCATTGTTGCCTCCATTGTAGCGATTGTAATGGCAGCTCATTTTGGCTCAATGACACAAACAACCGCGGAGGTTTTAAAACTGGGTGATTTCCCCGGATCCCTTGAGAATGGTTTTTCAGGATCCAGTTTCTGGATCGTGTTTGCGGTATTTTTCCCTGCGGCCACGGGGATCATGGCCGGAGCAAATATGTCT